>Ga0315547_1002456_pt1 | contig 13032 bp, 16 predicted proteins | sample SalMarSW160240MG_2_FD_202542 | JGI IMG/M metagenome (GOLD analysis project Ga0315547, IMG submission 202542) | Salt marsh sediment microbial communities from the Plum Island Ecosystem LTER, Massachusetts, United States - Salt Marsh Sediment SW1601-240 ... | reverse complement strand
TTGTCTGTACAGTCGGACCTGAAAGGTGATCTCCGCTTTCAGTCCGTCCCACAGAGAAGCCAAGACCTCTTGGCTGTGGGAACCGACATACTCGACGGCGCCGTATACTCTCTGCCCCCGGAGGGACGCCTCCAGGCGGGCCTCCTGGGCGGAGGAAAGGGCCGGAGTCAGGAGAAGCAGGAACACTAGAATCGGGATGTACCCCTTCGCTTTACCCCTCCTCAAACTTGTTCTCGAACAACCTGCCGATCGTCTGAACCGCCTCCTCCTCGTCGCTGCCGTCGGCGATGATTTTGATAGGGGTATTGTAGGTAGCAGCCAAGGTGAGGATACCCATAATGGACTTGCCGTTGATCTGTTCCCCGTCTTTCTCCAAGAAGATAGTAGCGGCAAACCTGTTCGCTGTCTCTACGAGCAAGGCGGCGGGCCGGGCATGGATTCCGGCACGGTTCTTGATGGTTACGATTTTTTCTACCATGTTTTGGTGTACCGGACGCTTTAGGTCAGGTCTCACTCAAAAAAATCGCTCTGGCGCTTTCGGTTTCCAGCCAGCGCATCACGTTCTTGGAAAACTCTTTTGCCGAATAATAGCCCATCTTCTTCAGTCGTTCGTTCATCGCGGCGGTTTCAATGATGACCGGAATGTTGCGTCCCGGTTTAACCGGAATAACGATATAGGGAACCTGCACATCCAGGATCTCCGTAAAATTTTCTTCGGTGCCGATCCGGTCATAGTTCTTGTTTGCGTCCCAATCCTCCAGTCTTACCGCCATCTGGATCTGCTTTTTGTCCCGAATAGCTCCTACCCCGAACAGGTGGGCGATGTTGATGATGCCCAAACCCCGGATTTCCATATGATGACTCGAGACTCCGGTCCCGGTTCCAATCAGGATATTGCCGCCGATACGGCGGATTTCCACCAGATCATCTGCGACCAACCTGTGATTTCGTTCGATCAGGGCTAAAGCGGTCTCGCTTTTCCCGACCCCGCTGTCTCCCAGAAGCAGTGCTCCGATACCGAACACTTCCACCAGGACACCGTGTACACTCTGCTTGGGAGCGAAGATGTTGCTCAATACCCGTAAAACCCGCGTGGTAAACTCAGAGGAGGTGAGATCCGTCTGCAATACCGCACAACCGGTCTTCTCGGCCAACTTCATGAAGTCCTCCGTCGGCTGCTGCTGATGGGTAAAGACGCAGCAGGGAATCTCGCAGGAGAACAACTTCTCCAGCGTTTCCGTCTTGCTTTCTTTGGCCAGTTTTTCCAGATAGGCCATCTCCCCACGGCCGAAGATCTGAATACGTTGGAAGGCGAAATTTTCATAAAACCCGCTGAGCTCCAGTCCCGGCCTGTTGATCTCCGGCACTTTTAGCTCCCGAACCAGCCCCGCACGACCGGCGATGCATTTGAAGTTGAGAGAGTCTTTGTCTCTGAGATCGAGCTGCAACAGATCCAGAACTGTGATCCTTTTCATGACTCCGGACCGGCGGCCTCCCCGCTGCGAACGCTGTCGTGACCCTTATGATTCTGGATCTTGTTCTTTTCTTTGAGTACCTTCAGCTCAACCTTGTCGAAGAGCTTGTCGATTCCTTCGAAGATATCGAAGCTCTTTACCCGCATATGATTCGAGGTTCCCCAGCGAAAATTAATATTCGCCTCGAGATTGTACTGACTCTTCTCGTGGGAAACAAACACCAGCAAATCGATGATATGCTCGGCGACGAATTCGAGACGCTGCAACTTCTTGTCAATATAATCCCGCATCTTATCTGTAACCTCGACATGGACTCCTTTGATTTCGATGTTCATAGATCCTCCTATCTGTGGTGAGAACTCATAATATCGAGCTCTTTTCTATACTTGGCAATCGTCCTTCGGGCAATCCTGACTCCTTGCCCTTCCAGGATCTCTCCGATTTTCTGGTCCGTGAGCCGCCTCTTGCTCCCCTCCTCTTCGATGATCTCCTTGATCATCTGTTTGACCCCTTCTTTGGAGAACCGGCCGCCTCCGGGGACTGAATTGGAGAAAAAAAACTTGAGCTCAAATATGCCCCATTCCGTCTGTACATACTTGCCGTTGGTGACCCGGCTGACCGTGGCTTCATGAACGCCGATTTCAGCGGCAATGTCCTTGAGGGCCAGGGGCACGAGGTATTTAGAGCCTTTTCTAAAAAACTCCCTCTGGAATTCCACGATGGCTTTGCAGACTTTCAGCAGGGTCTGATTCCGCCGCCTGATACTGCTGATAAACCAATGCGCTTCGTGAACTCCGCTCTTAACGAACCGTTTGAGATCTTTCTGTTTGTACTGCTCCTTATGATCCTGGATACTGGTATAAAAGGAGTTGATGCCCAAGACAGGGATTTCCTCATCGTTTAGCACGATGACGAGCTCCCCCTCGTTAACCTTCACCATCACATCGGGGATTACGTAACGGGGTTGCTCGCTGGAAAAATTTCTTCCCGGCAAAGGATCCAGCTCCCGTAAGAACTCCTTGACCTTTTCCACCTCCTTTACACTTATTCGCATGCTGCGGGCAATCTCCTTGTATTTTTCTCGCTCCAAAAGTACGAGATACTTATCCACGACCTCAGCTGCCCGCAAAACAGGATTGGGATGAATCTTGATCTGAACCAGAATCGATTCCCGGTAATCCTTTGTACAGGTGCCGATCGGATCGAATCCCTGAATCAGCTCCTTGACCCTGTTCATGACAGCGAGCCTATCGGTACCGGCCTCTTTTTCGGGCTTTTCGAGGGGTCTACCCTCGGCGTCGAGATTCCAGATTGAATTTTCCGGATTCTCTATGTGAAAACCGTTATCGTCGAGATTCCGGATCAGGTACTCACCGATGCGGAACTCCTCATCATTGATCGGTTGAAGCCGCAGCTGCCAGAGAAGGTGCTCGTGGAGGGACTCCGGCCGCGTGAGTACGCCTTCAATAAACTTTCTGTGAGCGTCCTCCCGGCTGCTGCCCCCCTGTACCTTGATGTATCCCGGATCCGAGGTGTTCTCGAAGTATTCCTGTTCTTCCGAGGTGCGCCTGCCCGTATCGTCGAGGGAAAGCGGCGAGTTTTCTTCTACAACCTCAAGAGCCGGATTCTTTTCCAGCTCTTCCTGAATGGTATCCCTCAGCTCCAGCAGGGGAAGCGCCATGATCTTTATCGCCTGGTACAACTGAGGAGTCATACGCAGCTGCTGCTGCTGTTTTAATACCAGCTTCTGTGATTGGGCCATGGCTTACAGATCCGCGGGCGAAAACCGCTCTTCCTCTCTTTCCTTGTTCTATTTACAAATTTGAATGATAATGGTGGTGATTGTCAACGGTGGCTTTTTGACATTGTCTTCTACATTCGAAACTCTTCGCCCAGATAAATCTTTCGGGCTATCTCACTCTGCAACAGCTCGTCCTTAGGACCGGCGACCACAATCTCGCCAAGGTTGATGATGTAGGACCGATGAGTGATCTCCAAAGTATCCCGAACATTATGATCGGTGATGAGCACCCCGATACCCTTTTTGGAAAGATCCGCTGCGATGCGCTTGATCTCGTAGACAGCGATCGGATCGATTCCGGCAAAGGGTTCATCGAGAAGCAGAAAGTGAGGCTCAATAGCCAGGGAACGGGCGATTTCCGTCCGTCGCCGTTCGCCCCCGGACAAGGTGTAGGCCTTCTGCTTCCGCAGGTGGCTGATCCCCAATTCGTGCAGCAGGGTTTCCAGCTTCTCCCTCTTTTCTGAAAAGGTTAGATCCCGGCGGGTCTCGAGGATAGCCGAAATGTTGTGCTCTACGGTGAGCTTGCGGAACACCGACGGCTCTTGGGGCAGATAAGAGATCCCCAGCCGGGCTCGTTTGTACATCGGCAGGCCGGAGATGTTTCGACCGTTCAGGTAGATCTTTCCGCTGTTGGGTCTGATAAATCCCACGATCATGTAGAAGATCGTAGTCTTCCCCGCTCCATTGGGCCCGAGAAGCCCCACCACTTCTCCCACCCGCATGGAAAAAGTGACGTCTTTAACGGCCTGCTTCTTGCCGAAAAACTTCTCCAATCCCTCCACAGAGAGCCGGCCGTCGGTTGTGGATTCATCTCCGTACGTGGAGCCACCTGGAGTCCTGTCCGCGCTCACGGCTCGGCTCCTTCATTCTGTCCCAGATCTGTGCTTACCTTACCGCGGATATCTCCTTCCAGACGAATCGTGTCGGTATTCAGGTCGATGTATATCTTCAGCGCCCGGTACTCGTCACCCTTCCAGTTGACAACGGGCATACCGAAAAGCTCGAGCTTCTCCTCGTTTCGCAGGTAGCGGGCATACTCTGCCCGGCAAACCAGATCTTCCTTAAGAATTCGGACCCCGATCTGAACCACGGTTTCGTCACTCTCCTCCCAATTCTCCAGAAATCCTCCCTTGACCACGACTTCGTTCTTCTTGTCGAGCATTACCACCTTTCCGCGGACCCGTACTACCTTCTCCTGGCGGTTGTAGAACAGCTGCTCGCAGGTAACGTCGATACCCTTCTGCTCATTGACGATCCGGACGTTTCCCTCGCAGGTAACGTAACGAAAATCTTCCCCATACAGCTCGACCCTGTCGGCTCGAATTAGATTATCCTCGGTCTGGACTTCCGCATTCCCCGTCAGAATTGTCCGTTCCTTTCCCTTTGCCAGAACGGTCTCCATACTGTCCCCTTGAAAGGAAAGCGTCTGAGCCCATAGGGAGGGACCAAAACACAAGAGCAATAAGAGGAACTGAAGGACCGTACTCCTACTCTTCTTCTTCCCAAACATAACTGCCTCGTACGCGAGAGGCGAACTCCAGTTTCTTCCTGCGAAAATCAGCGGAGAATCCCTGACCTTCGACGAAGGAACCATCGTCCTTCTGCAGGCGAACCGTCTGCCCATCCTCGGCGACCAACCTTCGTCCTTCCCGTGTCCAGTAGAGTCGACTGGCTTGAAGGGCCGCCTTTTCTTCCGGAGAGTAAATCACGATCGATCCGCTCACCGTCGCGTCTTCGCTGTCCGTACTGAACACCGCCCTTTCGGCTTGGGCCTCGGTGAGTAGATTGCCCTCCTCATCGTACTCGCGAAAATAGACACCTTCCAGAACGATTTCTTTTCTCTCGCTGTAGGTTTCAGCCCGATCGGCTTCCAGGATGACCGAAACCCTGCCGCCGGACACTACCGTGTGGGTAAAATCGATCAGGATCGTTTCCGGAGTCTGGCCGGGGATACTCTCCGCTACCCGTGCCTGCCCGTAGTCCAGAGTGCAGGAAATAAAGAGCAGCTGGAGCAGCACCAGAAAGGGTCTAGCCTTGTTCATTTTCCATACAGGAGGCTACAAAGGTGGAAAATAAAGGATGCGGTGATATGGGTTTTGACTTGAATTCGGGATGATACTGAACCCCGATTCCCCATGGGTGGTCCGGCCACTCACTGGCCTCAATCAGATTGTCATCGGGAGTAAAGGCACTGAAGATCAACCCTGCCCCGGCCAGTTCCTCCCGAAAGACGTTGGATACCTCGTATCTGTGCCTGTGCCGCTCCGAAATTTCAATACTCCCGTAGATCCTATGAAGGTGCGATCCAGGGACTACCCGCGACGGACCGGCGCCCAAACGCATGGTCCCACCGTACGCTTTGACATCGATCTGTTCCTCCAGCAGACTGATCACGGCATGTTTCGAGTCGGGAGCGAACTCGGTGCTGTTGGCATCCTCCCAGCCCAAAACACTTCGGGCATACTCGATCACCATAACCTGCATGCCCAAACAGATTCCGAAACAGGGCATACCCGTTTTTCGAGCATAGCCTGCAGCCTGGACCATACCTTCGATTCCCCGCTGGCCAAATCCACCTGGAATAAGAATTCCCTCCAGATCCTGAAGGACCTTTTCCACGCCGCCGTCTTGGTTGTCGAGGAGTTGATCCGAGTCCACCTTAACCAGCTCGATCTTGCAGTGATTGTCGATGCCGCCGTGATACAAGGCTTCATAAATCGACTTGTAGGAATCGAGCAACTCAGTATATTTGCCTACCAGCCCGATGCGGACCGTACGTTGCGCTTTGTTGTAGGCGTCCACGACCCGCTTCCAGTCGCTGAGATCGCAGGGAGTCTGGGACAGCCCTAATTTCTCCAGAATAATCTGGTCCAGCTTCTGCTCGGCAAAGATCAGCGGGATTTCGTATACCGTGGAATGGACCTCGTAGGCGGAAATCACCGCTTCATCTTCTACGTTTGTGAACAGAGATATTTTCCTGCGCAAGGCTTCAGAAATGGGTACCGGTGCGCGACACAACACGATGTCCGGCTGGATACCAATCTGACGAAGGGAGGCCACCGAGTGCTGAGTTGGTTTGGTTTTCATCTCCCCGTCGGATACCGTGGGAATCAAGGTCAGATGTACGAACAACACCCGCTTTTTCCCCAAATCATGGACGAACTGCCGGGCTGCTTCGAGAAAGGGAATCGACTCGATGTCACCTACGGTACCGCCGATCTCCACAATGGTCACATCTACATCGGGCTGGTCTCCCACTTTGAAGATCCTAGCCTTGATCTCATCGGTGATGTGCGGAATAACCTGGACGGTACGACCGAGAAATCGCCCCTCCCGCTCCTTCCGAATCACCTCCTGGTAGACCTGCCCTGTGGTTACCGAGTTGATCCGTTGGAGAGGGGAAGAGGTAAATCTGGAGTAGTTCCCCAGATCTAGATCCGTTTCAGCTCCGTCATCGGTGACGTAGACCTCTCCGTGTTGGTACGGGCTCATGGTTCCAGGATCGACGTTGATGTAGGGATCGATCTTGATCATGCGGACTTTGAGGCCGTGGTGCTCGAGCAGGCTTCCCATAGAAGAGGCGGCGACCCCCTTGCCTAGGCCGGAACATACACCCCCCGTGACGAAAATATATTTGCCACTCATATGGGTAGAATTATTCACACCCGGCAGTGGGATGTCAATTGTAGGGGATCATCGGCCTCTGTTTGGGCGCCGTTTCCGGCCCTGCATCGACTTGAGGAGGAAAGAAGATCAGGCCTTTGCAGGGATCGCGCAGAGACGACATAAAGGAACAAAGATCCGCTGCACTGAGCAGGTATTCCTCCGCCAGAATCGGTGCTTTTAACCGCACGGCCAGAGCCAGACCATCGCTGGGACGCACTTCCATGTCATAATGCCGCCGGCGGTGGTGATACATGATCCGGGCACTGTACCCGGATTCACCCAAATGACCATAGATTTCCAGGCTGTCCATAATGAACCCGTGGCGTTGAAAATAGCTGGCCAGAATATCGTGGGCCAAGGGTCGGGGGCTTTTGATCTCTTCCAGCTCGACAATGATCGAACTGGCCTCGGATGGACCTATCCACACGGGCAGGATTCGCTTGCCCGTCGAATCACTCAAGACCGCGACGGGCATCCGGTCGTGATCGAGAAAGAAGCCTTTTATGTGAAGCTGTATCATCGCCACACCTCTTTTCCTCTAAATATAGCCCCATCTCGAGAAATCACTACCGGCTGAGGAACAAATTTTTCAAAGTTTTCGTCTGTTCTCGGCTTTCAAAGAGAAGTGGCCCAGGTGGGTAGTTACTATCGCTTGGCAGAAACGACCTTGGTGATCTCCGGGAACTCGCGGATCTTCTTCTTCAAGACGAAATTCATCAGGAATCCCAGCGCAATCCCTCCGACTCCGGCCAATACCCGGGCGGTTTCCCCGGCCCCGGTCCATATCGCACCGGTGAGAAAATAAAATAGGAAGAAAACCAGGATGGGAACCATCAGTACGAAGAACCCTGCTTTTATCGCTTTACCCGGAGCAATGAAGTATTCCACCCGATCCCCAGGCGCCAGGTCAAACGCTTGAGTGTTTCGTGCCGCAAAGGAACGTTCTCGTCGGGTCAGCGAAATCTCGCCGTGACCGCCGGCGCTGTGGTTTTTCGAGGCGGGGACGGACGGTCCGCAGCTGCCGCAGTGATCGCAGCCGGTACAATCGTCGCCTGAGATCCGGACCAGCTCTCCTTCAACCTTTTTAACTTTACCCTGTTCTGTCACGATCTGCCTCCTCGCAGGCCTCGCGCACAACTTCGATGCTGACCGCCTTCCCATCGTCGTTGGTTTCTATAAGAATCCCCTGCAGCTCAAGGTCCTTCCAGGTTATCCGGGACTGCTCGTGAATTTGAGTCAAAAATTTGCTGATCTCTATTTCCGGATCCAAGCCGCCTACCGAATATCTGCTTCCCGTTCGCCCGGTTCCGGCGATAATCGCCGTTCCCCCCGGCAGCACGCGAGCATCCGCGCTGAGCACTTTGGTGTGGCTGCCCAGTACCGCGGCAACCTTTCCGTCTAGATGGTAAAACATCGTATATTTTTCCGCCGTCGTCGAGGCGTGAAAATCCACGATGATGGTCTGTGTCTCCGCGGAGATCTTTTCCAGGATATTCTCAATCATGAGAAAGGGATTGTTCAGGTGGACCCTGTTGAATCCTGACTGTCCGAGCAGATTGACGACTCCGATCTTCTGGTCCTTCACTCTGAACACATTCCAACCGCGGCCGGGATTGCCGAAGGGGTAGTTCGCCGCTCTCAGGATATAGGAAGCCTTGACGATGTGGGTAACCATATCCTTCTTGTAGTAGATACACTCGCCGGAGGTGATGGCATCCACGCCCAGCTTGTGCAGGCGGATCGAGTGGTTCTTGCCGATCCCGAATCCGCCCGTTGCACCGTCTCCACAGGCAATGACGAAATCGATGCTCATCTCTTCTTTGAGCTCTGCCAGCTTGGTTTTTACACAGAACACTCCCGGGGGGCCGACTATTTCACCGATGTAGAGGATTCTCATACAACACCGGGGCTAAAGATACTAAAGAAACCGCCAATGTGGAAGGGCGTATGTGCTCATCCAAAAAGCTTGACAAGAGAGCCCAGGATTTGATATTTTTCCAGGTACCAGCCCGGATGGTGAAATTGGTAGACACGCTAGGTTCAGGGTCTAGTGGCCGTAAGGTCGTGGAGGTTCAAGTCCTCTTCCGGGCATTCTAATTGTTTGTATTATAATAATTTAAAGGCTCTTGACAATAGAGCCTTTTTATTTTATGATGGATTGCGAATATTGTTACCATTTTGTAACCTAATAGAAGGACCATCTCAAAATGGCCATTCACAAAGCTCCTTATACACTGTTGAAACGCAAGACAAAAAAGGGGAAATTTATCTGGTATTATCGACTTGCCGATGATCCAAAGCGGGTACAACACTCTACTGGGAAGTTTACAAAGTGGGAAGCAAAGCAATTTGTTGAAGAATTACTATCAATCAGCAATAGGTCTGAACCTATCCTTCTAAAAGAATACGCAAAGGACTTTTTTGTTTTGAATATCTGCAAGTGGACCTTGCGCAGAAAGGCTCAAGGTTTTTCTGTGACAGAAGCTATGTCAAAGATGCGGAGGGGACATCTAGAAAATTACATTTTCCAGCAATTCGGCAAACTTGAGCTTCAAAAGATTAATCCCGTACAGATAGAAAACTGGCTATTGGAACTCGAATTAGCAAATGCGACCAAGAACCATATTCGAAGTACTTTGAACATCATCTTAAATGAAGCAAGACGAGAGCGTATAATAGAGACAAACCCTATAGTAGATGTTGGTCGTTTATCCAAGACGAAATATAAAAAGCGGGACAGCCTTTCGCTTCAAGATATTAAAACATTATTCCCCCAAGATGATACAGAGTTGTTACGAATATGGCGAAGACCCGATTTCGTTGTTCTATATTTTTTAATGCTTTCAAGCGGTATTAGGTCAGGTGAAGCAAGGGCTTTACAATGGCAGCACATTATCTGGGAAGAAAAAGGGATTCTCATAGTTCAAGCAGTGAAAGCAGATGGTTCAATAGGAGAACCCAAAGCAAATGAAATCCGTGGTATTTTATTACCACAGAGAACGTTAGAGTTACTGCTATGGTGGAAAGAGAGATGTGTATATGATGAACCAGAAGATTTTATTTCCCATAGCAAAACAAGAGGCAAACCAATGGGTAAGGAAACCATTACTACTGGCTTCAAAAGCGCCTTAAAAAGAGCCGGTATAAATACTGAAGGTAGAAACCTTGTAGCACACAGTCTCCGGCATACCTATAACACGATTATGAAAGGCATTTTAACCGCAGAAATGCTACGAGAATTTACTGGCCATCGATCAGAAGAAATGACAGATAGATATGACAATCCATATCTAATTGATAGACTACGCCAATTCAGTTCTTCCCGTAAATTGATAGATAAGACTTGGGAGATGAAATCAACCTCATCCAATTCTAAGTCCATTTCATCATAGGAGTTTTTATTGTTTAGAACTGTTTAGAATTAGTCTATAATCTTCAACATTCGTACCTTGCAAAAGAGGGATATGATTCATGGCAAAATCCAACCAAAACAAATCTGACACCGATGAAGAAAAAGAACTTAGAGATCTAAAAAATCAGCTCTCAAATCTTATTTCTCAATCCAAATTGGACCCTCGGGAAAAAGAGGTACTTAAGCTTAGATTCGGAACTGAAGACGACCAGTCCCTTACGATAGAAGAAGTGGCATTGCACTTAAATCTTACAGCCCAAGAAATTGAACAGATAGAAGTCAACGCTCTAAAAAAAATCAGACCGCGTAAGAAAGGCAGACTTAAAAATTATCTCATCTGAGACAGTTGTCCCAGTTATCTCGCAGGACAGGACAGCATCAATTATTGACTCATAACAACACTTTGTTATTGAATGAATGAGAGTATAAATAGTAGCTCTTGTCGGAATACGCACCATGCATGATGGATCGGCAGTTTAGGCGATATTGTAAGAAACAGTAAATCAGATAATGAGAGAGGGGAATAATGCCAAATATCACGGTAGATGGACCAACAATTAAGGAACTGGATGTCAAGCGAAGACTTGTTGAAGAGATCACAGACGCAGCAGAGAGAGCCTATGGATTGCGCAGAGAAGCATTCGTAGTCGTCATCAAAGAAAATTCACCCGAGAATGTTGGCGTAGGAGGAGAGCTGATTATCGACCGTCGCGGGAGAAAAAAGGGAGCATAAGCGAGGCATGTACAGTGAGTTTCTTCCCAACTGACCCTAAGAAAATCAGAATCCAGATACGAAGATATGAACGAGGATTCAAAAAAGAAGAAGAACTACACGGAGCAATTAGTGACAGAAGCGGGAAGCGTTATCTGGTCAGTCCTATGTATATGTTACTCGGTGATAATGATTCAGCACTGTCGTCTTTCCTATGGTTTGAAGAGAAATTCACAGATGACATCGGTGAGCCAGGTCAATATCTCTGCTGGTCTCTTTGTTTACATCGTGCCAGTAGAAATCATGAAGCCGAAAAGAAGCTCATGCAGACTGCCTTTCAAAACCTTTATATGGTCCCTCATCTAATCCATCAAGATATAGACGTGTTGGATATCTGGCATTATTCAAACTATGCTGAGAAGGAATATCTTGAGTATGTCCCAAATGAATACTGGAATCTCTGGGAACTAAATGAATTGGTGTGGGCTACAGAGTTTTGGCAGAAAAGCAGTACACAAGAGATTATAGAGGAGTACATTGACTTATCACACCAACTCTTATCTGCTCCCGGGCGGAGTAATGAAAGAAGAGTGGTCTTAGATAGAATGAAGGAGATAGAACGTTCATTTGATTACTAATAGACGGGATAAATGCACCCAAATTTACAGGAACGTTCCTTTCAGTTGTTGTCTTAGAAACCATAAGCGATATCAGACATCAAAAATTGGATATTAAATTAGAATCCTATTCAGAATCCTTCGTACCTGTTTGTTTTATATGTGGCAGAAGGTTTGAAAAAAGTGAGATTTGTGGAATCCTATGTGACGCAGGTAAAAAAATCGGATGTGTTTGTCTTGAATGTTTAGAAGCAGGGAAAGACAGATTTGAAACAAGGATCGAGCTGCATTTAAAAAAAGTTAAGGCAGACGCTTATCTGAACGCCATTAAGGTTTTAGCACAGGAGAATATAGCATATCCTTCAAAAGCGGAAATAAGGGCATACAAGAAAGAATTACGTAAAGAAATAGAATCTTGGAAAGAAAAAGTCGGGAATGATAAAGATATCATCGTTTCAAAGAAGCTGAAAATAATACCACCTATCTATACTGATATTGTAGGCAATCTGGCAAAAATTGATGTGATAAAGTTTGTCAAGGTAGCACCAGATTTCTTGGCAGCATCTAATGAAGTTAAAGGTGGTTCAAGAGATCCGGTTGCCAGACCTCATCATCCAACAGCAATAGGAGTTTCTCTATTAGTTGATCTATGCTGCAAAACCATTCAATTCTATGAAATAAATTCAGCAATAAAAGGCTACGGACAAAAAATGGTTGATGCTGTTTTAAAAGATTTGCCAAAGGATTGGAAGGTTATTCTTTTTATGGATTGGAGTGATGGATTTTGGGATAAAATGAAAGAAAAGTATAAAAATGTTAAATGGGTTGATGTTTGACTCAAATATGAATTGGAAAGAAGAACTCCCTATATTCAAAACAAACAGCGGTTCCCATTTTCCTTGAGCCAATTTTGTTGTTCTTGATAATGAGGCATCGCTCTTTCTACCAACGCCCAGAACCTTCTGGAATGGTTTCTTTCAATAAGGTGTGCCAATTCATGGGTACAAACGTAGTCTAATACCTTATCTGGGGCAAAAAGCAGACGTGTAGAAATATTGATATTTCTCTTTGCCGAGCAACTTCCCCAATTCGATTTATTGTACTTGAAATAGATTCCGGCAATCGCTTGCTTGAAATACCTTTGATTTAAGTCTTCTATCCGCTTCTTGAGGCTGGGTAGACGTTCCCTGGCAATACACCGACTCAACAGCGTAGATATGTGATCTTCACTAACGGTGGTACCCAATTATAGAATGACGGGTGGGGCCCATTTAATAGTCTAAGCTACCGACTTTTCTGAGGCGGCAGAGTGTCGGCAGAGTTCTTTGTAGGAACGTTGTACGTGAAGC
>Ga0315547_1002455_pt1 | contig 13038 bp, 10 predicted proteins | sample SalMarSW160240MG_2_FD_202542 | JGI IMG/M metagenome (GOLD analysis project Ga0315547, IMG submission 202542) | Salt marsh sediment microbial communities from the Plum Island Ecosystem LTER, Massachusetts, United States - Salt Marsh Sediment SW1601-240 ... | reverse complement strand
TGAATGTGCTGGCCTCGAACACTTGTTGCCGATTGCGTCAGGACCTCGACGGACGAGCCGTTTACAAATCTGCATTTTGCTTTGAGGGCAGGGCCTGCCAGAAAATTTTCGAAGCCGTTATAGAGAAAGCTCGTCAGGTATTCGTACATCCTGCCGGATTGTTCGCCGGAGCCGCCCAGTATCCTGACGCGGCAGTTCGGCTTAAAGACACAGTCCAAAAGCGTTGCGACTGCCGCCAATTCGGTTTTGCCGCCGGCACGATTGGCCCAGACAATCGCATCAGCGTTTGCTTTTCCTTCGGCAGCAAAGTCGGCGGAGAAACTGTGCCAGAGATAATCCATCGGCCTGTGATGCTTGGGGCAGATTCTTTTGTCCGGTACATCAATACCCAGAAAGACTTTGACGTAATTTTTTAGGTCCTGTTTCGTCTTCGGCCTTGTTCGCCGCAGAATCGAGTAAATATTAGCTGCTCTTTCAATATTGCAGGTTCCTGTTGAATTGCACATAGTTGACCTTGCCATTATTACACCCCCAGTTATTGAATGCTGTTTTTAATAAGTACACAAGTGTATAAATAGTGCTCTTTCTCGAAGCTACTTCACTACCAAGCGTCGTTCGGTGCCGGGCTGGAGATGCATGGAGATACCTTCCTGCAATTGCCTGCCTGTAAGAGTTGACTTCGAATCGGAGGCCAGGTCGCAGCCGGTATAGGATTTCTCGGCTTCGACAGTAAACCATTCGGGGAACTGGTTGATGCGCGGCCAGTCGAGAGGCATCTTCATAACGGTTTCGTGCCGCGGCACATCGAAAAGGATTTTCCCCTCCCACTCTTTTTCGGCACGGATACTTATTTTGAGTATATTACCTTCCTGAACAGCACCAAAAATAACATCCTCTCGCCAGGGTCTGATAGTCAGCCCTTTGGTTTTCCACAGACAATACATAATGGTAGTTCTGGCGAAGTTGCCGTCTCCATGCCATCCTTCGATGACGCCATCGGGTTTTTGGATTTTCCACATCAGCTTTGTCGAATAGTCCAGCCAGTCTTCGACCGAGCGTATGGGCTCACGGTTGTAGAGATTGATTGCGCCTTCAATAGAATCAGCGTAGCCGTCGGCACCACCACCTTCCCATTTATAATCCCCGTAGTATTCATAGAGGTTGCCGAGGGCGTTTCGAACAGCCTCGCGATAAGATTCGGTCTTATCGATTAAATAAACGGTGTAGAAGCCGTTGAGGTCGTAGCCCCAATTGTCGGTAAGGTCGCCGGCGTGCTCGCCGGTCTGAGGATTAATCCGGTTATAAAACAGTCCATATTGATGCCGTCCGATTTTTAGAATACGGTCGAGCATTTCGTGGATGGATTTCTGATAGGCTCGCTTTTTCTCCGGGCTGGCAAAGTTGACGGTGGCATAGAGCTCACAAAGACCGGAGATTATCTCGCAGCCGTGGTCGTCAAGCGACAGTCTCTCTTCTTTTTTAGTCGGGTGATGTTCATCCAGCAGATAGTAGTCGCCGAGGCGAACAGCCCATTCGAGGTATTTCTTATCGCCGGTCATCCAGTAGATGCGGGAAAGGGTCTGGAGCATCTCGCCGTTGATTTCCTGGCTGGTCGACGGGATTTTGCCATATTTTGTTTCGACGGGGGCGTTCTTCCATATATCATCAAGGATGCCGAGCATACGGTCGCACCAGGGGCTTGGGCCGAGCCATTCAGTAAGCGGCAAAAGGCCATCTTTGACATATTCCGATGACCCAAAAATGATACGGCCCATATTAGGCTTGTCGTCCTGGAAATTGCGTTTTGAAAAGGAGTATGTGTCCGGCAGATTCCCAATGCGGGATGTAAGTTTGGTCTCGGTGCGAAGCATGTCGAGCATTCGGCCATCGAACAGGGGGCGGTTTGTAATGGCCGCAGTGAGCACCATAAAGGGATAATTGTCGGCGGCGCTGTCCTGTGCATTCCAGATGTCCTTGTCCCTGCTGAGGTTTCTTGGTATTAAGCCGGTCGCAGGGTCGGCATGATTGAGCCAGCCTTTGACGAAATTTCGGCAGCGAACAAATCCCTCGTTAGCAAGTTTTCCATTCTCCATCGCTTGTTTGAACGCATTTTCATCTGCTATGTCCAACTTACCAACACCGCGTTTAGCCAATTCTTTGAGTTCGGCCAGGTGGTCTCGGTACACGCCACGCGGGTCAGTATTGTGCTTCTTGCACAGCGAGGCAGCCATACCGACGACTTCGCCCATCATTCCACAGGTTCGCATGACGCGGACCGTACCCAACGCAACGTGAGTAACACTGATGCAGCGCCCAGCCATCATCAGATTGTCAATATTACGCGAATATAAACAACGATACGGTATAGGATACGGCTCAATAGGAGTAAACTTAGCGATTGACCTGAATTCTTCGCCCGGAAAGTACTTAGTATTCTTCGGGTCCGGATAATGCAAGTCGATTGTCCAGGTAGTCGTAACAAAGGCATCGGGAAATTCTTTCTGCTGCTGGATGTCCTGCTGCTGCAATATGACATCGCCAAGCAATCGGCGGGACTCGCGCTTGCCAGCGATATAGGCGACCCAAGAGAGTTTGAGCTTTTCGTATTTGATCTTACCACGGCTGGAGTTCTTCAGAAACGCCCAGTTGCCATAGACGGCGCGAAGGGCATGGTCACGAATGGATTCAAATTCGTTTATCTGGTCGCGGTTGAGACCGGTTTCCCAGTCCCAATCCCCCCTGGTTAATCGCTGACAGCTTTCTTCGTTGAATTGCAGTGCCCAGGGACAATCCGGTAATGCGGAGAATTCATCGGTTTTTTCAGTATACCACTGGACCGATGCGCCCATAGTCATACGGTCGGCCTTTTCCGGAGCGAGCAACTCGCCGGTCTGGGCCCTGCTTTCACGGCCATAACGATGGTCGGCCCCTGCAAGGAAACCTATGGTGCCATCGCCGGTGCAATCGGCAAACAGGGGGGCCTCAAATCGCATCTCCTTACCTGTAATTATATTTTTGGCGATGACGGCGATGATTCGATTGCCTTTTTTTTCAACCTTATAGACGTGTGTATTCAAAAAGAGGCTGATGTTTTTTTCTGCCTGCACGACACGCAGCTTTTTCCGGTCATCGTAGTTTTCAGCCGGCTGCGCATTGCCACGCTTGCCGGAATCAAGCTCCTTGACGACGTTGCCTAAGGCAGGATAAGGCGGCAGATTAATATTGCCGTTCAGATGGACACGGACTTCGGAACTATTGTTGCCGCCGAGGACGGGGCGGTTTTGTATCAGCGCTACCTGCAGCCCGAGTCTGGCCGCCGATACAGCAGTACAGGTGCCAGCTATACCGCCGCCGACCACAACAATATCATATTTTCCTGCATCTTCGGGAGCATCGGGGAGGCCAAGTAATTTTCGTCGGAAGCTTTTTAGACCTTCACTTTCATTTGGCGGCTTGAAGTTCGTATCGGTTGTGAAGACAATAGCATCGCACCTTCCTTCAAAGCCGGTCAAATCGTGTAATGCAATCTTCGTTTGCTTGCTTGTTATCTCTACCGTCCCGCCATCCTGCCAGTGCCAGTCGGCCCCCTCGGTGCCGAAGACAGTTTCGAGCGGTTTGCCGTCGATGAGCAATTGGAACCTGCCCGGTGCGCCGGGTGCCTTCCAGGGGGCGACCCAGTCGCGAGTGCGTACCCATACGTGATACTTTCCTGCTTTCGTAAACTCCACCTTTGTTGTGGCGTCATTCACCGGCTCACCTAAACCGTGGGCCAACAGATAAGGCGAGCCCATCTGATCCACGAACTGCTGGTCCACCACCCAGCCGCCGAGATCCTCAAAGCTCTCGGCCTCGACCAGAAGGGTCTGCGCCCAAACTGCTGAAACTACTGAGGACAGCAAAAAAACAATAAGCAACCAACTCCATATATATCTTTTTTTCTTCATTTTTGTAATCACTTCTTAATCTCTGCGGTTAGCTATCCAATTTGACAGGATACTTTTGCCAGGGGACGCCGCCGGCTTCGATGATATGGTTGCGCAGGGCGTCGAAAAGTTTGTTATACATCGGATGTTTTCTGTCCAGGGGATTTTGTTCCTGCGGGTCATCTTTTAGATTGTAAAGCAACAGCGGCTCGAATGGGCCGTTCTGCAGCAGCTTGAAATCGCCGAAGCGTGCCGCATAGCAATCTCGGCCGCCGTAACCGCCACCTTCGCGGCGGACCCAGAAGAGAAAACGGTCTTCGGCAGGCCGGCTTTTACCAAGCAGTGTCGGCAGGATGCTGTGGCCGTCGATTTCATAATCCAGAGCAGCACCTACTGCTTCACAAACAGTTGGGAACAGGTCCATAGTCAATGCGACGCGGTCGCTGCGTGAGCCGGCCTTTATCTTTCCCGGCCAGACTGCACACATCGGTACGCGGATACCGCCTTCGTACATCGTGCCTTTTCCCGCTCGCAACGGGCCATTGTTGGCCCCGACTCCTGTCTGGCCGCCATTGTCGGAAGTAAAGATAATAAAAGTATTGTTGTACAAACCATTTTCTTTCAGTGATGAAATCACCCTGCCGATGCTGTCATCCACTTGTTCGATAAGGGCGACGAGCTCGGCGCGTTTGTCACTGATATTCTTTTCACGTATTTTTACCTTTTTGAACCACTCCTCTGGCGGCTGAATCGGGGTGTGCGGTGCGTTATAAGCCAGATACAGAAAGAACGGCTGTTTCGACCCGGAACGCTCTTTGATGTAATCTATCGCCCACTGTGAAAACAGGTCCGTTGCATGGCCTTTGGGATCTATTTCTTTGCTGTTTAGTCGCATGTAGTTGATGCCGTGACGGCGATGTTTATAATAGTCGTCCATCATGTCGCCGAGGAAGCCGTGGAAGTAGTCGAAGCCCCGCTCATTGGGAACATTTGGTGACTGAAGGCCGAGGTGCCATTTACCCACAATGGCAGTATGATAACCGGCCCTCTTGAGCAGATCGGGCAATAACACCGCCTCTGGTGATAGATAGCCCCAGTTGTTGGTCTGGTGTGTGCGAATGACTCCCGGCACGCCGACCAAGTCAGGATACCTGCCGGTCAATAGCGACGCCCTCGTCGGCGAGCAGACGGGGCAGTTGGCATAGAAATTATCCAACCGCATACCAGTCACAACGAGGCTGTCGATGTTCGGCGTTTTAAGGTCCTCGGCGCCATAGCTCGACAGGTCGCCGTAGCCAAGGTCATCAACAAGAATAACCACGATGTTCGGCTTGTCAATCTGTGTTTTCGCACCGGCTGGAAGCCCGCTCGGCATCGTCAGCGCCGCTGCGCCCAGTGCCGCCGACCTTAGGAAATCACGTCGTGTATTGCCAAGGGAACTCATATTTGTATCCTCCTGTTCAATTCCGAATGCAACGCTTTCCATCGGCCTTCCTGCGATTCTCAATCTTTGAAAGAAGGCTTAGTGATAATTTTCAGAACTTCTTGAGCTATGTAAATTCTGTTACGCTTGGCACCTGTAGCTTGTCTCAAAATGCCAACTTTGACAAGCTTTGAAATATTATTTTTCGCTGTCGCATACGTGACATCAAAATACTTACTCACAAACACCGTTGTCACAACAGGACGTTCAATAAGAAGGTCGACCAGCCTAATTTGCAACACAGACCTTTTTGCACCATGTACTATCTTGTGATACTCTTGTTGTAAATCCATCAACTGTCTCGCTCTTTCAAAAGCATCCTTGGACTGCTCGATGACGCCACGAAGAAAGAAAAATATCCATTCAGTCCATCGACCATGTTTACTAACCTGCAATAGACGCTCGTAATACTCCCGGCGGTTGCGTTCAAAATAAGCGCTAAGGTACAATAAGGGCTTATTCAAAACTTCTTTAATGCATACCAACAAAGTAATGAGCAATCGGCCAATCCTTCCATTTCCATCAAGAAATGGGTGAATAGCCTCAAATTGATAATGAACCATTGCTAACCATACCAACACCGGCAGATTTTCAAACGGAGAGTTGATAAACTTCTCGAATGCATCCAAGGCTGCTGTCATTTGCTCATGTGGCGGTGGAATATAGCTCGCCTGCTCAATGGGACATCCCCTTGTACCAATCCAATTTTGCACTTTTCTGAATTGACCCGGCGTTTTTTGCTCGCCACGAACATCTTTAAGTAAAATCTCATGAAGCTCCCGTAGCATCCGTAGACATACCGGTAGCTCGCTGCCCAGCTTGAGCCCATACTCGAGGGCACGCACATAATTGGCAACTTCTCTGACGTCCGGAACTTTCGACTCGATAGTCCGATCTTCCATTTCAAACAAGTACACTTGTTCTATACTTGCCTGTGTACCTTCTATACGGCTGGACATTTCTGCTTCTCTGCGAACAAAAGGAGTTATTAACAGGTTGGGATTAGGAAGATTGAGCCCTATCCCATGTAACTGACCTATGGCACGGTCCGCGTCCGATAAGACAGCGACCATCTCTGAAGACCATTTTAGTTTTGGGGGCAGATTATATGGGACAAATGCCATTTGTCCAGCTATTGTCGGCACAAGATGTCCATAACTATTTTCCGTAATTTCAGAATTCTTCATGCTTATTATACTTTCGATAACTTGTAAAAATCTTATTATACTTTATACTGAAAAAGTATAATAAATCAAGGTGAATCAACCGAAAAATCATGCTGCCACCATCTTGATGTGTCCTAACTTATTTACAGAAAAGACATTAAGCCTTATTATACTTTTCTTTAATTGGCCAATTCTTATTATAGTTTTTGGCCTAAAAGTATAATAAGGCCGGCTAGCTGCCTTGATAATGTCGAAATCCCGAATTTATTCATCATTTTTTTCTTCCGCTAAAGCTGCCAAGAGTCTGCTGGCGGTCTGCTCTGTTATCTTCTGCAGCGGCTGCGTTTGCTCTGTTTGGGATTCACCCGGCTGGGCTATCCTCTTATCAAAAAGTGCCTGCAAAGAAATAATATCCAGACAGGCCTTGCGGGCGGTTTCTTCCTTGTCCGATTCAGTAAGCTGTACGAGCTTCGCCGCAGCCAGCGGAGCGTACCGTGCAATTAAAGCTGCGCTTTGACGATGGGCCGACATAATTCGGCGGTCAAATTCAGAAACAAAAAGTCCATCTGTCAGCCATCTGTCATAGACGTTTCTGCTTACCTTGTGCCTGTCCAGAACCGCCTGCTCGTCAAGCTCGCCGGTGAACAAATCCTCCATAACGGCAAGCTGTTTTTTGCTGAGCTTCTTTCTCTGTGCCATTATTTGTAAATCTCCGATTTGATTTTTGAACGGTTAAAAAAATATCCGGCTATATGCGTCAGCGCTGCCGCTCGTTTTTCGGCCTTTTTCATCTCGGCTTTCGGCTCTTCAACCAGCGATAATGCTCTCTCAATTTGTTGTTGCTGCGTGTCGTTTACAAAGAATACCAGTGGATTCGCGAAGCACTTTGCGCTTATTTTTGCCGGCGTATTCGGTCTTTTCAGATTAGTGAGCCGTTCAATCCGCCTGGCTGTCTGCGGCAGCAGCTTTGCGAGACTGCCGGTCGCCATTTTTTTGTTGAGCCTTTTCAGCAGCTTTAGTTTTTTGCCAAGTTCGTCCGAACCGCAAAGCCGATTGAGCGTCGCGAGCAGGATGTCGGTCTGCTCATCGTCGACGTCCCAGACTATCACATCAGCGGCCTCGTAGCCGAGCTTAGCCAAGGCAGAAAAACGGTGATGGCCGTTGATTATCTGAAAATAATCGGCTTTACCCGGGCAGGGCCGAACTATCAACGGCTCGTATCGGCCGGTCCGCTCTATGTTGCGAACCAGCTTTGCAAAATTGACTTTACTCTGCTTGTTGGGATTATCAGGATGAAATCCGAGTTTATCCAACGCGATTGACTGAATTGAATTTGCCATATTCGACTTACCCTTTAACCTGTTAGTAACTTCAATTTCGGATTGAACCAAATGTAATAGACCGGTCTCGCAGTAAGCTTGCTTAATACGTATCTGGTTCGCTCCAGGCCCGCGTCACTATAGCGGTGGCTGCCATAGCTTTGCAGGAACTGTTTCATCTCAAGCTCAATAAATTCGTCTTTCGCGGCCGGCAGCCGGTCAAGTTTTGCCTGCACTTTTTTCGGTTCGATTAGATTGTGTTTCTCCACACCCACCATACTAAAGGCCTCGACAAGCCTGACACATCGCGCCGGCATCTGTGCGGTAAAGGCCTTCATTCCCGCCTTTTCAAAGAACGGATTAACCAGCCCCATCACCGCCATCGCCTCGACGATAGGGACATTCATTCTGGGCATCGTCTCGCGCACGAGCCGGCTCGCCAGGCCAAGAGAGCGAAATCTCGGTTCAATAATGACCCTACTGATACAGCGGACATTTTTATTGATAATCGCCAACTGCGTGGCCCTATCGAAGCCTGCAAAGCAACCGGCTGTGGCGACGTTTCGAAGCTCTGCTGCCGGTGTTGGCATTTTATAGACGATAACCCCGACGGTCTGTCGGCCCAGGACCGCACCGGCTGCAAGTCTTAAAGCAAAAATCGCCGCTAACGGCCCCAGCCGATTGTCACGATAGTGATAATGTGCAAGCTCTTCGTAATCAGCCCGACTGCCAGGTACAATCCGTAATTTTTTACAGACAGAGCATCTTTGCATTTTCAGATTTTTCCTCTTTTATAGATGACCTCTGTTTTGCCGGACAACTCTTTAACAACCATTACGTCCGGCGCTAAATCCAGCAGAATATCCTCGTGACTTGATGCGAGTACAAACGTCACGCCGTTCTTCTTTGCGAATTTGTGTATGTTGTATGCAATCACAGCAGCGGTTATTCGGTCTAATTCAGAGCAGAATTCATCTGCGAAGACGAATTTCTTCCCTGACGCCAATGCCATAGCGAGACGGAACCTGTATTTCTGGCCTTCGCTAAGATTGGCCGGCTGATTTAGAACACAGAAACAATCGTTGAGCCCTGCTGTGCTGAGTATTCTCAGGCTTGTGAGCAAATCCCCTTCAATACAGTCAACCAAGGCCGTTTCCTTCGTCAGTTTTATTCGGGCCAGGTTCACTCTGTTCGTTGCCGGGATGGTTTTTTCCAGCTCTTTTAACAGAACGCTTTTGCCGGCCCCTGATGGGCCCGTGATATATACGATGTCACCATCGTTGATTTCCAACCGGCAGTTTTGAATGACACATCTTTCAGTGAGTCTGTCCGCCGTCAGGCCGAACATCCTGGCAACCTTGCCAACCTTATCGGTTAGCTTTACGTGGCAGTGAAAACTTTTTGAAACACTATATATCGGCATTGACCATTCCCCCATTCTCTATTGCCAGCTTCTTTTTCTCGTCATCGGTTAATTTGCTTTTACAGGACTCACTACTTACAAGCTCAAGAACTAATTTGATTCTTTGAAGAATTTGTCGAACGCGATAATAGCTCCAGTCCCTTTTTCCGGCGATTTTTTTCATTGATAAACCCAACAGATAGTATTCTTTTGCGATAGCCATCTGGCGCCGAGTAAATTTATCACGGTTTCGCAGGCATATTATGTATTGGCCTTCCATAAGTCTTTTTGTAATATTATCTATTCTCCGAGCAATACTTAACCTACTGACACCAGCCAGCGTGCTTATCTGATGAAGGCTATTGCCATTCTCCCAATACATTGTCATCATCAGCTTGTCTTCACCACTGAGAATACTCAACCTGCTTCGCAGTAGATCTATGCTGTCACGATACTTGCCTCTTACTTTCAGATCTTCTTCGGTGATGTCTTCCCGAATGTTATTCATCAACTATTTCTCTGCGCTTCATTCATCCTGTATTTGCTAAAATTACCGAACCTTTTATTTGTGTCATTATCAGCATGTGATGAGCGAATTATTTTCATACCCATCATTTATCTGAAACAAGACCGAAATTTGTTCTTCTTTCAATATCCCTTTTTGTCTCAATCAAAGTCAGTAACATCTTTTTTAGGCTTTCTGGCCCGTGCAGCCTAACTTCAGCACTAATGTTGTATATATATAACTAACATATAATATATATTAACAGTTTATCTAACATTTTCAAGTATATTTTTGGTTTTTTACAAAAAATTTTGTAAATTTATTATATGGCAAACACTATCTCTCTATGTTCTGCTTTAAGCGGGAGTTATGACCTTTTTGGGTGATGATTAAAGTCTCTGGATAATTGCAGAATACGTGCGTAAACCACTATTTTTGTAAATTACCTGATTCTTTTGAAAGGGATTGTTTTTGAAACAGCCACTTTTGGCTGTCTAACTTGTGGCAGTTGGCTCATACGGCCTGCAGATACCCCCCGCAGTGGGTCGAGCCCATCATAGACTCGACCCCAAACGAACACTTATCTGACCTGCTCAGCAAGTAGAGTAGAGGAAATCTATTTGAACTTGTCGATCATTTGCTGAGTTCTCTCTCGGTTCCAATTGGCCGGCTTCTCATAATCCTGGTCAGCCTCCAGTTCCTCGGCGGAAGGTGTTTTCGATGACACACCATCGAGCGGCACCTCGGTTCCTGTAATCCACACTAAGGAATTGAGAACAAGCTTTCGAAAATCATTGTTTGCCCAGGCCCAGTGCCAATGCCCTCCTGTGAAGCCGAAGCCACGACCGCCGTCCGGCCGTTCGTACGCCCACGCCACATGCTCCGGCATGCCCAAGCGTGCGCGGACGTGCGGATTACCGCCGTGAGCGTCATCACCTCTCTTACGCGTACTGTCAGGCGGAATAGCGGTGAGAATCGGCGTTACATTCTTCATATCCTCGACGAAACGCATGTGGTAGTACCACTCGTCATTTAAGGAGAAAGGCTTGACGCCGCGAGTGATTTGGTGTTTAGGCAGCTTCTTGAAATCGGCCAACCAGTGTGGATTGACCGACCAGAAGGTCTCGAAGTACCCGCCAATCCAGCTCAGCATGTAGCTGCCGGGCTTTCCCTTTGGTATCTCGACTCCATAATGATAACAGGCGATGCCCACACCCTTTTTCGCGAGCTTGTCTACCTGCTCAAGATGCTGCATAGCGACGTGACCGCCGCCGCCGTCGCAGTAGAACGCAATCGCGTCGGCGTTATCAAAGGCGGTGGGGTCTTTTGGCCAGCCGTTAGTGTACACGCTGGCCTGGATACCGGGCATATTTTCGTTGAGCCTTTTAGCCAGCAGCAGCCAGCCGGCGTTATGCTCGTGAGCTCCGTAGCCGTGACTGCGCGGGCCGGCGACCATAACGACCTTTTTCCTTTCAGCCATTTTCAGCCTCTTTAGTTGAATGTCTTTGAACTGAGCTGCCATTGGCGGCCCTACGTGCAATTGCAGCGCCAGCACGCCCGAGGCGTCTTTGTCCTTTTTGTCGTTGTCGATTACCTCTGCCGTGACCTTGCCATTAATCTTAAGAACAATGCTGTTACCGCGGGCAATGATATGATATTCGTTCCAGCCGTCTTTATTTATGTTTGCCATGAGTGCGGCTGAGTCCCCAATCGAGGTGCTGGTCCTTTTGCCATCCTCGTCGATAACAGTTTTTTGACCGCGCGTTGCGAGCATTCCCCTGCCTCGCTCGTCGTAGAGGGCCCCGGCCCATTGGCCGGCCTTATCGATGTCCGCCTGATATCCTGCGACGTGGCCATCCTCGCCAATGCGGCTGCGTACCTGGACGCCTGAGTTGGCCGACGGGGTCCCGCTTATGCGGTACATGAGCCTCAATTCAAAATCATCCAATTCACCCAGTTGCCAGACGATGAACTGATTCGACTTGACCGGATTCTGCTGGGTGGATTGACCGGTAACCGCCCCATCCTTCACCGACCAGTAGCTCATATTCGGTGCCTTCCAGCCATCGAGGGTTTTGCCGTCAAAGATGGGCTTAAAGCCAGCTTCTTCAGCAATGGCAGCGCTTGTCACAAAACAGAGCAACACAATCCAAACGGGCCGTAAACAGTTTGCACGCATCATAAATCCTCCTAATAATTGAAAGAGTAAGACGATGGGCTGAAGCCCATCCTACAATATAATAACATTCTCACTTTATTTCCTTGTGCTTAGCCGGCTGCCTCCCATTGTTTTTTTACCAGCTTCAGTGCCTCGGTATATACCTCTTCGGTTTTGGGGAAGAAATCGCGCCAGACGCGGGTGGCAGCGGCCAGGTCCGGCAGGGCACGTCCGAATGCTTCGACAACCATCCACTCGTCATATCCGCCCGACCGCAGCGCTTTGAAGGTGCCGGGCCAGTCGATATGCCCCTTGCCCGGCGTGCCGCGGTCATTCTCGCTGATGTGCACATGCTTGATAACATCAATGTGCGGCCTGATGCAGCCGACAGGGTCTTTTTCCTCTATGTTGGCGTGGAAGGTATCATACAGAACGCCAATGCTGGGGTGGTTCACCCGCTTCACATAGTCCGCCGCGTCAGCCATTGTATTGAGGAAATAGCACTCGAAGCGGTTCAGATACTCCAAAGCCAAGGTAATGTTGGCTTTAGCAGCAATATCGGCAGCCTGGCGATGCACTTCGGCGGCCCGCTGCTTTTCCACTTCGGTCGGGCCTTGGCCGGTGAAAACACCCAGCGGCTGATAGAATGGCCCACACAACACCGGACTGCCCAAAGCCGCCGAACAATCTATCGCCCACTTGAGGTGGTCCACTGCCGCCTGGCGGTTCCTGGCGTCAGCGCTGATGGGATTGTGCTGCTCATCCGGAATGACCGTTACGGTCGTACAGCCCAGGTCGTTGTCCCTGATTGCCTTACCGACCTTTTCAAAGTGAGCGACATCGCCCTCGAATAAGGGTATCTCGACACCGTCATAGCCGACCTTCTTAAGTGTTTCGAGAAGGGGAAAATGCTCCTCTGTGACGTGCGTTGTCCATAACAGCATATTAAATCCGACTTTCATTAGCGTTTCTCCTTGTGTAATTTCCGATTTTCTTACTTTTTCCTTGTTTCCTTCGGAACCGGCGTCAGACCGGCTGCCCATGCACAACCGCGCCGGAACAGCTCAGCAGCGCCCGGATTG
>Ga0315547_1002454_pt1 | contig 13041 bp, 11 predicted proteins | sample SalMarSW160240MG_2_FD_202542 | JGI IMG/M metagenome (GOLD analysis project Ga0315547, IMG submission 202542) | Salt marsh sediment microbial communities from the Plum Island Ecosystem LTER, Massachusetts, United States - Salt Marsh Sediment SW1601-240 ... | reverse complement strand
TAGAAACATGCCCATAGAAATAAATGGTCAAGATTACTACAGAACCTCGGAGGCTTGTCGAATGGTTGGCATTAGCAGAACCACCTTACTCCGGTGGCTAAGACAGGGGAACTTAAAATTACCTGAATACAGAGATAGAAGGAGATGGAGGCTCTTTACCGAGGATGATGTCAATAAATTGAACCTAGAGGCTAACCGAATCACTGCGAGTAGATAACTAGAGCCAGAAGAGGATTGACCTAAGCAGGCTCTTCACCATAAGTTGGAGAAAGGCAATTGGATAGCTAAGTAAAATAGGAGGAGAACAATGTAAGAGATGAACAACCGAGGGCAATAAAAACAAAAAATAGGAGGTAAAACAAATGAAGCGGTTTTTGAAAAGGATTCACCGGGAAAGTAAGGGGTTCACCTTAGTCGAGCTGCTGGTTGTGGTCGCCATTCTAGGAGTACTGGCTGCCGTTGTTCTGCCCAATTTCACTGGAATCATTGATGAGGGCGAGACAGAGGCAGCGGCCGCCGAGAAGGCAACTGTCCAGATAGCCATGGACGTGATGATGGCAAGGGAAAGCCAAGGCTCGGTGACGGAGGTGACAGTCGCAACCGATAATATGTCGAGTTTCCCAGATGCTACCTATGCATTATATCCGGACAACTTACGGTACGCCACAACCACCGGTACTTATACGTGCACTACCACCGGACTAGTTTCACAAGCGTCTACCGGCTATTAGTAGGTTCGCTGGCTATACCACATGAGGATATGAGGGTCTGATGGCAGGCATGCAGTGGCTGCTGGACTGGCCACCATACGGTGTGGCTATGGCTAGGACGACAGTGTAATGGCTTATTGTCGCTTACCGTTGGGCTGCCCGTCAGTAATCATGGCCAACTGGGCTAAATAGCAGCAGTGTGATAGTATCATCGGTATCAGTAAAAGCACAGCGAACGAGGCTGATCGGGTTAGCCACGATGTTGAAACAGAAGTAATAATTGAAATAAATAGAGCGCGCTTCGTTGGAAAGGGAATCAGGCTCCTGGGCAGATAAAACAGCCCTGATGCCTTGTAAAAAACAAAAGGTGAAGGTGAATGCAGAATATCCAAAGCAGAATTCCTTTGAAAAGTCTTAGCTCGGAGCTTGCTGCTAAGATAAAAATAGAAGGTAAACTGATAACAGTTCTGCTAATCAGCGGTGAACATAGAGTAACCTATCTGATACGCAAGGCGATGGCCGAAGCAGGGTCTGGGACCTTCGCTCTGGAGTACACCGATCGACTATCCACAGGACTGGAGCGTCTTGCCACAGGCGGTATTGATGTGCTCCTTTTAGACACGAGCGTGCCGGATAGCCATGGCCTCGACTCCTTAGTTTGGGAGCGTGCTCAAACAATGGGTGTACCCATCATCATGCTGTCCGCACTCGACGACGAAACGAGCGAGATTGAGGCACTGAAAAAAGGTGCCCAGGAATACCTGGTAAAGGGGAGAGTAGCTGGCAACCTGCTGGTACGCTCCATCTACCGTGCCATCGCACGGCAACGGCTTGTGTCGGAGCGTGAACAGAAAATCCAAAGGATAGAGTCCAGCGAAGCTCACCTTTACAGCATAATAAGAAGTAACCCTGACAGTATCATCATTGTGGATCACAAGGGAATTGTGCGCTTTGTCAACCCGGCTGTAGAATCCCTCTTCGGCTGTAAGGCAGAACAGCTGCTGGGGGAATCACTCACTTTCCTGCCGACAGTCAAAGGCGGAAAAACAGAGCTTGGCATAATTCGTGGAGATGGGGAAAAGAGCGTAGCGGAAATACAGGTGGTGGAAATGGAGTACCAAGGTAAAGGTGCCTACCTCACCTCGCTACGTGATATCACCGAGCGTAAGCAGGCAGAGGAAGAGGCTAAGTTATCCAAGGAAGTGGCTGAGGCACGGGCAACAGCAACTGATGAGGCTGCCGAGGTAACAAAGATAGCCTCAGAGGAAGCCGTAGCCACGGCTGAGGAAGAAGCCAGACTTGCCAGAGAAGAAGCTGAGGCAGCCAAGACAACCTCAGAGGAAGCCGTAGCCACGGCTGAGGAAGAAGCCAGACTTGCCAGAGAAGAAGCTGAGGCAGCCAAGACAGCCTCGGAGAAAGCCATAGCCAAAGCTGAGGAAGAAGCCAGACTCGCCAGGGAAGAAGTTGAAGCAGCTAAAACAGCCTCACAGCAGGCCATAGCCAGAGCTGGGAAACTAGCAGAGGCGGTGAAGAAAACCTCGGAGGAAGCCTTAACCAGAGCTGAGGAAGAAGCCAGACTCGCCAGAGAAGAAGCTGAGGCAGCCAAGACAGCCTCGGAGAAAGCCATAGCCAAAGCTGAGGAAGAAGCCAGGCTGGCCAGAGAAGAAGTCAAGCTCGCTAAAGAAGAAGCCAAGACAGCTAAAATAGCCTCAGAGGAAGCCATAGCCAGGGCTGAGGAGAAAGCCGTAGCCAAGGCCGAGGAAGAAGCCAGACTCGCCAGAGAAGAGGCCGAGGCAGCCAAGACAGCCTCAGAGGAAGCCATAGCCAAAGCTGAGGAAGAAGCCAGACTCGCCAGGGAAGAAGTTGAAGCAGCTAAAACAGCCTCACAGCAGGCCATAGCCAGAGCTGGGAAACTAGTAGAGGCGGTGAAGAAAACCTCGGAGGAAGCCTTAACCAGAGTCGAGGAAGAAGCCAGACTCGCCAGAGAAAAGGCCGAGGCAGCCAAGACAGCCTCGGAGAAAGTCATAACCAAAGCTGAGGAAGAAGACAGACTTGCCAGAGAAGAAGCCGAGGCAGCCAAGACAGCCTCGGAGAAAGCCTTAACCAGAGCTGAGGAAGAAGCCAGGCTCGCCAGAGAAGAAGCTGAGGCAGCCAAGACAGCCTCGGAGAAAGTCATAACCAAAGCTGAGGAAGAAGCCAGACTAGCCAGAGAAGAAGCCGAGGCAGCCAAGACAGCCTCGGAGAAAGTCATAACCAAAGCTGAGGAAGAAGCCAGACTAGCCAGAGAAAAGGCCGAGGCGGTAAAGACAGCCTCAGAGGAAGCCGTAGCAAGGGCTAAGGAAGAGTTGCGTAACCTAGACCCAATGCAATCTGAATTCATGTCAAATATCGTGCATGAACTACGCGCCCCACTTCACTCGATTACGGGCTTTACTAAGCTAGTACTCGAGGGTGGAGCACCTGACCCCGGGACGCAGCAGGAATTCTTGAACATAATATCTGACCAGAGCGAGCACCTTCGCAAGCTGGTTGATGAGTTGACTGACATATCGCCTGTCGAATCCGGGCGTATTATTAAGGTTCGAAAGGAGCGTGTGTCAATAAAAGAGCTGCTCCAGAGCGCCGTAAAGGAACTTTATAGTGTGGCTAACCAGAAAAATATAGTGCTTCGCGAAGATATACCTGTAACACTTCCCTGGATGGAGGTAGATGGCCAACGATTGAGGCAGGTGATGTTCAACCTCCTCGGTAATGCCATCAAATTCAGCGACTGTGGTGGTAGCATCATTGTGAGAGCTGAAGTCAGGAACAGCGATCTGCTTGTACAGGTCACTGACCAAGGTGTTGGTATTACTGAAGAGTCCATACCATACCTTTTTGAAAAATATTATCAGGTAAAAAACTCGGCCAGGGTCGGGGGGCTGGGCCTCGGCCTTTATATCTCAAAACAGATTATCGAAACCCACGGTGGACGAATATGGGTGGAGAGTGAGGCAGGAGCCGGCAGCACTTTCAGTTTCACGCTACCTATGGAACAACCTAATGGGTGAAGTTATGGGCAAGAAGATATTGGTTATTGAGGATGACCCAGTCGCTACGAGGTTGATTGACTTTACCCTGAAGCAACGGGGTTATCATGTGCTCACGGCACCAAATGGATTAGAGGGGCTACAAATAGCCCAGAATGAAGAACCTGACCTCATCGTCTTGAATGTAATGCTACCAGGTATTGACGGCTTTGAGGTCTGTCATCGTTTGCGGGCTGAATCACAAACTGCCCAACCAATCATCCTGATGCTCTCAGGTAGAACCCAGCAAACAGATATCGCCAACGGATTAAATATGGGCGCGGACGATTATCTCACCAAGCCAGCTGCTCCTTCAGAAATTGTCAGTAAAGTAGAAAGTCTCTTGGCACGGAAAGCTGGTGCCAATTCAAAAATGGTTGCCTTCCTGGGTCCTAAAGGAAAGGTGGGAACAACCACTACGGTGGTCAACGTAGCTATCGCCCTATCGCAGATGGACAAACGAGTCATTGTGGTTGACCTATGTCCCTACGAAGGCAGTGTCATGGAGCACCTTGGCATTAAACCTCAGGGCGCTATCAGCCGTCTCCTGGCGATGCCAGTAGATAATCTCGACCATTATGCCTTGGAGTCAGCATTGGTGGTTCACCAAACAGGCGTAGGTGTTCTAAGTATCCATCAGCCCTCCGGGGAACTTGAGAACGAAGCATTCAATAACGTTGACTTACTACTTGACAGGTTCAAGGAGACTACTGATTGTTTTATGTTTGACCTTCCATTTCAGCCGTCTGTTGCGACCAGGGCAGTACTTTCGAAGTGTGACCATACCATTATTGTCAGCGACTACACCATTGATGGCCTAACTGTGGTTAAGTCTACCATTACCATCTTGCATTTCCTGGGTATCTCACCTAAACAAATCGGCGCCGTGATCACTGACCCGAAGGGAACCTTCCCCGAAAGGGAACTCCCCCAGATAAAATCCTATGTAGAACCTAACATCGCCGTGAACGTATTGGAAATCATACCTTTTGATACTAATGCCTCCCTTACACTTTCATCTGGTAGCACACCCATAATACTTTCCAGCCCTGACTGCCCCATGGCCTGCTCCATAAAAGAGCTGGCTCAGAAGATTATTGCTGAAGTGATAACTAAGGATGATGCTTCACGAACCGGGGTTGAAAGAGCATGAAAAGACACGAAATGGTGAGAGTTACCAGCAAGACACAGAGAAAAAGTTTGGGTGAAATGCTGGTTGAGCAGAAATTCATTACCGGCGAGCAACTAGATGACGCGCTGAATCTACAGCAGATGCAGGGGGGGAGGCTCGGCGACATCCTGGTGAACCAGGGGCTGGTCACAGCTGAGGAGTTGGCACAAGTACTTAGCATCCAGCTGAACTTTCCTCTAATCGATCTGAAGAGACATATGGTTCAACCTGATGCCCTGCGGCTTATCCCAGAAGATATGGCCAGAAAATATACGCTGATTCCACTGAGTGTAATCGGCGATTCGCTGGTAGTGGTTATGGCTGACCCAGAGGATCTCTATACTGTTGAAGATCTCAAGGCTCAGTCGGGGATGAGGGTTGAGGTAGCACTCGGCATTCCCACTGATATTGAGTGGGCAATTGACCTAAATTACAGGTCTGGTGACGAAATAGAGAGGCAAGTAAGCAAATCTACATCTCCTGTTCTGGGAGAGGCCGAGACTAACTCAGAACTTATCGCCAGGACACCTATTACCGAAAGCTTGGACTTGCTTATCGAACAAGCAGTACGAGATAGAGCATCAGATGTTCATCTTGAACCACAGGAAAACAGGCTACGAGTTCGCTACCGTATCGATGGCGTTCTGCATGATATGCACTCCCTGCCCCTGAGTGCCCACATAGAATTCGTATCCAGATTTAAGATATTGGCTAATCTGGACATTGCCCAACAGAGAAGCCCTCAAGATGGCCAATTTACTTTCAGGACAGGGGATAGAGATATTGATATTCGTGTTGCCACCACGGAAACAGCTTACGGTGAGAGGGTAACCTTACGGATACTGGATAAGTTTCAATCTATTTTCACCCTCCCTGAGCTAGGTCTCCAACCTGATGCTCTTGAGAAGTATCGGGCGATGCTAATCTGCCCCTTTGGTATGATAGTGGTGGGAGGACCCACTGGCTCGGGTAAAACAACTACACTCTACACATCGATTAACCAGCTCGATAGTAACGAGCGTAATATCCTGACCATTGAGGACCCCATCGAGTACCGTTTCATGGATATCAGCCAGACTCAGGTTAATACCAAAGCCGGGATTACTTTTGCCAGTAGTCTTCGAGCCATGATGCGCCAGGACCCTGATGTTATCCTGGTGGGTGAGATTCGGGATAGAGAAACGGCGACGACAGCCGTGCAGGCGGCTGTCACCGGACATCTGGTACTGTCTTCAGTCCATGCCAATGATGCTATTAGCGCGCTTTTACGGCTAACGGGTATGTGTGCCGAATCATCTCTTTTGCCAGCGACACTGGTTGGTGTTGTGGCGCAACGAATGGTTCGTCGCATCTGCGCTAATTGCCGGACTCCATACCAGCCATCAGGAGCTGAGTTAACCGTCTACGAGGAGGAAATGCAGCAGATACCAACCGTCTTTTATAAAGGGACAGGGTGTAATCTTTGTGCTAAAACTGGCTACCGGGGGCGAACGGGGCTTTTCGAGGTCCTGCCTATTAGTGATGAAATCAGGGAGATGTTACTTGGTAATGCCAGTGCCGGTGATATTAAAGCACAGGCACTCAAAGATGGCATGGTAACCATGAAACGTGACGGAATGTTAAAAGTCGCCGAGGGCATTACCTCAGTGAGCGAAGTGTTGCGCAGTGTGTTCTCCGTTAGCAGAGGTGCTCGAAATCATTTGAGAGGAAGTCATGGCGTATCGGTATAATGCTTATACTCTCGACAAAAGGATTGTCCAGGGTACCATTGATGCTACCTCCGAAAAAATGGCAGAGGAAGCCCTGTACCGGTCAGGGTATCACCGCGTCCTCAAGCTGAGAGAAATCGGCCCGGGTTTAACTCTAAGCAGGTGGCTGCCCAACCTCTTCGGGGTTAAAACTCAGGATGTTATTGATTTCTCTCGGCAGCTAGCTGCCTTAATTAGGTCCGGTATACCTATCTTGACGGCTCTGCAACTGCTCGAGAAACAGACCCCTGCAGCTACCTTGAGGAAGGTAATTGTTGGGTTGGTCAAGGAGCTTCGGGAAGGCAGCTCTTTTTCCCAGGCGCTAGCCAAGTATCCACAGGCATTTCCCAGTACCTACTGCCAGGTGATTAAAGCCAGTGAACTCACGGGAAATTTTGAAGATACTCTTTCCCAGGTAGCTAACTACTTGGAGAAAGATATAGCAGCGGTGAAAAGGGTACAACGTGCCTTGATATATCCTGCGCTGGTGTTGCTTATGGCCATTGGAGTGTTTACCCTGCTCACCACTGTGGCCTTGCCGCCGCTGGTCCGACTATTTACCTCACTTGGTGGTGAGCTACCATGGACGACAAGGTCAATCTTAGTTGCTGGTGGTTTTTTTATCGCCTACAAGTTCTACATTCTGGGGGTGCTAGCCGCTCTTATTATCTTGATTTTTAGCTACATAAGGCTACCGGCTGGGAAACTGACTGTAGACAGGTTGATGTTAAAGATTCCGATAATTGGCAGTATCAGTATCCAGCGTAATATGTGCCGCTTCTGCCAAATAACATCAATGATGCTAAAAGCCGGACTTCCCTTGACGCAGATAATGAATGTTGTCACTAGAACCGTGGGGAATGAGATTATCCGCCAGTCATTGAAGGAAGTTAGAGAGCAGCTGGTTCAGGGGCAGGGTTTGTCACAGCCGATGGCTAGGATTGCCATATTCCCCCAGCTTCTGGTGGAGATGGTAATCGTGGGGGAGACGACGGGCACTCTGGATACAACCCTAGCCACCATGGCTGACGTTTATGAGCGGAATGTTGAACAGAGAGTTCAGGCATTAATATCAATGCTAGAGCCGGCTTTAATAGTAGTGGTTGGAGTGGTGGTCGCTTTTATTGCAGTTTCTATGATAACGCCACTGTACTCCATACTGAAGACTATGTACTAACTGGCTTGGGCAGGTCTGATAAGATGGCAAGGAAAACACAGCAATGGCTTAATAAGCTTAAAGTATTTAAGGACGAAAAGGGACTGACCGTGGTCGAGTCTTTAATCGCTGTTGCCATCGTGGGGGTCGCTCTCGTTGCCTTTGCCGTGGCGCTGTCAACTGGGTCACTGGCCGTGTGGGAGAGCGACCAAGAGGTTACAGTGCAGAGCCTGGCACGAACCCAAATGGAGTATATCAAAGGCTACCCCTATGACCCCGACGCCACCACCTACCCCACGGTAAGTACTACGGATAACTACAGCATCTCTGTGGCTGTCACCTCTACCCCTGATGCTGATTCTGACATTCAAAAAGTGACGGCAAATATCTCACGGGATGGGCAGGTTCTGCTAACCATTGAGGACTATAAGGTGAACCGATGATGAAGGGAGAGCAGGGATTTACCTTAATTGAATTACTAATTGTTGTTGCTATCACAGGATTTATCTTTAGTGTCCTGGGCGCGGCTATCCATCATATTGTCACCATTCCTGAAGAGGGCAATGATAGGGTAACAGCCTTGCACGAGCTGCAAAATGCAGCTCACTGGGTCAACATTGATGGGCAGATGGCGCAATCAGCCAGCGGTGGAAATGAGCTGGTACTGACCCTCCCTGATAGCTCGTCAATCAGTTATACATTGGTGGGCACTGACCTTCTCCGCACCACCAGTACCTCAAACAGGACGCTGGCAGAAAATATTGCCAGCGCTAATTTCACCGTACAAGGGCGCATTATCACTGTAACCCTGGCCTCGGCTCCAGACGGAAGATGGGTTGTAAGTGAGAATGAAACATATCAAATCTGCATGCGTCCCAGTGAGGGGTAAGCAATTATGAAGAATGGTGAAAAGGGACAGGCCCTTGTTATTGCCTTAGCTTTGGTTGGTTTCGGCGCGCTGGTCGTAACACCCTTTCTCGGTCACGCCGGCAGCGGCCTGATAGGCTCCCGACTTTACGGTGAGACGATAAGTGAGCAATATTCCGGCGACGCCGGGGTGGAGCACGCTATCTGGGACCTGACCTATGATGACCTCGCTGACCAGCTGACTTCACCCGGGGACAGTGTCAGCTATCAGCTGGGCGAAGCGATTAACGGAATAGCTGCCAACATCACCGTCTCTAATGGATGGGAGACGATAGCCAGCGACGATTTTGAGAGCGGCGGCTGGGCAGGTGGTACCGGCTGGCTCAATGATTGGTATAATATCGGTCACGCCAGCGTCACCACCAGTGGTACCCCGTACGAGGGGAGCTATCACCTGCTGCTGACGAGTGCTGACGGCTACGTAAGGCGCTCCGTTGACCTCTCCGGTCTGCCCGGCGCCAAGCTCCAGTTCCAGGCCAAGGCAAGGTCATTTGATAACGTCAACGAAAAGGCATACTGCTACATCAGCCCCAATGGAATTGACTGGACGACAGTCCATACCTGGGTTAATGGGGATGATGACAATGTTTACCATTACTTCGATATAGACTTATCTTCATACACCCTTTCCAGCGAGTTCTGGATTGCCTTTGAGGCTGACATGTCGGGAGCGCAGGACTATCTCTATGTCGACGACCTAAAGATTGTCTGGGCATTCGACACCACTGCGCCGATAGCCAGCGACGACTTCGAGAGTGGTGGCTGGGCAGGGGGCACTGGCTGGCTATATGACTGGTATAGCGAGGGTGCCGCCAGCGTCACCACCGCTGGCACCCCGTACGAGGGGAGCTATCACCTGCTGCTGACGAGTGCTGACGGCTATGTAGACCGGGCTGTTGACCTCTCCAGTCTGCCCATCGCCAGGCTCCAGTTCTGGGCCAAGGCTCGCTCATTTGATAACGCAAGCGAAAGGGCATATTGTCACATCAGCCCCAACGACGTTGACTGGACGACGGTCCATACCTGGGTTAATGGAGATGATGACAATGTTTACCATTTCTTCGACATAGACCTATCCCCATACGAGCTTTCCAGCGAGTTCTGGATTGCCTTTGAGGCTGACATGTCGGGAGCGTGGGACTATTTCTATGTCGACGATTTAAAAATAAAAGGCGCTACTATCTACGGGATTACCTCAGTTGCTGACGATGAGACTGTTCGGGCTGTAATTAAGATTGAGGGGGGGACTATCACCGTTCTCTATTGGCAGGTGGTATAGTAATGGCACCAGTCTCTGGAAATAAGAGCCTGCGCGGAGGGGAAAGATAATTTTGAAGAGCAAGGTAATCATCACCATCTTAATAATTGCCATTATTGCCCTGCTGGCGGTCTATTACTTCCTGGGGATGGACTACCTGAGGCAACGCCAGGGGCAAGAGGTGCTGACTGCCCAAATCAACGAGGTTACCCAGACACTCGTCCAGACCCCTAAACCCCCGCAGGATTTAGAGCAGAGGCTGGCCGCAGCTGAGGCAAATCTGGCTGCCGTGCAAAGCGCCTTTCCGATAGACCTCAACAGCACCCGGGTTATCAATGCTATTCTCAAACTGGCCGATGACTGCCAGGTAAGAGCTATTCCCATGGTAACCCAAACATGGTCAATGGAAAATATTGGCGAAGGCTACTATGTTTTTCGGTTAAATGTGACCGCTAGGGGAGGTTTCTCGCAGCTGGTCAGTTTCGTCAGTCAACTGGAAAGCGATAAGTTTGAGACCCTTGTTGTCGAGAGTTTGAGTTTTACCAGAGTCGCTGGACCAACCGGAGAAGAAACTATTCCAGTCACCGCCAGTCTGGATTTGGCTATCTATACCCAACGTACCACCTCCGAATAAGGAGCTTATCTATAAAATGTTTGACAGAACGTATGTCACGCTAAATATCAGTTCTACCAGTGTCCGGCTCCTCTCTGTCAAGGGCGGAAAGGTGGGTCAGTGGGGCAGTGTGCCTCTGCCACCAGGGCTGGTCAAAGATGGACTAATTCTAAAGCCGAAGGTTGTCGGAGCAGTGATTAGTGCTTTATTTAAGTCAACCGAAATCCCTAAAACGCGAGTTATCACTAGCCTTACCGGCCTATCCTTTATCCACCGCGTCCTGAGCCTGCCCCGGATTGAGTCCGATTCGCAACAGGAGGCCATCCAGCGGGCAGCAAGGAAGGAAATGCCGTTGTCGCTTGAGGAGTTGTACCTTTGCGGACAGGCAATCAGCGAGGGACCCGATGAGACGGATTTCTTTGTTCTGGGTGTGCCGCGCAACCTTATCGACGCTCTGGTTCAGACACTGGGAGAGGCTGGCGTACAGCCTTACTTGGTAGACCTGAATCCGCTAGCGCTGGCGAGGGCAGCTAATCGGGAAGAAGCCATAATAATGGCTCTGGAGCCGGGTTGTTTCGATATCATTGTGGTAGCCGATGGTATGCCTACAATTATGCATACCATAACTCCAAGAGGCGAGGGAGCGACTCTGGAGGATAATATCCGGCTATTGGTCGGTGAGTTATCCAAGACAGTGGAGTTCTACAACAGCAACCACCCCCAAAATCACCTCAGTCCAACCGCGCCTTTGTTGCTGACTGGGGAGTTGTCGGTGGATACTACCGCCCGTGAGCTTATCTCGGCCGAGATCAGGTACCCCGTCGAGCTCTTAATGCCACCATTGGAATTACCCCCTGACTTACCGGCGGCATTGTTTGCTACCAACATAGGTCTGGCTCTGAAAAAGTTGCCCCTGAAGTCGTTTGCTAAGGGGGAGGCCACACTCTATCGCGATATAAATCTCAACATACTTTCTGGTGAATATGGAATTAGAACTCGCTGGATAAAACTGCCACACATACTCCTGTCCCTAGTGGTAGTAGCCGGTCTGGGGCTGCTACTTCCCATGGACCAGCTCAGGAGCCAGGCAGCTGCGGAAATTACACGCCTACAAACTGCGCTAACCGGGGTTAGCCAAGAACTCGAGCAAGCGGTGCTATTAGTTGAAGAGGCAGAGCAGATTGAGGATACCATAGATAAAATGGTGGCTAATGCGGAAACCACAAAGCAGGAGCATCAATACGTCCTAAGTAAAGGCGGTGACTTCGCCCATAATCTGAAATTGGTTACCAATGCCTTCCCAGCTAAGGCATATTTCACCTCTGTTGAGGTAGGTACTGACCAAATCACCGTGGTGGGTGAAGCTGATAGCCCCTTCATGGTTGTCGACTACGTTATGGCTCTGGAGGCACTGGGGAAGTTCCCTGAAGTTCGCATTGTCTGGATCGATGAGAGCAAGAGTACTGGAGATGACACTACAGAGGCGGAGAGAGCGGGAGTTTCCTTCAAGGTTTTTGTCAGTAGATAGGATCAGAATATTGGACCTACGCTTTTACTTGCCCAGACGCATTACACAAAGCTTTCCGAATCTTTATATCTATCGGAGGATGTTCAGACAAGTGACCAATCATTGGAGCAAGCCTGACTACAAATACGGTTAATACAACTCGAACTCTTAACCGAGAAACTCTACCAAGCTACCTTTATCCAGCGGGCAAGAGACTCAGTCATACTGGTTGTCTACCATGTAATCTAAGACTCAAAGCTTACAATTCGATTGTTTGCTTTGCACGTTCCAAGCTTTGTTTATCTTCTTCCTGAAATTCAAATGATAAAGCATTAATCCTAGCTGCATCGGTATATTTTCTTTGTGCTTGCAGTTCCTCATGCGCTGTCATTCGAATTACGCGAATATCAGCCAAAACCTTCTCTAGTTCCTCACTGAACTTTTGTTTGAATTCTGCCCTTTCGTTCTGTAGTTCCTCACTGAACTTTTGTTTGAATTCTGCCCTTTCGTTCTGTAGTTCCTCACTGAACTTTTGTTTGAATTTTTCCGCTTCTTTCTGGGTCGCCAAGCGTGTACGGAGGAGAAGTTGCTGTGCCTGGCTGTTTGCCTTTGTTTGAGTCTCCCTCTGGTATCGTTCTGCCTCAGCTCTCACCTTCTTGACCTGCTCCAACTCTTGCTGTACAAATAACCGAATCCTCTTTACTACAGTTCCAGCCACTCTAAGATTTTTCAGTTCCTCTTCAATTAAATTGTTAATCGCGGGCTTGGTGGTATTAACTGTATTTGTATTCATCGCGTCCCTCTTCTCAATGAATTACTAGTACCCATAGGGATTCTACAACTGTCTACCTGTAATGTAGCGGTAGTTAGCACCTATTTAATA
>Ga0315547_1002452_pt1 | contig 13051 bp, 11 predicted proteins | sample SalMarSW160240MG_2_FD_202542 | JGI IMG/M metagenome (GOLD analysis project Ga0315547, IMG submission 202542) | Salt marsh sediment microbial communities from the Plum Island Ecosystem LTER, Massachusetts, United States - Salt Marsh Sediment SW1601-240 ... | reverse complement strand
ACATGCCGAATTAATATGCACTTTGCCAACCGAGACAATCTCGGAGGTGCTCCAGAAACTGGCAACGTTGTTATCGGAATAAGAAAATGCATCGCACCTTGTTTTGTCACTATTTTTAACAGCAGCAATAACCTCCCTGTCATTGCGGAGCCCATTTACTCTTTGTCATTCTGAGTCCCGATAAATCTGGACGAAGAATCCCTTTTTTTATTCTCTCTCCCCTGGCGGGAGAGAGTTAGAGTGAGGAGGATCAATTGTCCTTTGGATTTTGACCTTTGGTTTTAATAAGTTTTTGCACTTTGATTTGTCATTTTTATTTTTTATCTTTTATTTTTGAATTTGGTTGACTTGTAATTTTGACTTTTTATCTTTTATTTTTGATTTTCGTTCCACCTGCTTGAAGCCCGAGGCCATCGCGCCTGCCTAAACTTTCTGCCTATTTGTTACCTTTAGCCAGCTTCTCTAAAACAGTTATGTATTGTTCACTCTCGTATTTAGATGTATAATTTCCATAATCAAAAAGATTTCCTATATGGATAGGTAAATAACGAGACTATCTAAATGAGTAAATCTAAGAGAAGTAAGAAGAACCAACTGGGTTTAGGGGATGAGCTAGTTGGAACCAGACTTGGAGAGTTCCGTGATCGTTCGCCAAAGAAATCTGGTACTGACCTATTTATAATAGATAACAGTGATGAAGATTGGAAAGTAAGAGATTATCTCCATGATTGGTGCCAGCTTTCTCAATCGATTGATGTAGCAACAGGGTTTTTCGAAATTGGCTCTTTACTTGCCTTAGACGGTGAATGGCAAAAAGTTGATAAATTCCGGATATTAATGGGTGATGAAGTTTCTTTACGTACAAAGAAAGTCTTTGATCAAGGACTAGAAAATATCACTCGCAGATTGGATAGTAGCATAGAGACTGCAAAGGAAAACAATGACTTTTTAGTAGGTGTACCAGCGATAGTAGAAGCAATTAAAGATAAAAAGATTGAATGTAAAGTCTATCGAGAGAACAAGTTTCACGCAAAAGCCTATATTACTAGAGCTCGTCAAGAAGTAATCGGCTCTTTCGGTCTGGTAGGCTCATCTAATTTTACACTACCGGGTTTATCAAAAAACGTTGAACTTAATGTTCAAATTACAGGCAGACAGGTCAATGCTCTACAAGAATGGTACGAAGAATACTGGAAGAATGCTGAAGATGTATCTCCTGAAATACTCCGGGTTATCGAAAGACATACGCGTGAATATCAGCCTTTTGAAATATACGTAAAAGCTCTGCAAGAATTTTTCCGCGGTCATGAGATTACCGAATCTGAATGGGAACTGACCGAATCGAAAATGCTTCCTGTTCTTGACCAGTACCAAAAGGAAGGCTACTGGTCTATGGTGAAAATTGCAAGGCAATACGGCGGAGCTTTCATGTGTGATGGAGTCGGTCTTGGTAAAACCTTTATTGGTCTGATGCTAATTGAACGGTTAATCATGCACGAGAGAAAACGGGTTGTCTTATTCGTCCCGAAAGCTATCCGGAAAGATGTTTGGGAAAGGGATATTCGTCGATACCTCCCCGATTTGTGGGGGGATTTCAGTAATTTGGCAATTTTTAATCACACAGATCTGAGCAGAGAAGGTGAATTTCCTCGGAGATTCGAAAAAATAGCAGAAATGGCCGATGCTATCGTCATTGATGAAGCGCATCATTTTCGGAATCCAGGAATCAAAGGCACTGGCGAAAAAAAACCTTCCCGCTACTGGAAACTGTTTGACCTCATCGGTGGTTCTCATGGCACCAAACAGGTCTATATGTTGACAGCCACTCCGATTAATAACCAGCTTGACGATCTCCGACATATGATTGAGTTATTTTCACGACAAAGAGAGGATTACTTTAAATCCACGCTGGGTATCCATTCCTTGAAGGGACGTTTCATCACGATGGAGCGTGAACTTAGGAAAAAAACAGGAACGAAACAAACGGACGACGAACCGATGAGCACAGATACTAGTGAAGCTGAGAGGGTTCTCAGTTCTGATAATTTATTTAATGCCCTGGTTGTGCAGAGGAGTAGGGCCTATGTTAAGCAGAGCCAAATACAAGAAGGTGGCAGGATTACCAGTTTCCCAGAGCGAAAGCCCCCGCAAGTTGCACAATACTCAGTAAGAAAAACATACGGCAAACTACTCGATGATGTCGACAAGGCTTTTAAGAAAGAAAAAGCCCTTTTCGTTCTCGGCATTTATTACCCTCTCTATTACTACAAAGGACCTGACGCGACAATCGACCCCCTGCTTCATGGCCGCCAGAAACAGGTTGTTAGCCTAATACGAACACAGTTTCTCAAGCGGTTCGAGAGCTCAGCAAGTGCTTTCGAAAGTTCTTGTGATAGGTTGCTCCTTAAGCTACTAGCCTGGGCGACGAAGCACAGTGAAACTGAAAGCGAACGCCGGAGACTGGAACGCTGGAAAGAAATGCACTCAGACCTGATCCGCTATGTACACTCGCGCCAGCTTGAACTATGGGGTAGTGAAGAAGATATCCAAGAACTGGAAGAAGACGTCATATCCGAGGAAATGCTGGAAGAAATCGAATATCTTTCCCGGGATGAGTACAAAGTTGAAGAGATATTAGATGATACAAGAGACGACCTCGACCAGATAGCTATCTTCCTTGAGGAACTGCATAAATTTAAACCAGCAAATGATGACAAGCTGCAGGCCCTAATTAAATTATTAAAGACAGACCCAGTGCTGAAAACAAACAAGGTCATTATTTTCTCCGAATTCGCTGATACGGCGCGTTATTTGAGAAAACAATTGCAAGCAGCCGGCATCGAAGGAGTTGAGCAGATTGACAGTGGTACAAAGGGAGACAGGAGCGCAATAATCAGGCGATTTGCTCCATACTACAACGATTCATCAAGTTCTCAGTTGAAAACGCATGGCAGTAAAGAGATAAGGATCATTATATCCACAGATATTCTTTCAGAGGGTCTCAACCTCCAGGACGCAACTCGGCTGATTAACTATGACCTGCACTGGAACCCTGTTCGACTTATGCAACGCATCGGCCGTATTGACCGCAGATTGAACCCAGAGAATGAAGCCCGGATTATTGCAGACCATCCGGAACAAAAGGAACTACGCAGCAAAGTGGTTTACTGGAATTTCCTGCCTCCGGAGGATCTGGATGTACTCCTCCACCTTTACCAGCTTGTCTCCCATAAAACCCTACGCATTTCCAAGACGTTTGGTATAGAAGGTAAGAAACTCCTGACAGAAAAAGATGATTACGAAGCTCTTAAGAATTTCAATGAAACATATGAAGGTACAACGACCCTGATTGAAGACATGCACCTGGAGTACCAGCGTATTCTAAAAGAACACCCCGAGCTGGCTGATAGGCTTAAAATGTTGCCGGGGCGTGTCTTCACGGGTAAAGAGCATCCATCAAAGAAAGCTCAGGCAGTCTTTTTCTGCTATCGGATACCAAGACCTGACTATTCTCTTTCTGGTGAAGATGAGGAGCATCCTTGGACCGAAGAAGCCGGCGAAACCAAGTGGTATCTCTACGACCTAGCTACCGAAGCAATATATGAAGAACCTGCGGAAATTGTCGATATCATACGTTCCACTCTGGAAACTCAGCGAGTATGCCGGATTGAAAAACAAACCCTGACCGATATCAGAAAACAAGTAGAAAAGCACATTAAGAACACATATCTTAAACGAGTGCAAGCCCCGGTAGGCATTCAGTCTAAACTGAAAGCCTGGATGGAATTAGCAGAGAAGTAACGGCATGATTGAGCAGCAAAGAGTCTATCGTATCAAAGACTTGGATTCTTTGTTGGGTTTCCTGCGAGAAGATTTATGCTGGGAATTACCGGAAGCCAGTATTGATGACGTTTCTTTTGAATGGACCGGACTGGACCTGAACCTATCAGAAGATATCAACAAAAAACTCAAGGATGGGTTGATACGTCAGTTACAGCCCTTTGCCACTCATCAGCCTTGGGGCATCTTCGTTGTTGAGTTCGCCACCCGTGAAGTCTCAATCATCACCTTGCGGCAAATACTCCGATGTTTCGTCGCCAAGAGGCGTAGTGCCCGGCCTGACCTACCTGCCTGGCAATGCGAGAACCTTTTGTTCATCTGCCTCTATGGCGAGAACGGCTTCACCTTTGCCCATTTCAAGGGAGATAACCCCTATTCCTCAAAGTTGACCACATTCAGCTGGCATCCCAGGGAGCCTATCCGGACGGTCTGCGAATTTAACTTGCCGGCGCTTGTCTACGCTTACAATTGGACACATGAGACCTGGGTTGAGGAATGGCAGAAAGCCTTCGACGTTGAAAAAGTTAACAAGGATTTCTACAGACAGATCGCCCGGTTCTATTACCGACTTACTGGAAAGGAAGGGCAAAAACGAGAGCTCGTGCTGCCATACGTCGGGGATGATACTGGCAGCATCAGTATCTATGAGGAATTTGCCGTGCGTCTTATCGGCAGGTCTATCTTCTGCTGGTTCCTGAAACACAAGAAATCTGTAAATGATGTGCCACTGATTCCGCCGGAAGCATTATCCTTGGCTGCCGCTCGGAAGACAGCAGATTTCTATCACTCTATGCTGGAACCACTCTTCTTCGAGGTGATGAACAAGCGGATTAATGAAAGAAAATCGCTTTCTATTCCTCGGTCGGAAATTATTCCGTTCCTCAACGGCGGTCTCTTTGAACAGCACCCCAACGACTTCTATCCCGGTATAGCGAACTATGGGCTGAAGATTCCAGATGCATGGTTCATTGACATCTTCAGTCTTTTAGAGAAGTATAACTTCACCATCACGGAGAACAGCAGCATCGATGTTGATGTGGCGGTGGACCCGGAAATGCTGGGCAGAATCTTTGAGAATCTGCTGGCCGAGGTGGTGCCGGAGACAGGAGAGACCGCACGTAAGGCTACAGGCAGCTACTATACCCCGCGTGCCATCGTGGATTATATGGTGGAGCAATCGCTAAAGCAATATTTACTCACCGAGACCGAACTCGGTGAAGGGAAGGTTAACCGGCTCGTTGATTACGGTGAAGATATCGAGGGCTTTTCCCCGGAGGAAAAACTGACAGTGGTAACCGCTCTCAAGGAAATAAAGGTTATCGACCCTGCTTGTGGCTCTGGGGCTTTCCCGATGGGTATACTGCACCGTATGCTGGCGGTGCTGGAAAAGGTGGACCCAAGGCTCGAGCTGTGGCGGGCGCAGTATCTGAAATCGCTCGATGGCATCGTGCGGCAGACGGTGGAGAAAAACATCAGCCGTGAGAACTGGGCATATATCCGCAAGCTGATGATAATCAGGGACTCCATTTACGGAGTGGATATACAGCCGATTGCCGTAGGGATTGCCAAGCTGAGATGCTTTCTCTCTCTGGTGGTGGATGAAATCGTTCTGGATAATGAGGAAAACCGAGGGATTGAGCCGTTACCCAACTTAGAGTTCAAGTTTGTTGCAGCGAACACCCTGATTGGACTGCCGCCCAAGGTGGAAGCTCAAGGGGCCTTCGGTATATCAGGCGCCATTAAAAAGCTGAAAGAACTCCGAGAGAACTACTTACGCAGCTTCGGGGCAGAGAAGTCACAGATTGAAAAAGAATTCAGAGCCACCCAGCAAAAGCTATTCAAGGAAAACATGCAGTGGGCTGTAGCAAACACCCTGGTGAAACAGCTAATCGAGTGGGACCCGTTTTCTTACAAATCATGTGGCTGGTTTGACCCCGCATGGATGTTCGGCATCGAAGCTGGCTTTGATGTAGTGATTGCGAACCCACCTTATATCAAGGAATATGTAAATCGCAAAGCCTTCGACGGACTAAGACGCTCACCTTACTATAAAGGGAAGATGGATATCTGGTATCTCTTCGCTTGCGAGAGTATTGACCACTTAAAGAGTGACGGCATACTAACATTCATTGCCCAGAATAATTGGGTTACAAGCTATGGAGCTTCGAAGCTACGAAACAAGATTATCTCTGATACAAGGATACTAGCGTTATTAGACTTCGGTGACTACAAGATATTTGATACTTCAGGAATTCAGACGATGGTTATGATTTTTCGAAAGGACAGAAAGACCGATAATTATAAATTTGACTATCGAAGAGTTCTCGCTGATGTAGTGAACTTTGAGGATATCCTCGACTTGCTCAATCACTGGATAAATTCTACCAAGGAATACCTAGAGCCAATAATCAATAGAGGTAAGTTCTTAGATAGAACCTTAACCTTTAGCGCTTCAACAATAAACAACGTTATAGAAAAAATTCAAAACAAGGCAAATGTTTCCCTAGATGCTGAAAATGAAGTAGCTCAAGGAATTATATATCCTCAAGATAAATTAAATGCAAAAAATTGGAGCATCCTTGGTGGTAGCTACTTTAATGTCAGAGATGGGATCTTCCTTTTAAGTAATAAAGAAAAGCAGAGTATTCCCTTCTCGAAAAACGAATTGTCACTGCTGAAGCCTTGTTACACAACTGAAGAACTTCACAAATGGTACGGGGACTCCAAGAATAAAGAATGGGTAATATATACAGATTCATCTTTTAAGCAGCCAAACAGCATTAAGCCTTACCCAAATATTAAAGCGCACTTGGACAAATTTAGGAAAGTAATAACGTCTGATAACTGGCCATACGGCTTGCATCGTGCTAGAGAGGAACGTTTCTTTAAGGGTGAAAAGATAATTACCGTTAGAAAATGCGCTGAACCCACATTCACATATACAGATTTTGATTGCTATGTATCAGCAACTTTTTATGTAATAAAGACTGAACGAATTAATTTGAAATATTTAACGGCCATCTTCAATTCAAAGATGATGGCATTTTGGTTAAAGAATAAAGGCAAGATGCAGGGGAATAACTACCAAATCGATAAAGAGCCTATTCTCGCTATGCCGATTTACAAACCATCAAACCTAGAACAACAGTCTGTTATCTCTTTAGTCGACCAAATCCTTGCCCTCACCAAAGGCGAAGACTACGTTTCTAATACCGCCAACCAAACCAAGGTCAAAGAACTAGAGCGCCAAATTGACCAGATGGTCTATGAGCTTTACGGGTTAACGCCAGAGGAGATAGCGGTGGTGGAGGGAAGCCGGTGAACATCGTTAGTCTAAACCGTTATGAGATTAAGGTATCGAAAACTGACTATAAGTGTATATCAGTGAATGGAAAACCTACTGGTCATTTCATTACCCCGGACACAAAAGCAGGGAAACAGAAACTATACGTATTGAAAAACAGCAAAGAGCTATATTATGTCGGTGCTACCTCTCTTCCGATGAGTGCTAGACTCCGAATCGGCTACAGAGCAAAAGGCGAGCAAGGCTATCATGGTTATAAGTGGATAGGGAAAATATCAAGAGCAGAGCTTCTCGTTTGGTGCTTCACTAAAAGTCGTCGGTCTCACGTTGAAGCAATTGAAGGTGAACTCGTATACCTTATCCGCAACCGGACTGGAAAGTGGCCTAAGTATCAGATGGAAATCCATTTCCACTCGGACGCCTCAGATAAGGAGAAACAGGTTGCCGAGACTCTAGTCAATATATGCCTTGAATAATAAGCACAGAGGCTAAAAATGCGACAAGGAGGTAATGTGGATACTAATACTATTATAAAGGCTATCGTGGATAAACACGAGGCAGTCTATAGAGGTGACACTTTGTACAATAAATTTGTAACGCGTATGTCAGCCGTAGACTTGGAAAATATTAGCGAATCAGATATCACCAACGTAATTAAGCCATTCCTTTATGAGTGGGGTAGGATGGGGCGAGTTCTGGGTCGGGCAGAATTCTATGATTGGCAAGAAAATGTAGCCAAAATGATCAAATCGGACTATGCAATTCTGAAGCAATTTCAAGCCAGAAATATCGAAACTGAGGATCTTAGCAATAATAAGGATGAGATTATCAGATTGTATCAATCTTTCAAGGAAGTGGCTGGTCAAATTGCCAGCGCAAAAATATTAAATCTAATCTGCCCGGATTTCTTCCCACTTTGGGATACCGCGATAGCGAGCGGCATCCGAGTTGAACTGGCGAATTTACCGGGCTACAGTTTTGATAAAAAAATGAAGGCTTTTTCTGGCCAAGATTATTTTCGGTTTACAGAGGGAATAAAGATTTTTATGTTGAGACACAATGACATAATTTCCCAACTCTCCAATCAATACCAGCAAAAGAAACTAAGAATTATTGATGAATGTCTCTGGTGGATGGCAGGAAGGCCATTCTTCCTGATATTCTAGTAGGCTGGCTTATACTGGTTTCCGCGGTTATTGTTTGTTTCGACGCCTGCAAAAATTCCAGGGACACCATACCAATCAGGCCTGCTACAAATCAGGTATTATGTCCCCAGAATACAAAATACAGGCACAGATTGTTGACAATTTTAGGACTTAGTGTATTATAGAATGCAGGAAATGTTTTGAAGTATTACTGTGCGGAGTATTATGACAAGACGATCTAGGTTAGGGCTTATTAAGAAACTAGAAGGATTGCGCAACTCTAGACTACTCGTATATATCACTGGTGACCGAAGAGGATTGGAAACCAGAATAGCTACGGATGTTTGGCCATTTATCTTGGAGCATTTGGAAAGTATGGGAAACGTTGACAAGATTGATCTATTCTTGTATACCCCTGGGGGTCTATCCAATGCGGGTACGGGTTTAGTTGCATTACTCAGGGAATTTTGTAAAAAGTTTAGCGTGATTATTCCTTTCAAAGCGCATAGTGCTGGCACGTTGATAGCTTTAGGTGCTGACAGTATTGTAATGACCAAGGTAGCTCAATTGAGTCCTGTCGACCCTTCTATACAATCCCCCTATAACCCCCCAGCACCAGGTCCGCAACCACCGGGAGGAGTTAATCTACTACCGGTTAACGTTGAGGAAGTCATAGGGTATTTAGAATTGGCCAGAAAAGAGTCAGGAATAAAAGATGACAACGCTATGGCAAGCATATTCAAGGACTTATCCTCAAAGGTACATCCCTTAGCACTGGGCAACGTATATCGAGCTAGGGCACAAATAGCGATGCTATCGCGCCAACTGCTTACTCGGCACATGGGTGAGAACAAGGAGGAACAAGTTCAGGAAATAGTTAGAAAACTTACTCGAGATTTGTATTCACACGACTACATAATTGGTCGGGCGGAGGCAAAAGAGGTGCTGGGATTGAATATAGAAGAAATAGATAACGACACAGAGAGATTGATTTGGCGTTTGTATAAAGAATATGAGAAACTACTAGAGTTGACAGTTCCACTGACGCCATCTATACTTCTTGGCACCAGTGACCAGATAAGATGTAATTTCACCAGGGGCATAATTGAGTCCAGATTACGAGTAGACGCTTTTCAATCTGACCAAGAATTCAGAAGAGTTCAAGTGACGCCGCCTGGAGCACCTGGACCTATTGTCGGATACCAAGGGAACACCTATTCGGAATACTGGATACGAAATGCAAAGGTATAATAAAGGAGAGGAAAATATGGAGCATATCACATCAGGTGGACTAGCCAGATCTATACAGATTATAGATGTAACCGGGCATGTTGTCGCAGAGGGTGCTACGATCGGGACTAGTGCATCTATATCAAGTAGTCTATTCACACTTGATGTCTATGGCAATCAAATACCGCTCGAGACTCTTCAGGATAAATTAAGAGCAATTCGTGAGAAGAGCCACTCAGAGCTCGGCGAGGCGTGGAGAAGATTAGCGCAAATGTGATATTTCTTAGTCTGGATGATATATGTGAGATAAACAAAGAGTGGATTGGTCGCTATGGAGGGAGGTATGTTGATGTAGACAAAAATCTACACAATAGAGCCTCCCTTGAATATATTTTGGACGCAATACGTTACCCAATATTTGGATATAACCGCTTTCCCTCATTAATTGAAAAGGCTGCTGCGTTGGCCTGGTGGGTTATTGAAGGTCATGTGTTTCATGACGGGAATAAGAGAACAGGGATGCAGGCAGCTAGGGAGTTACTAGAGGTAAATGGCGCTACTACCCATTTCGATATTGGTTCGGTCACAGAAATATCCATAGCAGTCGCAACGGGGAGTATTACATTAGCCGAGCTAACACAAATAATGTCCCACTATGTGGAGTTACAATAGGCAAGCGTTGCAAGGTTGCGGGCTTTTTCAACTCCCCAAGCATAGGCGACCTATCCCACCGATTATTCTTGGCCAGCCTCTCTGTTCTTTCTTCCAAATCTGTGGAATGAGTGTAGCAAGCCAAGCTGTCGCCCATGCGAAGTAAATACAGCTATGTAGAGGGTAACAGGCACCAAGATCCGGGTGACCTTTGACAGTGGAATTCCAAGGACCCCATACCAATCAGGCCTACTACAAATCAGGTATAATGTCAGCAGAATACAGAAGGGGGTCAATAAATGAGCACTCCAAGAACCTATATGGATAAAAACGGATACCTGAGATACTCCGATTCCGATTACTTGGTGCATCGACGGGTAATGGAAAAGAAACTCGGTCGTCGTCTGGAAAGAGGAGAGATTGTCCATCATATAAACGGGAACAAACTGGACAACAGCCCTGAAAATCTGGAACTACTTACAGCGAAAGAACACTATAAGAAACACGTTGTACCAATATTGCAAGAAAGAAGGGAAGCTCGAATTATTGAAAACCTGACACCAAGAATTGAAGCCCAAGCCGCCAAGGCTATTGTGATAGGCTTTGCTGCTGCAGGGGCTTTTTTGCTTGTTGTAGGGTTAATAACCAGAACTAAGCTAGCAATGTGGTATATAGGCTTGCTGTTCTTGCTTGGAGCTCTAGCTGGCTGGTTCATTCAACGGAGTGGAAAATGAGGAGTGCTATTTGAATCCCAGGGACACCATACCAATCAGGCCTGCTACAAATCAGGTATCATGTCCTCAGAATACCACGGATGGCTGATGCCACCAACCCCAATATATTTGAGGGAAACTTATGATTTGTTTTATTCAGAGTTTTGATTGATCCTGCGCGACCAAGATAACCATTCGTCTTTAAACTCAGGCCATCCATATGGCAGAGCTACACCGTTGACTTTCAGTATTGCGAATAGTTGCATGGAGAGTTTGCGCATCATAACAAAGGCACACGAGGTTTCAAATACACTAAAAGTCCTTTCATCTAGCCAATGAGTGGGGATATAAGCGTCGAAGTGTTTAGACGGGATATTTATGGCAGCGTTGAATCTCCAAAGGTGGTTAGCCAACTCTGACGAAAGAATGCCAGACCTTTTGAGAGGATCGACTAAGCGACCGAATGGCCTTGGCGACACTCCACGTCGAGATGGGGGAGAGGATGCTAAGTACATTAGACAGCCCTCTAGATGAGCACTAATGAACATCATATATCCCCTGGTACTGTCCCTAAAGTTTCTGTTGTTACTCCATCTGTGAATATAGTAAAGAGGTCGGTAGATATTATCTGGAAGCAATGTACGTTTCCTATCGCCGACCCTTTCCCAATAAATAGGTATTATCTCCTCGACGAGAGAACTTGCATCATATGCATCATCATCCAAGATGAGCGCCAGCCGGTTGGCTAACTGCCACTCCCGCTCATCTAATAAGTCAGCTGCAAGTTGCTCAATCATAGCCATCATAAGATAATCATATTCAATTTAATCTGAATACACAATATAGCGGAATATGTGCTCCCAGAGCTCGCCGATTCCAGTGAGACCATACCAATCAGGCCTACTACAAATCAGGTATTGTGCCCCCGGAATATATGCAACCTTTTTCGGCCTTCTGCATTGTATTGTGAAAGGCGGATGGAATGAGCAAGAAAAAGCTGGCAGGAATCATCGGAGGTTGCATTATAGCTGTCATCGTAATTGTAGTCATAGCTACACGCCCACCAACACCCGAATTTCACATCAATGTGATACCTGAGCAGTTAAACGGAGACTCCATTGCCGGACAGCACTGCATATTCCTTGTGACAATTACCGATGAAGAGCAAGAAGGTCAGCTTCCTGTACGTATCTCAGCGACGGCTCCCGGCGCAGAAGTGGTCATTTATCAGGAAAACATATTTGAAGGAGAGGTTGCCGAGGTAGTTATCATACCAGCACAAGCCAGCATTGGAACAACTATTAAGGTAACTATCACTGGAAATCGAGGTAGTGCGAGTGACGAAAAGGTTGCTAGCTTCGAGGTGGCAGAAGGCGAAGATGACAGGCAAGAATATGCAGGAGAGTTGCTGGATAGATTTGTTCCATGGCTAGCAACTGATCATCCTGAACTTGGAATCACAGATGATACAGCATGGAATGGCACTATGGTTAGCCCTGTATGGTTAGTTGTATCTCACTATCTTTTCTTCTCGGAGGAATGGGAGGTTCATATAGAATGGCATATAATGGTGCCTCCAGACGACTGGGCAAAGATCGACCTCCGTCATCGGTTCGACGAACTGGAGCCATCATACGCTTTCGAGATTTCATCAGTGAATGCTACTAGCGAGCCTGTACCGATAGAACCGCCGGAGACAGTCTGGCGTTAACAAATTCCAGGGATACCGTACCAATCAGGCCTACTTATTGGGTCATTTCAAACCGAGACAGGGACGCTCAGCCAGCAAAAAATAAGACGTCCCGAGTAACCTTACTTCGTTTACCTGCTATCGTCCGGCCTGGCTTTCAGCTTACCTTGTGCTGGCACTACCCGCACTTTTCAGCTTTCACCAAACCCAACTCTTATGCGAGGTCTCTGCTTGGCTACCCGGGACGGTGTTGATATTAGACATGTATAACGTAGTTGTCAATTCCTCGTACGTACTAGGAGGTTAGTACCACGTTCCCGCCAGAACTCCAGGGACACCATACCAATCAGGCCTGCTACAAATCGGGTATGATGCGAGCCCCTTCCCTCTCTTGTTTTGCTGCAAGTATATAACAATCGATTTACCGAATGAAGACCTGGATGGCAAGAACTCACTTTGTTACTTTATGCATTTTGCT
>Ga0315547_1002447_pt1 | contig 13070 bp, 7 predicted proteins | sample SalMarSW160240MG_2_FD_202542 | JGI IMG/M metagenome (GOLD analysis project Ga0315547, IMG submission 202542) | Salt marsh sediment microbial communities from the Plum Island Ecosystem LTER, Massachusetts, United States - Salt Marsh Sediment SW1601-240 ... | reverse complement strand
TATGGCACTGAGTGCTCGTCGAGCCCCTCTTACCTTAAGGGGGGAATTTTGCGGCAGTACGAGACCCTCGCCCATTGAAAGCTGACCGTTGATGGCTGAATGCTTATGCTCGGGACTTGGTGCTTGAAATTTGGTGCGAATGCTAAATAATACAGCTGCCTTTTCCTGAGATTTTTGCATCTTGATTTGTCATTTTAAGTTTTGACTTTTGATTTTCGAATTTGTTTAGGATTTGGTGCTTCGGATTCAGGATTTTGGCAGGAGGAATGGCAGGTGCAGCGGCGGAGCGATGATACCTCAATATGTTAGGGATATTGACAAAAGAAAGCCGACTGTTATAATAAATCCAAGCTATTTTGGCAAATTTCTTGATTTACCTATTGACAAAATAGACATATAGTTATAAAGTAAAAGGTTAAGTAGGCCTGAGCCTATTATTATGGCTTTTGGCTGAAATTTGAGTTTGTTTGAACTTTAATAATTGAATAGTGTCCGAAGATATTTGCCCGTCATTCTGAGCCGGAGCTAATGTAATGCGAGGCTTTAGCCTCGTGCACTAGCCTGAAGGGTCGTACTACAAAAGTTGACTTCTCAGAATGACATTAACGAATAGAACTGAAAGGAGGTGACGCCTATGGCAAAGTCCCGAAGCGAATACTCGCCGTTCTCCCTCTTAAGATAAGAGGGGTCAGGGGAGTTATGGAGTTCGATCACTTGATTCGCCGAGGGGAAGAAAACAATGCCTGGCCCGGGCAAAAAGCAGTGCTAGATGTAGTGCGGGGCTTTAGCCTCGTGCAGGAGCACAAAGAGAGCACGATCCTGAAGGGTCGCGCTACAGAGACAGGGCAGCCTGATATGAGGCAGGCTTAAAAATTGGGTTTACTGAAGAAATAATGAAAAAATGTTTCCAATGACTCGAGCCCGGAGGAGTCGACCCCGGGCGAGAGTGAAGATAAGTTGGATACCTATAAAAGGAGGAAATAATGATTAAAGAAAGAGCGTGGCCGGCCAAGGCGATGTATTTGCTCATCGCCGCGGCACTGGCCATGAGCTTGATACTTATGGCGGCACCCGCTTTGAAGGTAGATGCCGCCACTGATGACGTAGATGCCGAATGGGACAGGGTCTCTACTCCGACTACGGAGGGCTGGGTCCTGGCACCGTACACCGTTATCACCGATTATGCCGTGGGTGACGACGGAGAGGTGGCCTACGCTATCGTGAATGGGTATAATTTCGAGGAGGATGCTTCCGGCTCCTGGCTGTTGAAGTCCGAAGACCATGCCGCCACCTGGGATGACGACATATCCGATGAGCTGGAGGATGCGCTCGATGACGACGGGTACTCATTAGATATGTTGCTAAGAGTCGCCTGCGACCCTGAAGACTCTGAATTCGTGGCTGTTGCCCTCTGTACTAATGAAGCTGACGATACTTGTGTACATGTGTACATCTCCACAGACGGCGGCGATAGTTTCGAGGACGGGGACACCGGCGAAGTTGAGGATGGCGCTTACTTCGACTCTGGCTGGGATGTCACCGACCTTGCCGTCTCCACCGAAGACGACGGTGAGCACGAAATCGCCATCGTCGGTCAGGATGACGACACCGACGCCGTGATTTTCCGCTGCCAGGTCGATGGCGATCACCCTGGCAAGTGGGAAGATGCCAGGTACGACGGCTGGGACGACGACGACGATTTTGAAGCAAGCCCCGACCCCGTCTCGATGGTCGTTACCGACGTCAAGTTCGCTCCCAGCTGGGATGTGGATAAGACCATCCTGGTTACCACTGTTGTTGACGAGGACGGCGGCTCCCTCGATCCTGATGACTTGTTCAGTGTCTACCTGCAGACCGGCACCTGGGGATCGACCGAAGGCTGGAACGAGCAGTCGCTTGCTTCCATCCCCGCTGTGCTCATAAACTCGAGTCCTGTACTCGCCCCGTTCTGTTTGGCTACAGTCATTGGCATGCAGGATTTCAGAGGAATAGCGGGCTTAACCCTGCCCCTGGACTACGCCGGCCGGCATTCCAATAAGAGGTATGCCTGGGTATGGATGAACTACTATAGTGATGCTACAGGCAATCCACCAGAAAGTACCATATACAAGGTGAAAGACGATGATGCCGACCCCGTCGGGCCGATGGGGCAGATCGAAGATGGCGAGGTCTGGTTGACCAACGTGGATTACCTGGGCTACATAAGCGAAGGTAAGGCTGTAGCCGGCGTGCTGGGCACCGGAGGGTATGCGTATAACGCAACTGATGAATGCGATAACTACTATGACATCTTTACAGATTGCTGCGAGGGCGTCCAGGTGTACAGCAATGATGGCATCGTCAACATGGATATTTGCTGTGAGCCCTGGGAAGACTCCTGCAAGCCGCCAACCGGGACAAAGGCCATGGCGGCATTCTACGCAAGCGACGACCCGGCTACATCAAAGGCTTATGCCGTTGCCCTCTGGGCATACAACATCGATTTTGACGAGGGCGCCTGGTCGGTAAGCTTCGATGACGGATATACCTGGAACCAGCTCAGCTTGATCGACACCTATATCGACTACCTGTCTGATGTCGCCGTATCGCCCGACTGCAACAAGACCATGCTGGTCAGCATTAATGATTGTGATGCTGTGGGCGAATGCTGCGGCTGCGACAGCACCTGGCTCCATGCCGAGAACCTTCCCGAAGCCGAGGAATACAGCGGCAAATGGCTGAGGACCTGGTGCGGCGAGCTCGAAGGCGATCACGACCCCGACAACGAATGGGGCTTTCTCAGGCTGGCTCCCGAGGAAACGACCGGCGACACTGTCTATCTCGTTGACTACTACACCGACATCGTGTACTGGAATGAGCTGGAAACCCTGGGATGCTGGGAAGATGGAACTGCCACGGCAGACAATATTGTTGACCTAGCGGTGAAAGACAGGGAGACCATTTTTGCTCTGGACGACGATGGCTCCGTTGCTATGTCCGATGACTACGCCCTCGGCTGGCATGAACCAGTGGACAGCAAAGTCGAAGAGGGTTATACCATCGCCGTTTGGGGCGACCACATACTTGTCGGCGGCTGTGATGGAGATGTTTCTTACTCCGACGATGGCGGTGAGACCTTCACCGAGCTGGAAGATATCGCTGACACGGGCTGCGTCACTGTGGCCTTTGACAGCTACTTCTTAACCAACAACACGGTCTATGCTGCCGTAGCCGAGGCTGACAACGATGACAATGGTGTCTACAGCTTTGTCCTCGACGAGAGCGAGGAGTGGAAAGACCTCAGGGCTGAGCCCACTGAAATCGCGCTTTGTTGTGACGATGATGCAGGGCGCATAGAGGTGCACTTCACCGGCCTGGTGGTGGACACTGCTGACGGCAACCCCATGACCAGCGCTGACACCGGCGGCGTCCTCTACGCCAGCTTCTATTACGACGCCAACGGATACTGCGGAGATTTAACTGGCGTAGCCCGCCGTCTTAATCCTGCTGAGGAAACGGTATGTCCGACGTGCGTTGAGTGGGATTACCTGATCGCGGGGCTCACTGATTATACATGTATGGCCGGAGATTGCCCTAACATCGAAGAGAGCTTTGATGCGATTCCTGACGCACTGAAGATTTGCGGCTGCCTGACTCCAGATAGCAACAGCAAACTCTTCGCCATTGATTCAACTGGCTACGAGATGTTCCACGAAGAATTCGATAAAAGTGGCTCTGATGGCCAAGATGGCACCGTCTGGATGTTTGAGGACTGCTACGCCAAGAAGGCTCCCGACCTTATATCTCCTTACGACGGCGGAACTCTCCCTTCCGACCCGTGCGAGTGTATTCCCCTGCCGTTTACCATGAAGTGGGACCGCCTGTGCGATGCCTGCTCCTATGACATCCAGATTGCCCTGGACGAGGACTTCAACGAGGTGATATTCGACTCAAGACACATGTGCGACTCCATGACCGCAATCGACCCTTGTTGTAGTTATAGGCCACCAGAAGGAGAGACCCCCAGCGCCTACTTTATGGACATATGGGGCGAATACCGCTTACTCATATGTGAATTCACCTATTACTGGAGGGTCAGGGCTGCAGACGCCGCGACCGACCAGATAATCCATAGCTGGTGGTCTGATGCCTGGAGCTTCACAGTGGCCCCCGGTCCGGGTACCGGCGTCGAACTGATCTCTCCTGAAAACGGAGCTACCGGCGTAGCTGTAAAAGATATCCCATTTAGCTGGAGCGAGGTAGCTTCTGCTGATGAATACGACTGGATGCTGTCGGCCAACTCCGACCTCTCCACCCCCATCTCAACGCTCGAGGGGTTGACCAACACAGCCGGCACGTACTCCGGAACTGCTCTGGACTATGAAACTCCTTACTTCTGGCAGGTGACTGCCCTGAAGGATGGCTCTCCCATAAGCACGAGTGAGGTAGGCACCTTTACTACCGCAGAAGCGGCCGAGTTCTGTTGCCCACAGTGCGGTCTGTGCTTCGACACTCGGGCAGAACTCCAGGAGCACATCGAAGAAATGCACGCACCGGTAACCCCGATGTGGGTGTGGGTAATTATCGCCATTGGCGCTGTCCTGGTGATTGTAGTAATAGTGCTCATCTTCAGGACACGGCGGGTGTAAGCACACCCCACCTGACTCTCTCTTGAAAGAGAGATAAAGGTGATTCCAGGGAGGGGCGGCCACAAGCCGCCCCTCCCCTTTTTCTTTGACTATTGTCATTCCGATGTAGTGCGAGGCTTTAGCCTCGTGCAACGGACGGCTCGATCCTGAAAGGTCACACTATATTTGTGAGCCCCGACTTGTCTGGGCTGGCAATGACATACAAGAGGTCGAGGACAAGCCATTTTACCCTAGTGGCATTTTCGGTTATAATAGGGAGAGTCTAGTCAAATGCGATTACTATCCCGAGTGCTATTCATTATTGTCATCTGCCTCATAGCCATTGCCCTGCCGGCTGTGCCCGCACAAGCCGAGTGTGGGGGACCTTTCATCGAGCTCTCCCCCAAATCGGGAGCCCCAGGCACAGAGGTCGCTGTCGTGGGCCAGCGTTTTGATGCAGGCAAGTTTGTTGACATCTATTATGGCGGGACACGTGAAAGTGATATAGTAGGCTCAGGCAGGACCAGCATCAGCGGAGGTTTCACAATCCTCTTCATCGTTCCTGAAGGCTATCAGGGAGGCTACCAGGTGCACGCCAAAGTAGGGGCGTACGTAGGGTATGACACAGCAGATGCTATGTTCACCGTGAAGCCGGGGTTGACGGTAAGTCCCGAACAAGGGCCCGTGGGCACTACGGTCACCGTGGAAGGACAGGGGTTTGCCGAGAATGAAGATGGTATCGAGTTGTACTATTACCTCAATGGCAGCTACGCAACGATAGAAAGCAATATCATAGCGGATGCCAGGGGTAGTTGGGATACGAGTTTCCAGATTCCACCTCCTACAAGTGGAGAACATAAGCTGGACGCCGAAGGTTCTGTGAGCAAGCTTTACGACGTCGAGGATGCCACCTTCAGAGTAACGGCGGAGATAAGCATAGATAAACCATCGGGTAGCGTGGGCGACACCATAACGATAACGGGCAGCAGGTTTGTTGCTAACGAGAGGGGCATCCAGATATTGTTTGATGGAGAGGCAGTGGTCACGGACATCGAGGCTGACGGCGAAGGTGACTGGGAGGAAAGCTTCGAGGTGCCCGAGATGCCCACAGGCGAATATAGCGTCACAGCCGAGGGCGAGCAAACCAGGAAAGAAGATCTCGGCGAGCTCAGCTTCGAGATAGGGCCTGGCATCGTGCTGTCCCCCGACGAAGGACACGTGGGCACAGACCTGACCGTTATGGGCCGCGGATTTACTGCCAATGAAGATGTGGACATCATGTACGATGACAGCCAGGTAGCGACAGCCGAAACCAACGACCAGGGCGGCTTCGAGGCGAGTTTTTCCATACCTGAGAGCAAATATGGCGAGCGTCAAGTAACGGCCGGATATGCTGCCGGCAACGCAGCCAGCGCTATCTTCACCATGGAATCAGACCCCCCAGACACACCTGAACTCATTTCACCGTCCAAGGGAAGCAGGGTGGGATTCAGGGGCGGGATTACGCCGACGTTTGAGTGGTCGGCGGTATCCGATGACAGTGGCGTTCGCTATCGCCTGCAGATAGCAACGAGCGCCAATTTCACCGCATCCTCTGTAATGGTTGCGGTTACAGATTTAACCGAAACGAGTTATACCCTGGAGGAGACAGAAGCGCTGCCCCTTGGCACCTACTACTGGATTGTGCAGGCCGTAGATGGCGCAGATAACGAAAGCGACTGGACAGCGGCTCGTTCCTTCCGGGTCGGGCTCTTGCCCCTGTGGGGACTCATCGCTGCTATAGCCGCGGCAGTGGTGCTGCTGATTCTTATGATTCGTGCTCTGGTAAGAAGGCGAAGCATATATTATGATCGCTGGTAGAAAGCGTGAACAGGGCGGGTACAAGACCCGCCCCTTATTCGTGCTCTGGTAATAAGGAGAAGATACTACTATTAAAGGGCCGCACAAACCCCCCTCTTAAGGTAAGAGGGGCCAGGGGAGTTATCAATTAATACGTTACAGCGATCATAACCCCTTTAATCCCCCTTATCTTAAGGGGGATATTGGAGCACTTAGCACAATCCCGAATCCCAAGCCCTTAAGTGAAAACTCTAAATCCTAAACAATATCAAATGACTAAAACAATTTGGAACTTTGTCCCGATTAAATCGGGATTGAAATTCGAAATTTAGAAATGTAGTGCGAGGCTTTAGCCTCGTGCAACAGAGCACGACCCTGAAGGGTCGCACTACAGCTCGCAATGACAACTCTCTCTTGTCACTGCAAGGCTGACTTCATCAGCCAAAGCAATCCCGATGGGGCAGGTGATTGCCGTGCACCTTTCAAATGCTTACAATGACGAATAATCGGCGATTCTCCCGGCAAATTTGTCCCAGAAGGGTCAAGGGCTCTTACTTTTTAGCGGCATTTTCGTTTATAATAGCCAAAAGGAGGTTGGTCAAATGCGCTTGCTATATCGACTGCTGGTTGTTCTCGTCATCTGCCTTGTAGCCATTGCTCTGCCGGCTGCGCCTGCACAAGCTGCTGGCGCAACTATCACACTCTCCCCCAACCACGGAGTTCCCGGGGAGGAGGTCACCGTCCGCGGCTATAATTTTACGGCTGACGAATGGGTTGATATTTACTATTACCTTAACGGTTCCAGGACCCGGGTAGCCGAAGATGAGACCGATGGAGACGGAGATTTCCGGGTGACTTTCGAAGTTCCTGAAAGCTACACAGGAGACCACGGGGTGTTTGCCGAGGACGAGGATGACATCGATGCCTATGCTGAATTTACCGTGGAGCCGGGTTTAATAGTAGACCCTGAAGAAGGTCCTGTAGGCACTACGGTTACCGTGGAAGGCCTGGGGTTCGCCGAGGATGAAGAAGATATCGAGCTGAGGTACTATCTCAATGGCGATTATGAGGTGATAGAGGATGATATTACCGCGGACGAGGATGGTAGTTGGGAGACGAGTTTCCAGATTCCCCCTTCTACCCAGGGAAGCCATCGGATAGACGCCAGGGGTGACGAGAGCCATCTTCACGAGGTTGAGGATGCCATTTTCGAAGTAACACCTGGGATAAGCATAGATGTGTCATCGGGCAGCGTGGGCGACACCATAACGATGACAGGTAGCGGATTTGAGGCTGACGAGAGAGACATCACGATATTATTTGATGGAAAGGAAGTGAAGACGGAAATCAGGGCCGACGACACAGGTTACTGGGAGGAAGACTTCAAGGTGCCCGAGATGCCCACAGATGAGTATAGCGTCACCGCCGAGGGAGAGCAGACCGACAAAGAAGACATCACCGCGCTCAGCTTCGAGATAGAGCCCGACATCGTGTTGTCCCCCGACGAAGGATATGTGGGCACAGACTTAACCATCGCTGGACGCGGATTTGCCGCCAACGAAGATGTAGATATAATGTACGAGGGCAGCCAGATAGAGACAGCCAGGACCAACAACAAAGGCAGCTTCGATGTAATTTTTCTCGTGCCTGAGAGCAAATATGGCGCGCGACTGGTGACAGCCGAGGATGATGCCGAGAACGAGGCCACCGCTACCTTCACCATGGAATCAGACCCTCCAGACACACCGGAACTCATTTCACCGCCCGACGGGGGCCGGGTGGGATTCATAGGCAAGGTGAGGCCGACATTTGAGTGGTCTGAGGTATCCGATGTCAGTGGAGTTTACTATAGCCTGCAAATAGCAGCCAGTGCCAATTTCACCACCAATGGAGAATTCGTTGACCCCATAGTTTCGAAACAGGGCTTGGTCGGAACGAATTATACGCTGGAGAAGACAGAAGCCCTGCCTTATGGTACATACCACTGGATTGTGCAAGCCATAGATGGGGCAGAGAACAAAAGCGACTGGACTGCGGCCTATTCCTTCCGGGCCGGACTCTTGCCACTGTGGGCATTCATTGTTATCATAATCGCAATAGTGGGGGGTATCGGGGCCGCAGTTTACTTCTTTATAATAAGGAGAGGAGTATATTACTACTAAAGGAGATTCCCACGCAGAGTTTGCCCTGAACGCAAGGGAGATTCTTCGCCTGTGGCTCAGAATGACACTCGCCTCCTGTCATTGCGAGGCTGACTTCATCAGCCGAATCGTGAAGGAAGGGATTCCTTCACGATTCAAAGAGAGAGCGGGTTCAAGACCCGCGCCTACATAATGAACGTAGTGGCGGGGTTTATCCCCGCCTGGTGGAGGGGGAAGATGCTCGCAATACCAAATAAAAGGGAGTAGTATAGAGGAAAAAGGGGGAATAAAGTTAAAGAAAGAAGGAGGGAAAAATGAAGTTAACAGTTATTGGACTGGGGCAATGTGGCTGCCGGATTGCCGACCACTTTGCCAGACTAAATTTCAAGGCGCGTGCTCAGCGCAAGGCAACCATAGCCCCCACCATCATTGCCGTGAATACAGACCAGGCAGACCTGACTGGGCTGAGGTTTATCAAGGACGACTACACGCACCGTGTGCTCCTGGGCTTGCGCCAGACCCTGGGACACGGGGTAGGCAAGATAAACGAGCTAGGAGCTCAACTGGCTAAGGAGGACGGTGATAAGGTACTGGATGCCGTGAAAGCTATCCCACAGTTTTACGAGACACATGCCTTTTTTCTCATAGCCGGCGCTGCCGGCGGCACAGGGTCGGGAGCGCTGCCCATAATAGCCAGGGCAGTTAAGGATAGATACATCAGCAAGCCAGTCTATGCCCTGGTAGTTTTGCCTTTTGAGCATGAGCAGACCACAGAGTCCAGAAGCACATATAACACCGCCACTTGCCTGAAATCCACTTACGATGTAGTGGATGCCATTTTTCTCGCTGATAACCAGAGGTATGTGAGAAAAGATGCCAGTCTCGTTAGTAACATAGACAGAATAAACAGGATGATTGCCGAGCCCTTCTATGATTTAATGTGTGCTGGTGAGGTAACTAAGGCCAAATATGTGGGTTCGCGGACGATAGACGCCGGGGACATAATTGCCAGCCTGGAGGGGTGGACCGCCATTGGCCTGGGGAGAACTGAGCTTCCTTCATTCCGCTTCCCCTGGGAGATAAGGAAGAAAACTTTCCGCGACAAAGCTCTGGAAAGCTTCAGAGGGACACAAGCCTTGGATGCCACCATCTCTGACCTTTCACTCACTTGTAGCCCCCAGGATGCCGGCAAAGCTATATACATCATATCTGGTCCGGAAAGAGACCTGAATATGGACATGGTCAAGAGTGTTAGCGATTACATCAAGGAGCTGGCATCCAATGCCCTGATTCGAGGCGGCGATTTTCCCGGAGAAAAGCACTTTATTGACGTTACCCTGATATTATCCCAGTTATCCTTTGTGCCCAGGATAAAAGAGTTCTACGAGCAAGCTACGCAGTATGCCAAAGAACATAAGGGACAGCTAGAGCAAACTAAGAAGAGGATTGAATCCCTGGCTGAGCTAAGCAAAGACTTGCCTAGCTTGGAGTAAAGTCGGGGCAAGCCCGACCCTAGAGTCATTTTGTAGTTGCCTGAATTATCAGGCCCGCTGGGGCAACTACAGGGGCGAGGTTTATCTCTGCCCGTACGAAATCCTAAATCTCAAGCACCAAACCCTAAACAGTGTCAAAATATAAATGACCAAAACAGCTTAGAGATTTGAATTTTGATATTTGGATTTGTTTAAAGCTTGGATTTTAGGATTTGGAATTTAGCCCATGGGATTGCCACGCTTCGCTCGCAATGGCACCAGGCAGCCCTGCCTAGCTTTCCCTGAGCCAACCTTTTGCTTCCCTGGGACTAAGACCTTTGGCAGCCTGGACCACCAGAGCCAGGCTCACGAGAAAATCATCATGTCCCTCTTGAGGGTCAACATAAAAGTTCATCGTTTGGTTCGGGCGATACCGCGCCCTGGCTCTTTCCAGCTCAAACAAGGTCTCTTTATACTCCCGGGAGCCATCTTGCTTGTAAAGTTTAAGCCTCCCGGAATTGACAAAGGACAATAGCTCAAAACCCATATCGGATTTGCTCTTTGAGGTAATGACGAATGGGATGACCCTGCTTCCCAGTTCCTTTCTGAGAAAGCTAGCTACAGGCTGACCAATGCCGGTGGCGTCCACCACTATCCGGTGGCAGTTCCAGACATTCTTAAGGATATCCGTCATCTGGGTATAAAGCTGGCTATGGGGCGTTCCCGTCCACTGGTATTGTTCCACAACTTTCAACAGTGGCTGCGATGGGTTAGCGGCATCCACCTCGGCAATGGTGATTACTGTGGAATCACGCCCTCTTCCCCTATCATTGACAGGAGCGTCCCCTCCTATCATTTCCTGCTCATGTTCCCCGGCCAAATCTACGCCAGCAATATAAGTCCTCTTCCCCTCAGGCTGCGATTGCCTCTGGTGTTCTCCTAGCACCAGAGCTATCTGCTGCCGTAATAGGAAGCCCCCGCCGTGGGTGATAGGTAATAAATCATATTGAGTCCTGAACAGGGGATGTTCTTCGCCCAATCTTTGCCGCTCTGCCTGGACGAACTTGACATAGTCAGGATTGTACTGGCCGACCTCCTGCCAATCATACCTAAAGTGGCGCTTAATGCCGTCCTTTCTTTCCAGTTCCAGATTAGCTTGCTTTACCTCTTCCAGCAAGGTGCTATCGTCCCAGGTAGTGCCATAAAGAATCGTGGTCACGTTGGTAGCTGAACCCATGGGGCGGAATTCCTTGGTGTACTTTTCCTTGCTAACATCTTGCGATTCATCAATCTCCAGAAGTATATCAGCGCTGTGTCCCACCACTGAAGACGAGCCTTCAGCCGACAGAAAGATGGCTTCGGCGTTGCCGAGCTGAACAATATAGCCCATCTGGAGGCGATAAATGCCATCAAAACCAAAATTATTCAGCCTCTGTTTCAACCTTTCTATAGAGATAATGGTTTGAGGCTTAAAGGTTGGGGAGCATTTTATAAGATTGCCTCCCCTGGCCATATATAGCGTCAACAGCAGAACTTCCAGATGCGCTGAAAGCTCGTTTTTGCCTCCTTGCCTGGCAATCTCCACAGAAAACGTCAGCCCCATCCCCTTCCGGATAGAGTCCATAGCTGCCCGGGCCACTTCTAGTTGATAAGGTCTTAGCTTCATTAGAATAAAATCTCAATATCTAAGCTCTAAGCAACATCAAATGACAAAGCTCAAATGTCAAATAAAGATCAAAACCCTAATGACAAAAAGGTAGTTTTGGTATTTAAGCATTTGGATTTTAATTGTCATTTGGATTTTGATATTTGGGTTTGTTTAGGCCTGCTCTGAGCAAAGTTGAAGAGATTTGGAATTTAGTGCTTAGGATTTAAGCTGTAGCGTGCTTACCTGCTTGCTGCTTTAATTCCGATACCAACCCCCAGGGGCACAGCAACCTCGGTCAAGACTTTCTGGATGGCTTCCTTGAGAGACTTCTTTTGTTCTTTGGTAATTTGATATCGTGTTCTTACCAGCCGGGCTATGATATTGGCTGCCTCGAAGTGCAGGTCAATTCGCTCTGGCTGCTCTTCCAAAAGTTCCCTGAGCTTTACTCTGAGAATGGCAATCTCCTCGTCGATTCCTTCGACATGAGAAGCTTCCTCCAGTTCCAGCTTTTCTGCCTCATCCAGGGCCCGGCTATAGAAACCCCGTGGGCTACTCTTTCTCTTGCCTTTTCCTTCTGCTGCCATAACAGTTCTGGGGTCCCCGAAAATTCAGAGAATTTTTGGGGTTTTTTACCGAGGCCTTGACCAAGCCATAGACGAGGACATGAGCTGCCAGGTTGTAATCCTGCTTCTGAAGAGCCGCCGGCAATAGTTTCAAACTCAATCTACTTTCCTTATTGAACCCCTATTACCCATTTAGCGAAGCTAAATTATAGCACAGGTGTTCTAAAGGGGCAACAGAGTTTTGTCAGCTCAAAAGGCAATCTTTAGAAGCGATGCTATTATCCAGCCGAGAGCACCGCATATCGGGAAGGTCAGAATCCAGGCCAGTACGATATTCCTGGTTACTCCCCACCTTACTGCGGAAAGGCGCTTCGTGGCACCCACCCCCATTGTAGCTGCCGTGGCACAATGAGTGGTGCTTACTGGAATACCCAGGCGCGAAGCTATCTCAATAACAGTAGCCGCCGAAGCCTGAGTAGCAAAACCATGGATAGGTTGTAGAGCAGTGATCTTCATCCCCACAGTTCTAATAACTCGCCAGCCGCCCATAGCAATGCCCGAGCTAATGGCTAAAGCGGATACGATTATTACCCACCACGGGATATTGTCCCACAGCTCAACCCGCCCGGTATAAATCACCAGCGCCATGGTGATGACACCTATGGGCATCTGGCCATCATTTTTGCCGTGGCTATAAGCTAAAAAAGCGGTAGTAAGCCATTGCAGACGGCTGAAGACAACTCTCATTCTGGATGGAGCGCTTCGGCGAGATGCCCAGAGCAGGACAACCATAAGTACAA
>Ga0315547_1002445_pt1 | contig 13091 bp, 23 predicted proteins | sample SalMarSW160240MG_2_FD_202542 | JGI IMG/M metagenome (GOLD analysis project Ga0315547, IMG submission 202542) | Salt marsh sediment microbial communities from the Plum Island Ecosystem LTER, Massachusetts, United States - Salt Marsh Sediment SW1601-240 ... | reverse complement strand
GCAGCTACTACGTCCATGAACTCAGGCATTGCCAGCCTTAAGGGGATAACCCTGCCATTGTCTATATTGACCTCTATCTCATCCAGGGTAAAAGCCAGACCGCTGTCCCGGTAGAAGCTCTGAAGGTAAAGGTTGGAATACACAGGTCCACGGGGGATAGTCATATTCTCCTTCTTACTCACAGGGTTGGTAAAGCGGTATAGCTCTGAAGTCTTGATATAGCCTTCGGGGACAACACTCGACTCCCTGAGCAGGTGGCAGACGGTATCACGGTAAGGTGAGGTAAACGCCTCACCATTAGTCCAGCCTACCTCACCCGTCTTGGTAAAGTCGTAGGTTATGCGAAGCTCCGGATCATTCACCTGGCCCAGGTCCAGCATATAGTCCATGTCGTGGAAATGCCTACCAAGATTGATAAACAGCTCAATCCTGGACGACTGACTAGCCCAATTAGACGTAAAAGCCTCGGGCTGCTTCATCTTCTGGTAATGCATCAATGCTCTGACCTGGCGCCCACTTAACGACTTCACTACTTGCGAGCCATTGACTATCAGCTCCAACCTCTCCAGGGCATCAATCGGCTTAATGTCACGTTTACCGCAAGTCGCCCCTGCTGTAGCCCTGACGTTAAGCTGAAGGCAGCTCAGTAAGCCTTTATTTGGTAGGTCAATGGTATCCAGCCCCGAAGTGCCAACAAAAGCCCTATCCTGCTCTAAATATCTCTGTTGAAAGTAATCCATTTACATACCTCCCTAAAGTTTACTTCCTTACGCTGCGGATGAACCGCCAACGCTGACGCCGAGCAGAGCTAATCTCTTGGCATTGAGGGCCTTGCCCACTTCCTCTACCCTCTTGTAGTTGGCAGGATCGCCTCGAGGCTTACGCGCCGTAAGTGTCAAGGCTGCCAGGGTAGAGAAGTAGGGCTCAACTCCAGCCTTGTAATCCAGGTCCGCAGCGGCTACACCAGGAGCAAAGCGGTCCTTGGCCACGTCACGGATCTTACGGGCAAACTTGGCAGCTCCGGCCCGGGTTACTCCTCTCTTGAACCGTTCCTTAATACCCGGAGCGCTGATTGCCGACCCGTAGGTGTTGGATGCGGCGGCCGTGTTTCTCGCCCAGAGTTCCGCCGATGCTTCTGCCTCAACCGCAAAGGCCTCGGCAGCTCGACCAGCATTTTCTGTCCACTTCGTGGTGGACGCTTCGATTGGTTTTACTTTGATTGCCATATAAAACCTCCGTGTTTTATTAAGGCAGGCCTAAAGAGGAGAGGCAGCGACTCCTTAATCCCCTCTTTAAGTCGCTGCCCTTATTGACAAGTTTCCCACCACGGTATTAAATTGTCAATACCCCAACATGTTGTAGTAGTGGGAGGGATAATTGCCGAGGAAAGAGCGAGAACGGCGATACATCGCTGAGTATATGCTGAAAACCTGGCCGAAGGGAGGCTGGCAGCTCAATGTGGAGCTCGGGCCGATACCCCAGGAGTACGTTGACCGCTACGGCCTGGGAAAGGCAGCCGCCATCTTCAGGCCCACCAGACCCCGGGTGGACGCGGTCAAGTGGACCGATAAAGCCTACTACCTCATCGAGGCAAAGATCAGTAGTATAAAGACAGGCATTGGCGATCTCACCTACTATCGAGGCATGGCAGGGCAGACCCCGGACCTGCCTTTTTATGACGGCCAGCCGATTGTCTGCCGGCTGGTGGTACCCTGGATGCTGGACTGGATTAAGACGGCTGCCGACGCTGCCCAGGTGGAGGTGGTGGTGTTCTGGGCTGACTGGATAGATGCGTATGTTAAGGAACGGCAACACTACTTCACGGCGGAATATCGGACAGAGAGGGCAGAGAAGCTGAAACTGAGAGAGATATTGGGGGTGGACTAACCATGGGTTGTGGCGTTTACTACCAACAGGTACACACCATTGACAGCGCGCTCGACAAATTGAGGCTGCACGTGGATATCCCAGGTGTCAGCGACGCATATAAGGAATTGTACAGTCTACGCGGTGAGCTCATGGCCAGGATAGGGTTCAAGTTTCCCCGGACCGTCATGCAGATATTGAGGATAGCTGGACTGTCGCCGGGGACGGTTCGTCTCTGGCTCGATGTCGAGAGCGGATGGATGAGCGAGGCAAGAGCACGGCCTCAAGCCCCACCTGTCTACAAAAGCGTGTCGGATGAGGTGGCTCTGGCGCTTTTGAAAGGGGAACTGACCAAAGAGTTAGAAGCGGAACTTATGGCGCCTGACGAATACCTCGGGGAGTAAAAAATGAGACAGATCGTATCAGTACCGAGTACCACATTGAGGATCCAGGGAGATCTCACCAACCTCCTCATGAACTATGTCGCCCTGGTTGCAGGGGTCCCCACCCGGATGCACTTTACCGACCATTATTATATCGAGCGAGTGATAGCCGACAAGGAGACCGGGAAACCCAAGACTATAAAGAGTTTGGTATTCTGGGTAGACGAACTGGGGGGGGTAGATTGCGCCAGGACCTTCTCGATCCTATCCCAGAAGCTGTCTGCCCACATGACACCCTTCCTCCCCGATAAAGAGTATGGGGGCTACGATTTCGTTATAACTCAGATAGGAGAAGGCTTCCTAAAAGACTGGAATGTGCAGCCAATTAAGAGACCCGAGGAAAGCTAAAAACCACCTGCAGGTGGAATTGTCACAAATTTGTGACAAATTCAACACATTTCTGTAACAATTTCGAAACTTTTTTCAATATCGCAGGACCCCGGGGATTTCTGACCCCCCAGACAAAACAGTTCGGAAGCCAAATTGTTTAGTCTCCCTCCCCCTTCTCGACGCTCTCCCCTTCCTCCGCCGTCTGGGCCTTGGCGAGTCGCCATACCTCACCGAAGCAATTTGGACACAGCATAACTGGCCTCAAATAGCGTGGTTCAATTACCTCATGGCAACCCTCACAGGCATACTGAGCTGCCTTCCGAGGCTCCTGGGAGGGCGCGGCAGGCGGTGCCTCCTTGATCAGCTCGAGCTCTCTCAGGACCGCATCGATTTGATCATGCAGCTCCTTGACGGTAAAGCGCCACACCTGGTGCTTAGCAATGACCTCCTCCTGCTGAACGGGATACGGTAAGCGGCTCAATTCAAAAGCGTGGCCGATGCCAACAACCCCCTGATCCAACGCGTCCTGGACCACCACGCTTGCCTCGCTGATCCGGATCAGCTTTTCGATATAATCCCGGGTAAGGCCGGTTTTCTCCTGGATCTGGTCGGAGTCGAGGTTGTATTCCTGGTAGAGGGTTTTTATCACCTTGACCATCTGGCTCACGGGAGTTTTGCCCCTCATGTGGTCCAGGAATATGTTTTTGGTCAGGACATCCACCATGTCCCCGGGGATCACTACCACATCAACGGTGGACTCCCCACTGGCAATCGCCTCCTGGAGACGGTGAAGTCCGTCACAAAGAACCAGCTCCCCTTCGACTGCGTAACAAATAGGGGGAGTGATTTGACCGACTGCCTTTATGGACTCCTTGAATTGCTGATAGAGCTCCTGGTCGAACTCTGCCGTCACACGGACCTCCGGGACTTTGATACTTTTCGGATCAACCTTGCGTAGTTTCATACTCTATCTCCTTTCTTTAATTCTCCAGGCTTCCCCCAGCCCTTATGGAGTGTCTGGACCCTTACCCAGCAATCGCCAATTATCCAGCCTGCTTTGCGGCAGGCTCTCACCGCTGATAGTGCTTCTCCTTCCCACCACTCCATGGTAATACGGTTCATAACACGATACCTTGCCATTTTACCTCCTTTAGTTTATATGTTTCTCGAGCCAATTACGTTCGAACGGTTCGAATAGCTCCAACTGATGCGTTAAGTGGAAAATGGGTATAGCCTCGACATGCAAATGGCAACGCTGGCATAGAGCTGCCAGATTCCAATCCTTGCAATTGGCCTTATTGCCATCGAGGTGATGGACAGTCAACGTATAACCATTGTCAGAGTCATGGGCATGCCCACACCTCTCGCAGCGCCAACCGGCTTTTTCCTTTATCCTGTAGGCTATCTCCTCCCAATTGGCCGGATATCCTTTTGTCATCTTCACTCATTTCACCTTGTTTCGTTAATTCTTACTAAGACTTTGTATATCGCTGACCTCTTTGAGGATGTTCTCGATGCTGACTCCTGACTGGAGGAACCTGGCGATTAGCTGATCGTAGTGGTACAGGTGCAGGACGTGGTCGCCTACTTCCTCCAGGCGAAAGCCGTTGCGCCGTGCTTCCGTCGTCAGTATGTAGCTCAGGCTGCGGTCCTCAGTGCTGGACCAAGTGGCCATATTTGCCTCTCTTGTATTTTTCAGGATTCTGGCCGGGCTGCGGTGTTCGATACTTCTTTTGCCGCTGATATTCTGACTGGTGTTTATCCCAATCCAGCATTCTTATACCTCCGTCGTTGAGGGCGATCTTATTGAGCTGCTGCAGCTTGGCCAGTGACCTCTCGAGCAGCTCCAGTGAAATATTCAACACACCCGCGATGTACTGGCTCGGGTAAGGTGTTTGCTCGTCCTGAGTGATATAACCCGGTGTCTCGCTCTTACCGGCCATCAACTCGAGCTCATAGTAAACAGACCTTTCGTCGGGCGTTAACTTGAAGCGTATTGGACCCTCGAGACAGTCATCTATCCATAACTTGATCCACGACATTCTCGCTTGGCCGCTCACTTAACTTTTACCTCCTTTTACTCTTTTGTCTCGCCTGGTAATGGGGTCTCAAGGACTGGAAAACCATTTCCTCGATTATTCTTGACACGTTTCAGGGCTTCAATTGCAAGGTTGGCTGCAGCTTCCTCGTCCTCATCACTAATGTCAGAGGATTCAGGTTGCTTCGTTTGAAGGACTTCGAGTGCTCTCGTGATCTTCATGTATAACCTCCTTATTCTGAAAAATAATGCCACGTGTCGGATTTCTGTGTGGTTTCCAGCTAGACCTCCGTTTCACCGAATTTGTGGTAAGCCGCCAGGGGGCAGTGGGTTTGTTGGATAACAGCCATGGCTTTGAGGGCTTCGATGCCCAGCTTGATAGCATCGCGAAGGTCAAAAATCGTGCCGTCAAAACCTACTCTTACCTCAAGTTCCAAAATTTCGATGGCTTCGTTGATTGTCATTGTCATTACCTCCTGTCTTTCTTCTTCCTTCCTTTTTCCTTCCTTCTTCTTTCTTCTTCCCTTACACTCTAGGTTACAACTGAGGTTACATCTCAGGTTACAGCCTAAGTTACAACTAAGGTTACAACTGAGGTTACGTTTTTCCCTCTTATCTTATCTTATCTTATCTTCTCTGTTTTTCTCTTCTTCCCTTTCTCTTTCTTTGGTTCTTTCTTTCTCTTTCCCTTCTTCTCTTTTGTCCAGCAGCGCGATTGTGTTTTGCAGGTGCTTCGGGATTATGTCGAGGTAGATTGCCGTGGTGGATATATCGGCGTGGCCCAGAAGCTCCTGGATGGCCCTCAGATTAGCTCCACACTCCAGCAGGCTGGTAGCGAAGTAGTGGCGAAGGGTATGAGGAGTAACGTCATTGATGCCGGCTTTCAGGGCATAGTGCTTAACGAGCGTGTCCAGGCGTTTCCTATGGATGGGGAATAGCCTGGCTGTCTGTGGCGATGGTGGGGAGTTGCCGAGCCAGTCACAGAAGGTTCCCAGGCATTGTCTGTACTTCTGGATGGTTAGGGGTGCAATCTGCTTAGAGGATAGCTCAGTGAGGTAGTCCTGCTTGGCAGCGATGGTATCAAATTGGATCTCAGCCAACATTCCCCCGTCTTCCAACCCGGCATCACATTGTGGGCCGAATCCTTCAAAATTGCCAGAGTTTTTGTGTGGTAGAGGATAGGGGAGGTACTGAGATTTTGGTAGGCTGACTTTAATACTAGGGGCAAGTAGACCTATAAGCCGAGTTATGGGTACTGTTGACGCAGCCTTAGTTAGATCCATGCTTCTAACGTCCTTTCGGGTTGCCTAGCTCCTGCACACCGGAGTCTCTGAGGGCATTGTTGAGCGTCACATAGGCGCGTAGGAGCCGGGCGACTACCTGGGAAAAGGTCTCGCGCTTGAGGCGGATCTCCTCGAGCTCGTCATATACCGCCGGATGGAGCCTGATTAATTTTACTGCTCTCATAGACTATTCTCCTCTGCGCCTCCTGATAAATTTTATAAGGGGCAGAATGATCCAGAAGGTTAAGGGACCGAGTAACATCGTGATAAAGCCAACAGTCATAAGTGGTTGGCCAAACCATGGTGTCTCTGCTTCTGCTAATTCAGAGAGTGCTTGCACTCCGCTACTAACTATCCATAACCCTAGACCAGCTAGACCGAGCCCTAGGCCGATGCCGAAGTTCTTCATAGTTAATACTGTAAACCGCCGCACAAAATCTGTCAACCCCCCGTCAAAGCTGGGTGGGAAAAAAGTATAAACTTTCCGGATAATTTCTGGGCGGTGGGTTGTGGGACCTGAACCCACAAGATTTTCGTATTTTTTACCCTTGAGATTTATTGTTTAGAGGGCCTGTGGAAGATCTTTTGATGGATTGGTAAGGGCGGGTTGTTAGAAGACCCTTTCTTAAGCCGGGCTTTTATGTCTCCACTCGGCCAACAGCCCGTCATAGCGGCTTTTGGCCGCCGCCAGGGCGGATTCGGCGCGGTGGAGCATTACGCGGAGCTCGTCTCGTTTAGCGGTGGCCTCTGCGGGCAGGACCTTGTCCTTGATCAGCGTGGCCTCCTCCTCTTTAACACGTGAGTGCAGGATCTCGAGGTCCTTAGTAAACTTGACCACCTCGGCGGCAGCCTGCTTTAGCTCCTCAATTACTTTCTCGGATTCCACTCCGGCGCTTTTTCTCCATTTCCTGGTAATGTCCTTGAACTCCTCATACGTCTCCGGGCTGCCCTCTAACACACCGACATTGACGGTGAGAATATAATCGGCCTCGTCTGCATCATACCCTAGGTCCATCAGCAGCTCAAGTCCCTCCCCCCAGGTGATAAGCCCTGTCTTTACCCCTTTGTAGATTTCGGTCTTGGTCAAGTCTCGTTCTGTGGTCGTTCTCTCCGGCTCGGCTGACTGGATCTTGGTCTGGATCAGCTCCTCGAGCCTAGCTGCCGGCATACCGTATCCGGTGAGCTCTCGTCTAACATCGTCCAGGGTGATCCAGCCGTTTTTCCACCTGGCAAAGAGGTCGGGGAAGGCCACATATACCTTGGTCCACAGCACATAATCATCCAGGTCCTTGCCATGGTAGCCCTGCTGTGCATATATCTCCCTGAGCCTGGCCTCATCTATCGTCCTCATATCCCACCACCGCCTCACGTCAACCCTGGTGGGGATCTCATAGGAGATCTCGATCAGCTTATCCCTCCAGTACGGTGGTATCTCGACCAGCCGGAACCATGCCCTCATGTCATCCTCGCTGAAGTCGGTACGGCGCAGCATCTCGACGACGGTCCTGAGCTCGGGGTGTTCCCAGTGTGCCATCCAGTAGTTATCTATCTGCTCATCACTCATGCCGGCCTTGTAGAAGTCCTCTCTCCTTAATTCCCCGAGCTCGTCTTTCAACCCGTACTTGGTTATCATGTTAGGCTCAAAGACCTCCCTGGCCTGCCAGCGGACCAGGTCCATTGGTGAGGGATAAAAGAGGGTAAAGAACTTCAAGGCCTCGATGCGATCGTCATCCCAGCCCTGGTCTCTCAGGTCCTCAAAGTATTTCTCATATGCCGCGGGGTCTCGTCTCCAGGCGGTGATGATGGATATCGGGTCGAGGCGGAAGGTCTTGGCTATCCTTTCCTCAGCGTAACTCATCTGTTTGTTGCCCGGCTGCCATAGGGTTTGCACAGCCTGAATTACTGACGACACTATCATAACAACAGCGAGGATAATGAGGGGACTCCAACCCCCCGTCTCAAAGCGTTCAAGAGCCTCCTTAACCTCCGGGGGAGTGGCCGGGTTGGCTTTGAGCTTGGCTATCATGGTTTTTGCCTGCTCTTTGGATTCGGGTTCCATACCCTCCAGGAACTCTCTAAACCCACGCTCTAGCCAGGAGGCCATCCAGCCGCGCAGGCGGTCCTTCCAGGCTTCACCCAGGTTGTCTATCCAGTCTCTAAATCTATCTGCTAACGACATATCACCTCTTCGGGCCGAAGAACCAGTCGCCGAACCTGGCCAACAGCCACCCCATGGGGTCGTTAAAGAAGTCCTGGATATCGTCAAACCACAGGCTAATCAGGTTGATGGGCGCTGCTATCTGAGCCAGCACCGCTGCCTTAGCATCCTCTATCCAGCCGGCCACGACTGTCTTGGCATCTTCTATCCATCCCAGGACGATTGTTCTGATATCCTCTATCCAGTCCAACACAGTTTGCCTGGCAGCTTCTATCCAGTCAAGGACCGTGAGTTTGGCGCTTTCCCACCAGGTGGCCACATAGTCGGCGATAGTTTGAATAATGTCGGCGATAAAGTTTTCTACGACGGCCAGGGCCTCCAGAGCCATGTTGTAGGCGGCCTCGAGCTGCTCTAAAATCCAGCCCGTTACCTCGGTGAGCGCATCCTGGGCCAGCTCCAGGGCCTCGAGGGCGAAGTCCCAGGCGTCGGCCGCAAGGCTCAGGGCGTCATCTATCTTGCCTTTGAGCCAGTCGTGAGCATACCAATAGAGGTCAATGAGCTCATCCCATAAATCGGATATCTCGTCCCACCAGTCATCGACCTCATAGGCCGCATCGCGCATGTTATGGGACGCTTCCCAGAAAAAGTCGGAGACGTCGAGGAAGCGACGGTACATCCAGTACCAGCCCAGCTCATTATAGAACCAGTCTCCGATATCCATGAAGAGCTCGGAGATATCGTCGAGCAGGCGAGATATGTCATAGAGACGTCTAGCCAGATAACACATAGTGCATTTCTTACAGTGCCTTTATCTCTTCTAACTGTTGAGCCTTCTTACCCAGGGCCTTGGCTACCTTCTCTTTGCTAAAGTCCTTCTCGGGAAGATCTATCCGGAAGTATATGCCCGAAGCCGTGTAGGCACTTACCCGGTAGAGCTTCTGGGACCTGCCCTCTCTTGTCAGCTCAGTCCGCTCGACAATGTCCACATCGTGAAATAACTCAGCCATTTCTATTTAGCACCTCCCTTTTTGATTTCGGCATAGCCGGTGCCGAAGAGCCAGCCGGCCGCTACGGTAAGTATTGACTTCACCTCGCTATCCCGGCCGGTGAAGATAAGGGCCAGGCAGCCGACAACGAGGATCAGCGCGGTGACTTTGTCCGGTGTCCATTGCATGGTATCACCTCCTTTGCGATTTTAATTAACCCGAGTAAAACAAGCAATAGAGTTATAAAACCCGTTCCCCTGCCAGCCAGGTAGTAGTGGTACTCTCCCTTCAAGGGAGAGGGATCCCTGGGGCATATGCCCCATCGTGGCGGCCAGGGGCAAAGGCTTTCAAAGAAGCCTATCACGAAGGCGTGGATCTCATCCGGAGTATTCATAAATGTTCTCCTCATCCGTCGTCACTAACCTGTGCGTATAAGAAAACACCCAGGCAGCCGGCGGGGATCTGGCTGGAAAGGTCTATCTCGTAATAGCGGTAGTAAGGGGAATTGGGAAGACGCTCGGTGGAGATTGTCTCGCCGTTGACCCACGTGGAAATATCAGCAGCGTTAGTAACTGTTAGCATATTCAAGGCAGGTCTATTGGTTACCCAGGCGTACTGGAGGGGGTCTTTGCTCTTATTGACGATCTTGCAAGTACACTTGCCAGCCATGCCATCGAAGAAAAACCTGCCGGCTTCGTTGCCTGTCAGTGTAATGTAGACGGTGCTAATACTGCTTATAGTTGCATTCCTGGACGTGGAGCCAACATCGAACATTTTGTAGAAATCAACGATTGGTGAGACGGCATGGACTCCGTTAGCAGAGTCCACATATCCAGTTAAGGCAAGGTACGATGTCAGTGAATCGGCTGCTGAGGCAATCTCTCTGATGGCAATATGGCGATCTGCCGTAACTGGCACATAAGGGTATGCGGGACTAGATATGCCGGGTGCCTGGGTGATTATGCGTTGCTCGGTCCCGTAGTCTCCTTCAGGTGAGAGTTGTATCATCATTCCGGCCTTTCGGTTTTTCCATGCGGCGGCAACGGAGTCGTAAGAGAGAAGCTGCCTGGCTGTTGGTGAAGTGATAGTGACATCGCCGAGGTCGTTAAGCACTATGGCAGCGATCGCGGCATTTCTGGCAGCCTGGGTATCGGCGTCCTGGGCGGCAGCCGGGTCGCCCAGGCCAGTTATCTTGTTACCGGCAGCAAGGAGGTCGCCACCTAGTCTTGCAAAATATAGAAAGAAGACGCCACCCATAGCTCGGCATACGAGGATATTTGCAGCACCGTTCCACGATTCTATGTCTATGGAATGTGCAGCAATTTCGGTAGTGCGGAATATCAAAGAAGACACAAGGGATTGTATTAGGCCAGCGCCAGGCGTAGTAAATGAACCCATCTTCTGCCACCTGGCATTACCAGCATCCCACCTGACGAGCTGCCCATCTGCCGGCGCTGCTACGCTGACATCAGCCAGGTCATCAAGATTAACGGCAGCTATAGCAGCATCCCGGGCAGCAGCTTCAGCAGCTACCGCAGCGGTAACCTCGGCATCCCTGGCTATACCAGCGGGTATGTCGTCATCTACCAGCTTTCGTGATTTCCATAGGCCTGTAGCATCATCGTAATAAAATAGGTCATCATCTGCCGGCGCAGCTACGCTAACATCAGCCAGGTCATCAAGGTTGATGGCGGACATATCCACCTTGACATAGCCGTTGCTATCAACCTGTAAAGGTATCCAAACAGGAGGCGGTCCTGGATAGTATCCCCAGAGTTGCTTTGCTGCGCCTCCCATGCTTATCCTGCCTTGATCTTTAGCTTGCCGTTAGCATCCACCTGTATCTTCACCCATCTGTTGCCGGCTTTGTACCATCCCCAAATCTGTATTGCTGTGCTCATTCTACCTCCTATGGTTCGTTCTGAGTAACGATCAAATCATCGATGTAAACCCAGGTCCCATCTGCAACCTTAGCTTCAGCGTACATCTCCTGGTACCAGTAAGCGCTGCCTGTAGTAGCCGGCGTCTGATATTTTTTGCCACTCAGGTCATACTCTACGTTGTCCAGGATAACCCTGACATACTCCTTTTTCGCCAGGTCAAACACAACCTTGATGGTGTGGAAAATCCTCTCATAGGCTTTCAGCTTCAGACCACTGGCAAAGACCTGTGGTGCGCCAGCGCTGTCATAATAGCTCAGCTCGTCACTATCCCAGTCGTAATATATCCTGGGGTAGTGTCTCTCTGCCGTGTCATCCAGCTCATTCTCCACAGCAAATATCGCATCGGTATGCACGGTGGCGAAGGAAACCTCCACGCCTAGTTTGGATGAGACAGGGAAAGGCGAGTAATGCTGGAGGAGAGCATAATCACCTATCACGTCCCCTGGCCTTAGCTCACAACTACTCGCTCCATTCCGGCTGCCGGCGTTAGTAATGCTGACAGAAGCGTTAGCACCAGTCTTGGAAGAGATAAAGGGATTCAGACTGTCCTCGAACGATGATAGAAATACTACGTTGCCGCGCCGGTCGAAGGTGTCTATGGAGCCGAGCCTGACTACGAGCTCGCCCATGTCGTCAAGGCCGTAGATAGTCGAGACAGGTACGCCTATACCCCAATCAGGACCGCCGTGGGCCATTTTACAACTCCTCCCAGGTTATGCGTCTTACTGCAGGCATTGCCGGCGCAGCGCCATGCTTAGCCATGGCAGCCAGGGGGTGCAGGATCTCGAACCTGATAATCGGTGTGTGAGGGAAGGTGTCATCGTCGTTATAGCCCAGGAGGGTAAAGGTAGCCGGCATCTCAAACAGCTCGTGGTACTCATCCCACGTGATGGCCTCATCGTTGCCGTAAAACCACTCGTCAAGATTAGTGGGCCAGAGCTGATGCCGATGCTCCAGGATCTTTACCCTGGCCAACCCACAACACCATGGTGGAAAGCGTATCTCCACCTCCGTGATCACCCCCCAGGTAAGGTTGACCTCCAGCTCAGCAGGTGCGGCCTTGAGGGTGTTGGCCGGGATGGGTAAATCAAAGGAGTAAAACACACCGCTATTACTCCTTCCTCCAGCTCTTAGGGCGAAAGGCGATGGTATAGGAGGCTATCGAGGCGTCATTGTAGACGGTTATGCCCATATCACAGGGAATGGGCGGGATAAAGTTACAGTGGTGCGGCTCAGTAGCTCCTTCGAACTGCCATTCCAACTTACCGTTGGTGTCGAAGCCATCATATATCTTGAGAACACCACTTTGCGCCTTGGTGATATTTACGGTAATCCACCATACCTTGCAAGCGTCTTTCTGGATTATAGTAGTTAGCTCAGCGTCGGCGGTATCAACTACCCTGGTCTCTATGCGTCTATCCATATAAATTACCCCCTTTTAGACGTGAAGCCCAGCGAGAGTTCGAACCCACTACTCCCTCGGGCTTCAAGCGAAAAAACCTAAACGGCCTTTATGGGTATTTGGTTACCACTTCATCAGCCAGCAGCTTGACCACACAGCTAGCACTTCCCGTGGCCAGTCCTTCAAACCTGACATGGAAGTCGCCCAGTACTGAGCTATCAATCCAGAACCTCTTATCCCAGGGATCGAAGATAGGAATCGCAGCCAGGCTATAGGGGAACAAACCTTCCCAGTCGATCATCCACTTGGTGCAGGTGTGGCTTTCCGCTGCACTCTCGTCAAGGCACAAGAACCAAGCCATGTTACCCCAGACGGCCGCTGTGTTTACGTGCATAGCATCTGCTTCTCCCCAAAGGAATGGTACGAGCTTTCCGTTCTCAATGGGTGGGACCAGAGGGAACTCAGTATGAGGTGAGTAGTCCACCAGCTCCCGGGCAAAAACAGTGCCGTATTTAGCAGCTACTACGTCCATGAACTCAGGCATTGCCAGCCTTAAGGGGATAACCCTGCCATTGTCTATATTGACCTCTATCTCATCCAGGGTAAAAGCCAGACCGCTGTCCCGGTAGAAGCTCTGAAGGT
>Ga0315547_1002442_pt1 | contig 13096 bp, 13 predicted proteins | sample SalMarSW160240MG_2_FD_202542 | JGI IMG/M metagenome (GOLD analysis project Ga0315547, IMG submission 202542) | Salt marsh sediment microbial communities from the Plum Island Ecosystem LTER, Massachusetts, United States - Salt Marsh Sediment SW1601-240 ... | reverse complement strand
GCTGTCTCCCCTCTGTGGAACACGCTGAGCAGTCCGGCCAAAGGGAGTGTTAAAACCGTCGAAGAAGGATTCAAAAATATCTCCCAGCCCACCAAAGCCAAAATCGGGAAAGCCTTCCACAACATCTACTCGGCCATAACGATCATACCTACTCCTTTTCTCAGGGTCGGAAAGAACTTGGTAGGCCTCGTTTATTTCCTTAAATTTCTCTTCAGCCCCTAGGTCTTTATTGCGATCAGGATGGTGCTGGAAAGCTAACTTGCGAAACGCCCTTTTGATTTCCTCATCGCTAGCGTTTCGAGACACTCCCAGCACTTCATAATAATCTTGTTTTATCGCCATAACCTCTAATTATAACTCTTAAATGCTTGTGCTGACAACTTTTAGGTACTGAATTTGCAAATATTTGACATCTTGAGAAGTGATATAATCACAGCACAGTGGAGCAGCAAATTGAAAAAATCCTCTGCCATCGTAAGAAAGAGAAAATCACCGGCGAAAACCTTAGGGCTTCAGCCGTGCTTATACCTCTTTTTTATAATCAAGGGCAATATCATGCCCTGTTTACGGAAAGGAGCGATGCAGTAAACTTTCACAAAGGGCAAGTCTGCTTTCCCGGGGGGACCCGCGAGCTATTTGATTCCAGCTTACTTCAAACTGCCCTTAGGGAGACTGAAGAAGAGATAGGTTTAAAGGCTAAAGATGTTGAAATTTTAGGGGAGCTTGACGATAGCATAACCCTTACTAGTAACTATGTTATTTCACCTTTTGTTGCCTTCATACCCTACCCTTACCCTCTCAAGGCTGATGGTAGAGAAATCAGGGCAATATTTTCCGTTCCCCTGTCATTTTTGATGGATGAAGCCAATTTCAAGCAAGAGTCTTACGAATACGAGTATGAAGGGCATATCATCTGGGGGGCTACCGCCAGGATTTTAAGACAGTTCATCGATTTGCTGAAGTCTGAGAGCGGGGCCCGATAATAGTCATTTCTTCTCTTTAGCCTTGACTTTAATTGCTTTGGGCTTTGTCTCTTCAGCTTTGGGTATAGTTAGAGTCAGAACACCATCCTCCATCGTTGCCTCAGCCTTGTCTGGCTTAAGCCCGCTGGGAAGGATCACACTTCGGGAAAAAGCACCATAGCGTCTTTCCTGATATAGGTAGTCCTCTTTCTTGACTTCCTGCTCGGCTTTGTGCTCTCCCCTGATGGTCAAGGTTTCGCCAGTGATGTCAATGCTGGCATCCTCCGGCTTCAACCCTGGCAAAGCTGCCTTCACCACCACTTCGCTGGGTGTCTGGTAGATATCAAGGGCTGGCGCGGCTACCTCACCAAGGGCCTCTAAAGCACGAGAGGGGCGAACGAAGCTGTCCTCAAACAACTTGTCCATTGCCTGTCTCAGGCTCATAAGTTCAGTAAAGGGATGCCATTTCTCTATAGCCATCTGCATTACCTCCTCTCTTTAATTTTTTACTGAGCCCCACCCTCAGTTCAGTTGTTATTATAATAAAGTTAAATAAATTTATCAAATCTTCTCAAAGTTTGTTTAAATACATTTGACAAATATATTAAATAATTTTATAATTAATGCAAAATCATTAGGGAAGAGAGATGGCAGGCAAAGACTATTATCAAATTCTAGGTGTGAGTAGGAATGCTGCGGAAAAGGAAATCAAGCAGGCCTACCGCCGTTTGGCTCGCAAACACCATCCCGACCTCAACCCCGGCGACAAATCGGCTGAGGCAAAATTTAAGGAAATAAATGCGGCTTATGAAGTTCTCTCTAATCCTGAAAAGAGAAAGAAGTATGACCAATTTGGTGAACAATGGGAATATGCTGAGCAATTTGCTAAATCCGGGGGGCAGGAGAGAGTCAGGTGGGATTTCGGCAGAGGTGGCACAACTTTCGAATATGGCGACCTGAGCGGCTTTGGAGACATTTTTTCAAGCTTATTCGGCGATTCTGGTACAGGCTCCAGGATGAGGCGTGGACCGCGACGTGGGCAGGATATAGAGTCCCCCGTCGAGGTAACCCTTGAAGAGGCTTACCATGGCTCTACACGTGTTATACAGCTTCAGACCGAGGAGCCCTGTACAGCTTGTGGCGGCACAGGCAGAGTGGGCAATCGAGTCTGTACTATTTGTAATGGTGCTGGTGGGAAAATAATTCCCAAGCGCCTGGAGGTTAAGATTCCAGCGGGAGTTAAAGATGGCTCGAGGATTCGTATAGCGGGGGAAGGTGTCTCTGGCCGTGCCGGTGGCAGCAAAGGTGACCTCTATCTCGTAGCGAAGGTTCTGCCCCATAAGCTCTTTGAGCGCAAAGGAGATGACCTATACACTGAAGTCTCAGTGCCTTTAGCCACCGCTATATTGGGTGGCGAGGTCAGATTGCCCACTTTGAATGGCAGTCTATCTCTTAAAATTCCACCGGAGACTCAGAACGGCAGGGTTTTCCGCATGGCAGGGAAGGGCATGCCCCAGCTAGGCAATAGCAAGTACGGCAATATGTTCGCCAAGGTAAAAGTGGTTCTGCCCACCAATTTGACCGAAGAGGAAAAAAAACTATTTGAGAGATTGCGGTCTCTGCGACCAACATAAAGCGAGGTGCCACGATGATGGACTGGGAATCCAAACCGAGATATGTAATAAGCGTAGCCGCCAGGATGATAGGCATAGAAGCTCACACATTGCGCTATTATGAAAGGCTGGGGCTGGTACAGCCAGAGAGGTCGAGTGGCAATATACGTCTCTATTCGGAGGAAGACGTTGACCGCTTGCGCTATATTAAGGCTCTGATGAGCGATTGTGGCGTTAATTTGGCTGGAGTAGAGGTGGCGTTGAGGTTGATGCAGAGGATGACAGAGATGCAGCAGCAACTTGAGGAAATGGAGAGAAAAATTGAGAAAGTTGCCGAAGCTGAAATAGAAGACATAATAGAGGACATAATAGAAGACGCAGAATGGAAGGAGGTGTAGAAAGTTGAAACCAGAGAGATTTACTGAGCAGGCACAGGAGGTTTTAGCAGCCTCACAGGAGCTACTTCGCCGCTATCGACATAACCAGTGGGATGTGGAGCATATTCTATTGGCTTTGCTGGAGCAGGAAAAGGGAATAACTGGGGATATATTACAGATGCTGGGCGTAGATGTCGAAGCGATAAAGCAGCGAGTAGGAGCAACGCTTGAGAGTTTCCCCAAAGTAGCTTACGAGGCGGGGCAAATTTATGCTACCCCGCGGATTTCTGCTCTTCTCGAAAATGCCAACAGGGAGGCCGATAGGCTCAAGGATGAGTTTGTCAGCACTGAGCATTTGCTCATTGCTATTGCCGGGGAAAGCAGAGGTGAAGCCGCGACAATTCTAGCTGAATCTGGCGTTAACCAGGAAAAAATTTATCAAGCCTTGCAGAAAATTCGTGGCGGACATCGAGTTACCGACCGTCAAGCGGAAAGCAAATACCGTTCTCTGGAAAAATACGGGCATGACCTCACGGAGTTAGCTCGTCAGGGCAAACTTGACCCTGTAATTGGGAGGGAAAACGAAATCAAACGTGTGACGCAAATACTCTCCCGACGCACCAAGAACAATCCCGTGATTATCGGCGACGCCGGCGTAGGCAAGACCGCTATTGCCGAGGGATTAGCCCAGAAGATTGCCGCTGAAGATGTTCCCGATTCCCTCAAAGGGAAAAAGGTAGTGGCTTTAGATATGGGGGCTTTGGTGGCGGGAAGTAAATTCCGCGGGGAGTTTGAAGAGAGGTTGAAGGCAGTTTTAGATGAAGTCCGGCAGGCGGCCGGCGAAGTTATTATGTTTATTGATGAGCTTCACACCGTGGTAGGAGCCGGAGCTGCCGAGGGGGCAATCGACGCCAGTAATATGCTGAAGCCGGCATTGGCTCGCGGTGAGATACAATGTATCGGGGCTACCACACTCGACGAGTATAGAAAGCGTATTGAAAAAGATAAAGCTTTGGAGAGACGTTTCAGCCCTGTTTATCTCGATGAGCCTAGCGTAGAAGCCACCATAGAGATGCTCCGAGGACTTCGTCCCAGATACGAAGCACATCACAAAATAAAGATTGAGGATTCTGCCCTGGTAGCTGCTGCTAAGCTGAGCCAGAGATATATATCGGATAGATTTTTGCCCGACAAGGCAATCGACTTGATCGACGAAGCAGCCAGCAAGCTGCGCATCGATATGGAAAGCGCTCCAGAGGAAGTTAAAACACTGGACCGGAAGATGAAGCACTTGATTGATGAAGAGGAGGCGGCTTCGCAACGAGGAGACTACCAGAAAGCTACCGAATTGAAAGCGGAAAGGATGCGCTTGGAACAAGAGTACGATAAGGCCAAACTGCAATGGCAGAAGGAGAGGAAAATTGACAGTGTGGTGGACGAGGAGGATATCGCCGGACTTGTTGCCCAGTGGACGGGCATACCCGTTTCCCGGATGATGGAAATGGAAACTGATAAATTGGTTCACATGGAGGAAAGGATTCACCAGAGGATAGTGGACCAGGAAGAGGCAGTGGCTGCCGTCTCTGAGGCCATCAAGCGAGGCCGTGCCGGGCTCAAGGATCCCAAACGCCCCATTGGCAGCTTCATTTTCCTAGGCCCTACCGGCGTGGGGAAAACCGAGCTGGCTCGCGGTTTAGCTGAGTTCCTCTTCGACGACGAAGAGACCATGATAAGAATGGACATGTCAGAATATATGGAAAAGCACACCGTATCCCGTCTTATCGGATCACCGCCGGGATACGTGGGGTATGAAGAGGGAGGCCAATTGACCGAGGCAGTGCGCCGCCGTCCCTACCGGGTCATCCTGTTCGACGAGGTAGAAAAAGCTCATCCCGACGTCTTCAATATACTATTGCAGATGCTGGAAGACGGCAGGCTTACCGACGGGCATGGCCGGACTGTGGACTTCAAAAACACAGTGGTAATCATGACCAGTAACCTGGGCACTGAGGAATATCAGCGTGGGGGTATTGGTTTTTCCCGCAAAGAGGAAGGCGACGAGCAAAGAATGAAAACCGCTATAGAAAGCGCCTTAAAGAAAACCTTCCGCCCTGAGCTACTCAACAGGATAGATGATGTCATTATATTCCATCCTCTAACTGAGGAGCACTTGAAGAGCATCGTTGACCTGCTTATCCATGAGGTAGAGCGGAGGTTGGCTGAGCGGAGTATTAAGCTTAAAGTCAATGAGAGAGCCAAAGCTTGGTTAGCTAAGAAAGGCTATGATCCTGTATACGGAGCCCGACCCTTACGCAGGGCTATTCAGAGGTATGTAGAAAATCCCATATCGACGAAGATATTGCAGGGTGAGTTTAAGGAAGGAAATACCATAGCTATTGGCTTGGAGAAAGATAACCTGAGCTTCGCTGCTTTGAAAACTGCCAGGGCAAAAAAGTGAGTAAACTCCGATTTCATCGGAGCAACTCGCTCTCCTCCAGAACCTTTTTCCTTTGCCACCTGAGCCCTCAGCTTCCTGTCGCCCCCTTTGACGCTTGTGAATAAAGCTGGTAAGCTAAACTCCGATGCATCGGAGAAAGGAGACCTGAGTATGCCCGCTAAAGTGGATATGGATAAAATCGTTTCTCTGTGTAAGCGGAGGGGGCTTATTTTTCCCAGTAGCGAAATATATGGCGGTTTGGCTAGTTGCTGGGACTACGGCCCTATGGGGGTGGAGCTTAAGCGCAATGTTAGAGACGCCTGGTGGAAGTCAATAGTCCATGAGCGGGACGATGTAGTAGGTCTGGACACATCAATCATGATGCACCCGGGAGTCTGGGCCGCTAGCGGCCACATTGATAGCTTCACAGACCCCCTGGTGGAGTGTAAATCTTGTCACCTGAGGTGGCGCGCTAATGAAATAGAGGGCGAGAGATGTCCCAAATGTGGCGGTGAGCTAACCGAGCCTCGCATGTTCAACCTGATGTTTAAGACTTCTATGGGTCCTGTGGAGGAGGAGGCAAGCACAATCTACCTCCGCCCCGAAACTGCCCAGGGCATATTCGTTAACTTTGATAATGTAATCACCACTTCCAGAAAAAAGTTGCCTTTGGGCATCGCCCAGATAGGCAAATCTTTCCGCAATGAAATCACCACAGGCAACTTCATATTCAGAACCAGGGAGTTTGAGCACATGGAGCTGGAGTATTTCGTTAAGCCCGGGACTGACGAAGAGTGGCTTGATTACTGGGTCAAGGAGAGGTTTGACTGGTATGTCAAACTGGGTGTCAGGAAGGAAAATCTTCGCCTGCGCCAGCACGGCAAAGATGAGCTGGCCCACTATGCCAGGGATTGCTATGACATCGAGTATCTATTTCCTATGGGCTGGTCGGAGCTGGAGGGTATAGCCAACAGGGGCGATTTTGACCTTATTCAGCATGCCAAATGTAGCGGTAAAGAGCTCGGTTACTATGATGCTGAGGCTGGCGAAAGGTATGTTCCCTATGTTATTGAGCCTTCGGCGGGCGTCGACCGCTCTGTCCTGGCTTTCCTCGTTGATGCCTATGATGAAGAGGAAGTCGAAGGAGAAAAGAGAACAGTTCTCCACCTGCACCGTTCTCTGGCTCCTATTAAGGTAGCTGTTTTGCCCTTAAGCAGGAATGAAAAATTAACCCCTCTGGCTAAAGAGGTTTTCAACAAGCTGTGTCCGAATTTCGTGACCGATTACGATGATTCTCAAAGCATAGGGCGGAGATACAGGCGTCAGGACGAAATCGGCACCCCGTTCTGCGTTACCATAGATTTTGAGTCCCTGGAGGATAAGCAGGTTACCATTCGGGAAAGGGACAGCCTTGCGCAAATTCGAGTGCCCGTAGAGGAACTAGGGAAGATCTTAGAGGCCAAACTTGAGGGAGAAGCTTTTGACACTTCGCCACTATGGGCCACAAGGCAGAAGTGAGAATTCTACACTTTGCTGTGCCTCGTCTACAGTACATGCCTATAGAATGCGTATAGAAAATAGGTACAAAAATAGATGTTAGGCCTACCTCCTTTTGGATGAAATATGGCTGTCGCAGAAGTCGAGATTTTTGACCCAAGGTATCTCGGGCATTATCCGCGGGAAAGTATCGTTATTGGCAACCAAATAGGTTATTTCGTTCATAAGCAAATCCCATTTTACTTTGAGATTCAATCGAACATTCACGGAAAAGATCAAGTATTCTCCCCATTTCTGCCGATGCGCGAGTTATTGCAGGCGTCATTCCTTTTTTCAGCCAAGCATTTCCCCGTTTTCGTATTTTCGCCAATATCGTACGCCGACGTTTACATAAAGTCTGATGACGAAATTGCACCTAAAGATTTGATTATAAAGATTAAGAATATCGTTGATGGCAACGAAAAAATACCCCTTCTATACGATCCATATAAGACACACAAGTTAGGTGAGGCACGGAGCATTATTGAAGAAATCAGGGGACAGAAAGAATATATTGATTTATTCCATTCGCGGCAAATTCCCTTCGCAGATTTGATGAGCCTTCTTTCGAGAAGTTTTGATTTTTCAAAGTTTGAAGCGAATGCTATATCTGTTGAAAGCTATTACCGCCTGTTTTTAGGTTGTTCGCGCGCCATCCATATTGCCCTTTATTACCTAATCAATGCTGCGAGACTTTTGTCGAGTTTTTTTACTGAAGATGCAGCAATTAATCTGAATCTCGCGGGCGAGGCAGTTATTAAGGATTATTTGGAGGTCAGCGGAATCCAGAATAAGAAGGAGGCCATTAAACAATTACTTTTCGAAGACCTAAAGTTCGACGACGAGAAAGTCGATTGGTATCTTGAGCTTTATGAAGCCAGAAACGAGTTTCTCGCTCATATTGACGAAGACATGTTTACGAAATCTCAGCGCATTTCCGATCCAGATGCTTATTGCTACGACCATTATGAAGATATTGTTAATCTGGTTATCAGGTATATAGAACTTGACAAGAGTTGAATTGAGATTAAGAATAAAAAGACGGAAAATGGCAAATCCAGAACATCTTAGGAAATTAAACCAGGGGTTAGAACTTTGGAATAAATGGGTTGAGACTCAGGCTGAATTTGAGGTCTTTCCTGACTTAAGTGGTTTAAATCTCAAACAAATGAACCTTGAAAAAGCTAATTTAGGTATCGCTAACCTATCAGGGGTTTGTCTTGAAAATGCCAATTTAAAAGGGGCAATGCTAGCAGCTGCGAATTTAAGAGAAGCTAATTTAAGAGGTGCAAACCTTGAAGGAGCAGAACTAGAAACAGCGAATCTTGAAAAGGCAGACCTTGAGGGGGCAGAATTATATGCTGCATATCTTAAGGAATCTAACTTGAATTACACAAATCTAGTGGATGCTGATTTGCGATTAGCAAACCTTACCTGGGCAACATTCGAAGGTGCAGATTTTAAGAATTGTCATATAGGGATAACTGTCTTTGGCTCTACTTATTTAAAAGGGGCAAATCATTTAGATCAGTGCAAACATTATTTTAGAAGTATCATTGACTTTGAAACAATACAACAGTCTTGGCCGTTGCCTTTAGTTTTTCTTCGTGGATGTGGGCTACCTGATTCATACATTGAATATTTGCCTTCTTTACTTATTGATCAGCCGGTTCAGTTTCATTCATGCTTTATAAGCTATTCGAGTTCAGATCAGTCTTTCGCTGAAAAGCTTTATACCGATTTGCAGAATAATGGCATACGTTGCTGGTTTGCTCCGGAAGATATGAAAATTGGTGAAAATATTCGCACTGCGATTGATGAGGCCATTCATCTGCAAGATAAACTTCTCCTAATATTATCTGAAGCATCAGTTCGGAGCCAATGGGTTGAGCAAGAAGTTGAAAAGGCGTTTGAGAGAGAACGTAAAGATAATAGATCAATCTTGTTTCCAATACGTATTGATGATGCAGTTTTTATCTTAAAAACTGGTTGGGCTTCTTTCATAAAAAACACTCGCCATATTGGTGACTTTCGAAGATGGAATGACCGTTCAGGATATAGTAAAGCTTTCGATCGTCTCATAAAGGACTTAAAGGCAAGATAGAAAAGCAAGCATTAGAAAAGGAGCGTATAACAACCGGTTGGAGCTGGACGTGTAAAACGCTGGCGCGTTTTCACGCCGCTCAACCGGAGCGTTATGTGGCAAATTAAGGGGGGTGAAATCATGCCTCACGTCATCGTGAAGCTCTTACCGGGAAGATCAGAACAGCAGAAGGCCAGGCTCGCCGATGAAATCGTTCGTGACGTTGTCGCCATCGCAAAGTGCGAAGAAAAGTCAGTTTCAGTGGCTTTCGAAGAAATCAAGCCAGAGGATTGGGCAGAAAAGGTTTACAAACCGGACATTCTCGACAGCCCGGAGAAGCTGTACAAAAAGCCAGGATATAACCCATTTAAATAACCCAGCAATTAAGTGGACACCATACATATCTCTTGACGTAGTTGGGGGAGGCGACATAATCTTTGGAATTAAGTATTATGTTCCCCGAAATTGCGTGACAAAACATAATAGCTTGAGAGGAATAGCGATGAAGCGCTCAACATTAGAGTTGCTATGTTGTCCTAGTTGTCAAACTGAACTTACACTTCGCGATGAATCAGGTAATACAAGTAGGAATGAGGGGGAGTTGTTTTGCTCGCACTGTGAAAGAAGCCATATCATTAAAAACGGCATTGTGCACTTTATCGATTTACAGGAACTGGAGGGTCTTAACCAGCGTTTCGCTCGATTCTATAATAGATTTTCACGCTTCGAAACAATTTTTGATAGGTTATCGTTTTTGCCTATGGGTGGAGAACGCAAAGCCCGCACAGAGATTTTGCACAGATTGGAACTAAACAATGGACGAGTTCTGGAGGTTTCGATAGGGTCTGGTGGTAATCTTCCTTACCTATTTGAGTCTCCAAAAGTGGGTGACATATATGGCCTGGACATCTCAGCGACGCAGCTGACTAATTGTCGCAGGTTGGTCACAAGCCGAGGATGGTCAGTAGACCTTTTCCAGGGGAGGGCAGAAGAGTTGCCTTTTAAATCAGACTCATTTGACAGCGTTTTTCACATCGGTGGGATCAACTTTTTTTCTGAAAAGAAGAAGGCCATTGATGAGATGATCCGTGTTGCCCGACCGGGAACTAAAATAGTAATTGCTGATGAATCGGAACAGGTAGCCCGAGTCGTGGCGCGTTTCCTCCGTTTGTCGCGTTCAAGGCAGGATAATAAAGTAGACACCTCCGTTCCTGTTCATCTGGTCCCAGAAACAATGAAAGAGGTACTTGTAGACGGTATTTGGAAAATGCATGGTCAGTATCACGGGTATTGTCTGGAATTCAGAAAACCGGGATGAGGAGATGGTCAAGTTAATTCTACTTGAGCAACTTAAACTTTAGCACATCTACCAAGCCAAGGTCGGTCAGTCTGAGCTCGGGAATCACGGGCAGAGCGAGGAAGGAGAGGATAGCAAATGGTGCTGGAGGCAAATTCCCCAGGCTGGCAGCAGCCTTCTCCACTTTTTCATGCTGGGACACGACTACCTCCAGCGGCTCAGGAGAAAGTAGGCCGGCGATGGGCAAGGGCAAAGAAGCGAGAATTTCCAGGTTGGCGCAGACAACCAGCCCGCCTTGCAGCCTATTAATTTCCTCGATTGCCTTAAGAATGTCGAGGTCATTGGTGCCCACCGCTATTATGTTGTGAGAGTCGTGAGCCACTGACGAGGCTAACGCTCCTTTCTTTAAGCCAAATCCCTTAACCAGTCCCAATCCGATGTTGCCGCTAGCCTTGTGCCGTTCCACCACCACCAGCTTTAGAATATCTCTCTCCAGATCGGGCATAACTGTCCCATCCACAACTTTCATCTTTTCTATTGTCTTCTTGGTAACTATCTGTCCGGGGATTATTTCGATAACCGGGTAGATCTCATCGACAGCGGCTATTCTCAGCGATTTCCCCATGGGAGGCTTAATGCGTACCGTATCTCTTAGCTCCAGAGTAACAGGGGGCAAGGGGAACAAGGGCTTGCCTTGCCTTGCCACCAGCTTGCCCTGGTAGAACACCATGTCTATTTCTAATTTAGCCAGGTCGGTGATGGTTATAAGATTGGCTATATAACCCGGGCCAATGCCTCCCCTATTATAAAGCCTGAAATACTCGGCAGCGTTAATCGTCGCCATCTGAATTGCGCGGACCGGCTCCAGACCTCTACCAATAGCCTTTCGTACCACAGCGTCAATATCGCCTTCCCGAAGTAAATCAGAACAATTACGGTCGTCCACCACAAAGAAGCATCTTTTATAGGTATTATCGGTAACCAAAGGTAGAAGGGCATCCAGGTTCTTCTCGGAAGAGCCCTCCCGAATCATGAGGTACATACCCCGGCGCAACTTCTCCTTTCCTTCTTCCAAGGTAGTGGATTCGTGGTCAGAAAGAATGCCAGCGGACAAATAGGCATTTAGCTCCTTGCCAGCGAGTCCCGGAGCGTGCCCATCGATAACCTTGCCCTTAGAGGCGCCGATCTTTTGCAGAACCTCTTCATCCCCACTGACCACGCCGGGAAAGTTCATCATCTCTCCTAAGCCGATTATCTTAGGGTGAGCTAGAATTTTCTTTACTTCCTTAGAGCTGATTTGGGCGCCTGATGTCTCCAGGTGGGTTGCTGGCACGCATGACGGGGCCATGAATAGCATATCTAGTGGGAGCTTTCGCGCCAAATCCGTGACGAACTTTATTCCTTCAAATCCACAAACATTGGCGATTTCATGTAAGTCAGTGACCACAGCCAGAGTACCTCTGGGAACCACAGCCTGAGCATACCTTGCCGGGTGAAGCATAGAGCTTTCTATATGCGTATGTCCGTTAATCAGCCCGGGAGCTAAAAACCTGCCTTGTAAATCGATAATTTCCTTGGCTTTGCCATAATCTCCTACTCCAGCAATCCTATCGCCATAGACAGCCACGTCGGCTTGCTCTATTTCCCCAGTAAAAGTATTTACTATCTGTGCATTTTTCAGGAGCAAATCAGCGGGTATTTCCCCTCTGGCCACCGAAATAAGCTCCTTTAAATTCATCCTCTAATCCTCCAGGACATATATGTCGGGCAAATTGCGGAACCTCTGATTGAGGTCCAGTCCATATCCCACGATAAATTTACTGGGCACGGTGAAGCCACGATAATCAATGGGCACCAGAACCCTGCGCCGAGACGGCTTGTCTGTTAGAGTACAGAGCTTCAGCGAAGCGGGCTGCTTCTTCTTCAAGTAATCGAGCAAAAAAGAGATGGTAATTCCAGTGTCCACGATATCCTCAATCACCAGGACATCTCTGCCTTTTACAGGAGTCTTGACCCCCTGAACTACTCTCACTTTGCCCGAACTCTCTCTGGCAGCGCCGTAGCTGGAGAGCCTGATGAAATCGAGCTCCAAAGGCAAATCAAGCCGGCGAATAAGGTCAGCCATAAACATAAAGGACCCTTTAAGAACGCCAATGAGCAAAGGCTGCTTATCTTGATAATCCCTCTTGATTTCAGAAGTCAGCCTGTCTACGGCTTTAGCTATCTCGTCACGGCTGATAAGAATTTTGAGTTGCGGCTGAAAGACCATTACATTATTTCCAAACTAGTTACTATGATAGCATAATTGCATCTGGTTACGGATGCTGCGGAGGTTGGACTTTTCCTGTGCCCTGTTGTATACTTAAATTAAGAGATTAAGATGCGGTCCAGCCTTATCGGGAAAATTGAAAAGGCCAAAAGGTATGCTCAAGAACCAGGCCGTGTCACTTTCTCAGGTTTAAACGCTGTTTTCCATGGGGAAAACGATGACCATAAGCTAAGCTATGCCAATGGGAAATGGCATTGTACCTGCCATTTCTATTCTCAATGGGAGACATGTAGCCATATCATGGCACTCCAGCAAATTCTAGGCAATATGTTACCTAAGGAAGCCCTTGCCTCTCCTATTGAAACTGAAACTCAGCCCCCTGAGAAATAATCTAGCGCTTCCGCCACGACAAACAGAGAGCCGGTAACGCAGATAATATCTGTCCTGTCTGCCAGGGACAAAGCTCGGGATATAGCTTCGCTTATAGTTTCTCTAATTTCAGGCTCAATGCCTCGCTTGTTG
>Ga0315547_1002440_pt1 | contig 13108 bp, 10 predicted proteins | sample SalMarSW160240MG_2_FD_202542 | JGI IMG/M metagenome (GOLD analysis project Ga0315547, IMG submission 202542) | Salt marsh sediment microbial communities from the Plum Island Ecosystem LTER, Massachusetts, United States - Salt Marsh Sediment SW1601-240 ... | reverse complement strand
CATTGTGGAGGTGATCCCAATACTTTTTTCAGGTAAATTAAATCTAGAAAACCCTTCTACAAAATGTCAAAGAACGAAATATATGATGCCAAAAATATTACAAATACATGTTTTGAACACTCTTAATCCACAATCCGAAATCCTTCATCCTTACTCACTCACCTCCCCCTTCTCTCCGTCTCTCAGTCACTTCGTCCCTCAGTCTCCCCCTCTCCCTCTCACAGTCTCATTGTCACCCGGTCTCCCCATCTATTGCCTATTTGGAACTAACTCATAACTCACTACTCATTTCTCATCTCTTTTTTTTACCGAGTACCGAGCACCTGTTTCTACTCACCCTTGTCCGCCGTATCCGCCGGTTGGGCACCTAGGTTGGCCACCCGCCACTAAATATCCAGCGACAGCGTGCGAGGAAGGCGGATCTCTCCGTCTCTCAGTCACTTCGTCCCTCAGTCTCCCCCTCTCCCTCTCACAGTCTCTTTCACTTGTCACTCGTCACTTCTCAGTGACTCTTATCATACTCCTCAATCTTCTTCAGAACCATTGCCTCGGCGTCCTGGTACATCTCCTGGATAAATTCGTCGTGGAAATCGAAGATCCGGTTTTCAAAGGGCATCTCCTCCAGCCGGTCGAATAGCATCGACCGGGCTGTCTCAATGTCCTTTCCATAGATGTGATATGAATCAGCCTGCCAGTTCATCCTGCCTAATCTTGTCTTTTTACCCGATCGTTTTTCGATTTCAGCTGCAATGATCTCGCGGTTGAACTGGATAAACCCAAACATATTCATGAAGCTGGCACCCCAGGCGTCGTTGCTGCGGAACCGGATGTTGCAGTTGAGCCATTGCGTTCCATCCTCATCCTCAAGAATGCGGTACCAGAGTGACTGAAGGCAGGGAGGATCAAACACCTCAAGGTCGATGTTTGGCATCCAGGTGATCATCTGCGCCTGGCGGGTATAGGGTTGGTCGACCAGTTTCCGGATGACGTGTTCAATCTGGTTGATCTTGAATCCCACTTCCCTGCTCCGCGGAGGATCATTATCCTTCTCCAGCTCTTTCCATGAACCGTATGCGATCAGACGGCCATGGTAGGTATATTCCCACCGGGTATCATCCGGATCGTTCATGTTTTTGACCCAGTGGTCTTTGAAACCCTTCAGCTCCATCACGTACTCTTTCAGGTCATCGATCCCTCCGGGGAAAGCCTGGTGGATCATGGGATCGCTTTCCGGTTCAAGGATGGTCATGTTCATGGTGCAGTCGAGGCTCAGGGGATCTCCGGGTTTATCATACTGGGTTCTGAATCGTGTACCCTCGTTGTATAACAGGATCAGCGCCTGTTCATAGGTTTCTGCCAGCGATCGTTCAGTTACGGATAGAACAGGGATATTCTTCATACTGATACGGCTTATTCTTTAATCACCTTGCTGTATTGTACTTCTCCTGTTTCTGCAATATGGATCTTCAGATAATAGATTCCCCGGGGCAGATCGGATAGATCAATAGGAAACAGCGTTTCCCGGATACCAGTAAAATCCAGGACGATCTTACCGATACCGTTATACAGTTTCAATCCAAATGAGGAGGTAGTGGAATTGCCAATGTACAGGATATCCCTCACCGGATTGGGATAGGTGATAAACGATCCGTTCTCTTCCAGCAGACCGGCATCTGTGGCAGAAGTGGTGGTATAGGTTTTCGAGGTTTTGAATGCGGGATTGCCGGCCTGGTCCTCTACCATTGCTTCCAGTGCAAGATAATAATCCTGGAGGCCGGTAAGCTGAGCTTGCGGTGTAATGGTGATGATGGTCTTTTCTGCATTTACAGTAGCATCGAATGGAACATCAGCACCACTCTCGTTGGTCTCTTTGAAGGTGATGACCGAAGCGGCATTGGCATCGGTCAGTTCCGAATCGTCAGAGAGCCTCACGGGTTCATTGAACGTAACCCGGAAAGTGGTATCCACTGGTATGGTCGTGGATCCCGGTAGGATGGTGACCACCGGAGAGGTCAGATCTGGATAGTTGCCAAAGAGGTGTACCTGGATGGCTATTCGTTCCGTGGAATCGCGATCGGAATTCAATGTCAGAATATCGTAAAACTCTGTTCCTTCGGCTGCTCCGTCAGGGTAAAAAATCACCTTCATATTCCTGTTGTCATTTGCCGGGATAGTAAAGGGGAAGGTTTCATCCACGTAAAATTCAGTTCCGTGCAGGGCAACGCTGGTGATATCGAGCGGGTCATCCCCGTTGTTCCGGATCGTCAGCAGGTAAAGGGATTCGGTATACCCGTCCCAGTTTCCGAAATTGACACTGCCCGTTGCAGTTTCAAAGCGGTTAGTCCTCCAGGGAAACTTGAATATTCTGTAGCTCCCGTCAAGCTGGGGAAAACTAACCTCATGGACAATGTTCCCATCCGGATCCACTTCCGTAACGGATGGTACAGCGGGATTGTCCCCCATGCCTCCCCATGCAACGACCGTGTTCCCGTTGGGCAATCGCTGGACATTTCCTTTATGGGTCGATTGGACGTCCATATTCCTGTCGTATTCCCAGACCATGGTCGCTGTCATGGCTTCTTCGTCCACTTCGTATTCAACCCCACGGGAGTAAAAAGGATTGGAGAATGTTCCGTTATCGAAAACAGTGATGTTACCATTGGCGAGTCTCCTGACATCATGCTGCCTTGTAAAGGGCCGTGTATCATTGATAAAGGTGAACTGGTTGTTTTCACCACCCATCCGCCAGATGATATCTCCGGTCCTGCGGTCAATCTTGGTGATTTCGTTCATATGGGCAAAAGAAAGCAGCAGGGAGGTGTCGGATTCCACTTCGATGGAATTGAAATTGGATGGGTCGATGGATGATACGGTCAGGTCAACATCTTCCACAGCGTCCAGAATATCAAAATGATCCTCTGTTTTCCATTCGAACAGGAGGTTTTTATCTGCATCAAACTCCTGGACAACGTAATCCTCGATGGTAGCATCGGGTTGTCCCCCTTCAACCAGCAGGCTCATATCGACGATGCGGAAGTTTTTACCGATTAACAGGTAATGTCCCTCCTCGGTAATCCTGATCTCATGGAGGTCAAAGCGGTCACAATCAACACAGCCGATGGTGTCAATGAACTGGTAGGAACTGTCCATGACAACGTACTTTTGCAATGGCCCTTCGAAATAGGCAAGATAGCCGTTTGGATAGGGTTGAAAACAATAGGTTTTCATGGTGGTTTTCCGGTAAAAAATCGGTGTACCGTAATTGTCCATGATGATGAGGTACCCCGGTTTATTTCCACTAATCGGCATGGGGCCCATGAAGAAATACCCTTCTGCAGGATTGTCCGTCGAATCGATGGTATAGGTGGGAAATCCCTGGGGAAGCGTTAATTGCTGAGCTGTTATTGTAGCAGAAAAAAGCATAACGATAGCGAGGGCAAAGAAGATATTTTTTTTCATCGAATCCATAGTTAACGGTTGCAGAAAGAATTTTTTTATGTAAAAGCAATACAAAGTAAAGCAAAGTATTCCAATTGGAATGTTTTTCATCACTCAAAAGTACTAAAAAACAATACTGGAAGCGGTTTTTTCACCAGGTGATAACTATTAGATTTACTCTGACAGCATTCGATATAGTTCAAGGTTAAGGTAATAGTGATAGCCTTCAATTTCTTTCTTTTCTTTCCAAACATCAAAAAATACAATAAATAATGTTTGCTCAACATTTTGACATTAAACGTATCTCTTTTGTAGCAGATATTATTCATATCGTAACGCTTCCGCCGGATTTCTTGTAGCTGAACGCCAGCTTTGCCAATTTACTGTTAATAAAGCAATTCCAAGTGCAATAATTCCGGCTAAAACAAAGATCCACCAGCTCAGTTCTGTCTTATATACAAAATTTTGCAACCATTTATGCATTGTGTACCATGCCACGGGAGTTGCAATAATAAAAGCAACCATTACCCATGTTATGAATTCCTTATTCAGCAATATCAATATTTCGGAACTCTTAGCCCCTGCCACTTTGCGTATTCCGATTTCTTTAGTACGCCGATCGATGGAAAAAATTGCCATTCCAAGAATCCCCAGGATTGAAATTACCATTGCAAGCAGGGCAAAAGCAATAGTGATATTTTTTAATCTTGTCTCTGCCTGGTATTTTTCGTCCAGAAGATCATCAAAGAAACTGTATGAGAATTCTCTGTCATCTCTGTGTTTCTTGTAAATATCACGGATATAATTAAGTGTTTCAGATCTGTTTCCAGGTGCTATTCGTACATTCATTGTCATAATATTCTGAGGGTCGTTGGTCATGACCAGTGGTCCGATGGGATAATGTAAAGGCCTGAAATGAAAATCTTTTACAACTCCGACAATTACATTATTTCCAATCCTCTGTCCGACAGGATCATCAAATGCCAGAATTTTTTCTGCTGTTTCGTTAATAACGATCGGGAGAGACATGGTATAATCTTTCCCTTCTTTCATGCTCTTGGTTGCATCTTCATGTTCTTTCCAAAAACCGCTGTAGTCCATTTGCAGAAACTGACCTTTTATTACTTCCAGCCTGTAAGTTTCTGCATAATCCTCATCCACGAAATAAAGGTAAGTCTGTAACGTATCTACTCTTCCCTGATGGCTTAAGGGGAGGTTATATCTGAAAGCAAAATCAACAGGTGCATACGTGCTTGCTGAAACGCTTAAGATATTTGGATTTTTCAACAACTCTTCTTTAAATCGCTTATTACCATACCATAATCCCGTTGGAATGACAACCACATCATTGTCATCAATACCCAGGTCTTTGTTATGGATATAATTTAACTGTTTAACAAACAGAGATGTTGAAGCAATAAAAAAGATAGCTATTGTGAATTGAACAGTTACGAGTGACCTGATAAAATTACTCCTTGAACCAGAGACCGAACCTCCTCTGAATATTCCAATAGGATTAAAGGAGGAGAGATAAAAGGCTGGAAATATCCCGGCAATAATACCTACCACTAAAGTCAGTAGGAAAAGGTTAATGATTAATCCGGGTGAGATATTAAATGCAAGCTCATTCGAGGAAAGGTCATTAAACCATGGGAAAATGAACCATACCATAAGGAGTGCAACCATAGTGGCTGCAAACGTTTGAGAGACAGATTCTGTCATGAATTGCCGGAAAATATTGATTCGACTGGCACCGGCTATTTTTCTGATTCCAATTTCAACATATCGTTCCGATGAACGGGCAACTGACAATACCGAAAAATTAAGCGATATCATAATGATGATAAGGGATGCAAGACCTGAAAATATCCAGATATACTTGTAGCTACCGGGATTTCTATCGTAAACAGTATTCTGATAATCGGAATAAAGGTGTATATCTGTCAGGTGTTGGAACATAAGTTTGTCGGTATAGTTCGTATACCGGCTTATATGATTTGATATTGCTGAAAGAAACTGGTCATCGATCTGCACATCTTTTCTCAGTTTGATATATACCCTTACATGTCCCTTGTCACTCCAGCTTTCCGAATAACCCGAATACCGGCTATTCTTTTCTGAAAGGATGAATCCAAAATCCAGATGAGTTTGTTCAGGGATACGGATTACTCCGCCAACACTATAGACTTCCCTGGAATATTTATCGCTGATCAGTGTTTTCCCAATTGCCGGTTGATCTCCGAATATTTTTCTGGCTGTTTTTTCTGACAGAACAATATTCTCGGGTTTCTCAAAAGCACGTTCCGGGGAACCCTCGATAAATTGGAATCCTCCAAAAATAGTAAAGAAATCCTCGTTGGTCCAGCACATCCTTGCTTCAATTTTTTCATCACTTAGTTCTAATTGTAAAGGTGAATCTTCGGAGCTGTAACTAATGTAGGTGGCATATTCAATCTGGGGATAATCCATCTTCATTGTTTTAGCGACCGGGCGGTAGCATCCGGGTGATTTTACGATCTCATCTCCCTGCTTTGAAAGCGTAAGAACACGGTAAATACGCTGATAGTCAGGATGAAATTTTTCGTAGCTCAGCTCGTTGTACACCCAGAGGTAAATGAGTAAACTGGCAACAATGCCGAATGTAAATCCTGTGAAAGTGATAATCGAATAAATTGGTTTTCTGGTTAGATTCCGGAGTGCTATTTTTATTTGGTGATTCATCTATTCAAAGATTTATTTTACTATCATAAGAATATTCTCAAAATCTGAAACTGATGCGGCCAATTGAAACAGTTCTTTTTTCCTGGCCTCGGGTGCATGTGAGAGTTTAAATTGTTCGGATTTTATACGGTCTTTCAGATCTTTCCCTTTTAAGGATATCATTAATTCTCCATTTTTACCGATCATATAGGAGGAAGGCCAGACCGGTATTCCTCCATCAATATTGTTTTCCAGGATCTCAGGGGAATAATTGAAGGGATCGCCTTTGATCACAGATAATTGGTGATTCAATTTTGAATACAGCGCATGGTAGATTTCTACGGTTTTATTTTTTCTGGTATTCGGGCAATCATAACCGTCTTTATCAAAAGTTATAAAAATGTAATGGTTTGTTTCAGCAAACTGGCCAGGTATTATTTTCCCTGTCAGGTTAAAATCGGGATCAACTCCTTGTTGCCTGTTGACTTTGTAACTACCCATGTCAAGCACATAAATCGGCAATAACCGGTTTGGAGGGATTATTTGAAAAACAGTGTCGTTAAAAGCATTTCGGAAGTACATCTTTCCGTTGTATTCATATTGGATACCCCTGTCAGTACCACGTTGCAATGATTTGGTATAATTGACCAGCCTTTCGTGCTGGACAAATGTTGAAAGAGTATCCCCTTGCCTGTTAAAAATTCCCAGCATATTATCGTCTTGCTCGTTAAAGATTCCCAGCAAATAATTATTTCCACTGAGTTTTTTTGAGTAGTTATTATTATCGATCCAGAATATATCCGATTCCTGGTAAATATAATCGAAACTTACACTCCACATAGATCCCTGATACCATTGCGGAGGTGCAGGAATAACCCTCCCATGATTCAAGTCAACAATAATCTGTCCCTGCCCGATAATCTGTGAAGGATTTTCAGGATCATACCTTGTTGTTTGGCCAATATGGATTTCCGAGCAATCATATTCCATCAGGTATTTCTGTCCGGCTATATTATTGAGGTATGTATAAAATAATTTATTTCCAACAATCCTTACTGTTGTATTGTATGCCCCTTTAAATGTCATATCGCCATGAGCGATCACTTTATCAGGTAAAACCTGTATCCTTGTAAATTCATTTTTTACTATTGTATTGACAAATTTGCCATCTTGTGTATAGTGAAGGATTCCAAAAGGATTAATTGCGATAATGTAATCGTCGGTAAGATGATATTTGAATCCGACATCTTTTCTGAAGGCAGAATCGGGTGGTGATTCCAACCGAATGTATCTGATTTCGGAAGCTACATCCGATAATTTGTTTTCTGTAATATTATTCAGGCTACCTGCAATGTCAATTACCAGGGGTGGATGTAATGGATCAACAGAACGATCTTCTTTAAACCGGAAGGTTCTGGATTGCCAGTTCAGGGTATCGGACAACTGTTTCTCAGAAATAACTTTTCCCGCTTCTTCTTTTTCCTTTTCCTGAAGGATAATCTCTTTTACCAATTCTTCTTCGTTGGTTTTCAGACGATTATTACGGCATGATGAGCAGAATATCACCGATAAACCTAGAAATAATAAAATTATTAGATGTTTCATCTCCAAGTTATTAGATATAATATATTATATTAAAAGTAACAAAAATTGTTACTTTAAAAACTGCGGAGTAGTTGTCGGCCCATGAACAACCAGTTCACCTTTGCTGGTAACTTCCATGGCATCTATGATTGGATATCCGGGATCAAATACAGGGCCATCACTTATTTCAACGAATGGCCCCGTTGGTTTATCGGTACAACCATACATGAACAAAGTCAAAAATCCGGCTACGTTGCATATGAAGTACTTCATTTTCTGTCATTTTTTATATTCTGGTCGTTTTTGAGTTTTGATTTGCTGCTTAAAACATAATGTTACACTGGAAAAAGTGGAGAGGATTTTATAAAACCTGCATTCTTATCTTGCCTGTCGGCAGAAAGGTTTGCTAAAAAACCAACATTGTTATTTCCCATTTACAATGTTAGCGTTTCGTTGGTTATTTTCACTCGTTTCTTTCTCCTATAGAATAATCGGCCCATGCATCTATTTGCTTAACAGAATTTGGGCGTAATATAATTTTTTGATCCTTATCCAATATAAATAGTGTAGGTGTAGCAAAGACGTAATAATCTTTTACAACTTGGGTACCCCATTTTTTGTAGTCACACATACTAATAAATGGAAATATACTTGTGAAATTTTTAAAAACAGCTTTGTCCGTATCCAATGAAATAAAGACTACCTCTACGCCTTTTGATTTCCATTTCTCATAAAGGGGGAGGAGTTGCGTTAGTTCTTCTGCACACTTCGGACACCAGCTGGCTCCAAAAATCACGACTTTGTAAGATGATTGAATATCCGATAAACGATTGGGCGTTTTTATAACTAAACCACTTTTTAAAACATCTCCGCTAAAAACAATATCGGGTGCTGTATTACCTTTTTTCATGGCTCGATACGACTCTAATTGTTTTGCCAAATCATCATTTACCGTACAACTATTCTGTGTTAAAACTTTTATAGCCAAATATTCTGATGCCTGAAGCAAGCTTTGTCGCTCTAATAAATCAAATAGATATTTGGTGATTTCGTTAAACTTCTTTTCGTTTTTTGACAAGTTTGTTATCAAAAAATTGGTGGAAATGTTTATTTCTTTATAAACGGTATCGAGTGGTTGCCCCATATTTTCTAATAACCAGAAATGACTTTCGATGGCATCTTTTAGCAATCCGCTCTTGTAGAGTCGTTCATCGGTGTAATCCATTTTCCTGAAAGCTTCTAAAGTTGCCGGAATTTCTTCGGTACGGTATTGGGCAACCGTGGAAACCGAACTTACCAATTTACGGGTAGGTAAAAACCAACTTACATAGCTCTCAGGGTCTAAGCTTTTCAGAAAATCGTTATCCTCTTGTTTAATACGTTGCATTTCTGTTTCAATGGCTTGTTGCGGGTATTTTTGTTTTGCAAAAAGCGAATCTGCCTGATATATCTTTCGCAAATAAACCCAGGCACTCAACGCTTGCTCGCGTTTGGGATGTTCAACTGCATATTGCACAAACAACTTATTTTCTTTTCCTGATATAGTAACAATACTTTCCGGCACACTCAAAACTTCGCCTTTCAACTGGATGTCTTCATTGGCAAGCACCACAAAATAAGCTTTGTTATCTGCTGCGGCTAAATACCCCATGCCCCTATCTTTATCCGCATAATTCAATTTAAAAACACCTTGCTCCGAAACCTTTGTACTATCAATGGCATAAATACCAAAACCATCAATACCTATCAGGCGAACTTGCTGACCTGCTAAAGGAGGGAAATTGCCCGTGATAGTATGTTGGGCAAAAGTACTCACGGACAAAATGCTAAAAATCAATACAATGAATGCGTTAACTGTTTTCATAAAAAAATTATTGTTTTTAAATTAAAAAAGGCGGAATGGCAAGATTAAGTGACAACCCTTCGACAAGCTCAGGGTGAAAAGTGACAGAAGTGTCGAAAGTGACTAATCCTTAATGCAGCGAACAGAAAAGCCGAATGCTCGGACGTCGCTGAACATAGTGGCATTGATACTGTCGAAGTACAGGGAGCGCGAGTCGGCGCCATCTACGGTACTCGACCAGCAGCGGCCGTAGGAACCAACACCGTTGAGCGAACCAGTGCTGTAGACGCGGTAGCCTGCTACGGGAAACTTTAAAGGGCTTGCGTAAGCGCCTGCAGAATTATTAGATGACCAACTTAATCGCTCGGCATCTAATTCTGCATTTGTTGGTAAACGATAACCGCTTGGGCATGGGTTGTTTACACCGCTTACGACCTGCCACAAGTTAGTGTTTTGTGGGCTACGCCAATCGTAAGGGCTGCTGGATGCAATAATAAAATTGCCGTGACCGGGATTGTTGCTGGTTGATAATGTTGTTGTAGTACCCGAAGTTCTAATTTGATGCCCATCGGCGCCTCTTCCCCATTGGTATAAATCGCCATACGAAGCTGCATCGGTGCTGCTTGTGGCTACCTGTGCAGCTCCGAGATTACGGTCCATCCATACTTTACCAGTGGTTGGGTTAATAACATCGTTCGGGCCAACAAACGTTATACCCGCGGCTGTTACCCATGTAGGCACTCCACTAACAAGAGTTAAAATTTGCCCGTCATCACCTGAGGCAACTGTTACCCATGCAGTACCATTCCAGTATTGCATATCGCCAGTGCTTGTGCCTGTTGGTACGCTTGGGTCGGTTTCGCTGCTGATAAATCCGCTTACATCGGGTATCTCCGAACGCACCAATGCCGTGGAATCGCCCAAAGCTGTTTTGGTTGCCAAACTGCTTAAATCCTGGTCGCCAGTGTTTACGCCTGACAGATTACCCAAATTTGTGATGTCTGTGGATGTAATATTTGCAGCTTGGCTTGCTGTATATACCGGGTCGCTTTCGTTAATTGTTCCGCTTATACTTTCAGCTGTTTTTGCATGTAAAGCATACGGAACACTTAATAATTGACTTGTTCCTGTAATAGTGTAACTCGTACCACCTGTTGGGTCTGTTTCTGTTTTAATGAAATATGATCCAGCAGACCAATCAATACCTGCAAAAGTTCCTGTTAAAGGTATTCCGCCACCAATCTCTATAGTTACTAATCCGTTTGCATTAGTTTGTGGGTTAGGATTGTATATTTCCTTGTAAACCTCTGTTCCTGTTTCAGAACCCAGTAAAATGCTCACACTCATCCCGACTGCTTGATTGGTTACTAATTGGTCGCTGTTATTTCTAATTACTGCCTGATAACTCATTTTCTGTGGACTTTGTGCCCATATACTCAGAGTTATTAATACTGCTGCAAAAATTGTAAATATTCGTTTCATTGTTTTAGTATTTAAATTTAATTTCGTTTTAATTTGTTCCCGATGCGCTTCGCTATCGGGACTAATTCGACTACGTATTTTTTGTAAAAAATACTGTCTTATTGAGTTTTAATGATTTTGAATGTTTTTACTTCTTTGTTGCCTTTGGTAACTTTCAAAAAATAATTTGCCGGCACAAGATTGCTCATAACAATGCTTGTTTCGTTGCCTATAATCTTTTTGTTTTCTAAAAGTTTTCCGTTCATATCAAAAAGCTGATAAGTCAACTTTACATTGTTGAAATCTTTTATCTGCAATGTAAGATTGTCGGCAGTAGGGTTAGGATAAACGGTCAATGAAATGTTCATTGATGTTTCCTTAATTCCTACTGCAAAGATTTCGTAAGGTTGTTGTACACCTTGTGCAACCGAACCTGATGTTCCGTTGTTTGTAGTATAAACCACCTGTCCTACGGAATAGCTCGCCGAGCCTCCGCTGCCCGAAGCGTTACCGCCAGCGGTGGAGATGGCTTCCTGTGCTTGTAGTCCTGAAAGTCCGAAGCCGAACATAAGCGCTATTGAAAAAACCACTTTTTTGTGTTGCATTTAACCTCCGTTTTTTTAATAGTTAAAATTCATTCAATTTATCGTTAATGTTTCTTTTCGTTGTCGTTGTTTTTTTATTATGTTGAGTAACGTTCTATGGTATGGTTAGTTGGCATTTTCAAAGCTTGTTCTTATCAGGTTACAATTTACTTTGCATAAATGTATAAAACTTTCGCAAACCATTATCCCACCAATTAACTATACCATTTGTTAGCAAATCCTTCCGTCTTCCTTCTTTCCGGTTAGGCAGGCAGGCTCTTTGTGCAAATTTGGCTTGCCCGCTGAAATGCCTTTAGTACAATGCCATATTTCAAATAAAATACATTATGTGAGTTTTGCTTGGCTCGGCAATGCCAAATTTGTTTGAGCATTGCTCTCGCCTTTCGCAAAAATTCGACCGGTTATTCGCTATTGCTCATGAGCTCCCTTTGGTCGCTTCGCGGTAAAATAGTTAAATAGATTCACCCCATGAGATAATTTGCCAATCGTGATTTAATATACCGTTTGCCCCATGCAGTTTTTAAATATTTTTCCCGCCTCGTTGCATCCTGCTGATCGAGGCAAGCTTCAAAGTATATTAATTTAACAGGCAAACGATTTTTTGTTGATTGAACTTTGCCTTCATTATGAAAAACCAATCGTTCTTTTATGTCACTAGTATAACCAACATAGTTCGCACCATCTTTTTCGCTTCTCAAAACATAAACATAGTAATACATATCTCACGGGGTAAATAGTTAAAAAGCCCGAACAGCACGCACCCTGTATGCGAAGTACTTACTGTAGTCGCCCTGATCGCCACTGAGGAAGTACTGCCTCCACGCGAGGTTGCTACTGGTCTCGCCGGAACTCCAATAGCCCGCACTGGCAAAAGCACTTCCACCGTTTGCTGCTGCTGTGGCATCAATTGTTGCTTTATTTTGATACATTAGGTTTAATTCTGCTTTTGAAGGCAGGTACCAGTCGCCATAGGTTTTGCCGCCTTCGGTAATTTGTAATTCGTTGCAAATACGGGCAGCATAAGTTGAGCCGTCATCGCCAATTGCCACCTGTGCAGCGATGATTATAGCAGTGTTGGCTTCCCCTGCAAAAGGTCCATCTCCTTTAGCTTGTGTATTACCATAAGTTCCGGCATACCATCTTACGCCTGCGCTTTGGTCTTCTTTGGCACACAACAAACCATGTTGACCGGTTGCATCCACCCAGAATACAATGCCACCGTGGGCAAAGTCACCTACAGAATAAGTTTTTGCATTAACTACATAAGGATTTGCATTTGTTCCGCTTCCGGTTATGGTAACATTTGTTCCGGCTGTCACTTTGGTTTCTGAGCCATCCTGGTCGCCGGTATTTACGCCTGACAGATTACCCAAATTTGTGATGTCTGTGGATGTAATATTTGCAGCTTGGCTTGCTGTATATACCGGGTCGCTTTCGTTAATTGTTCCGCTTATACTTTCAGCTGTTTTTGCATGTA
>Ga0315547_1002437_pt1 | contig 13129 bp, 10 predicted proteins | sample SalMarSW160240MG_2_FD_202542 | JGI IMG/M metagenome (GOLD analysis project Ga0315547, IMG submission 202542) | Salt marsh sediment microbial communities from the Plum Island Ecosystem LTER, Massachusetts, United States - Salt Marsh Sediment SW1601-240 ... | reverse complement strand
AGAAAGCTTGGCAGTTCTTGCCGGTGAGAGTCCGGATTAGGCAAAGGTTAGCCGCCAGCCTAACACCTATACCACATGCAAGAGGGTAACCGATTGTATGAAGCTGGTAGACGGGAGTTATTAGGCCGTAACGTAAGTGAAGGTATTGAGCCCCGAAAATTTATACAGTTGGGAGAGCCGACAGTGTACTCGTACTGGAAGGCAGTATATTGTTTAAACGATAAAGGCGAGTTTAACAATGCTCCCCGGGGTCTGAGTCCATGGCATGATAACAAACGGAACTGACAGCAACTTGGGAGAACCAGACTATTCCCCTAGAAGGGTAATCTACAAATAACCAGAAGATGGGAGGATGTATGAGAAGATAATCTGGTAGTCGGACTAACCCATAGTACTCTTGAGGACGGGAAAGCCGGCCACATGGGGAAGGGGTTAGCACTAATACGCAGAAGGAGAGGAGAAACATATGCTGTCTACTAAGACGGGAAAGATTGTATCTACTGAGGTACAATTTGATATGCAAACAAAACTGAACCTCATAACCGAACATACTATTAAAGACAAAAACTTTAAGTTTACCAGTCTTGCGCATTTACTAAACGAGATATCACTAAAAGAATGTTTTCATATGCTGAAGAAGAACAAAGCACCCGGTCAGGATAAGGTGACCTATGAGGAATACGAAGATTACCTCTTTACCAACATACAGAAATTAGTTAAGAGGATGAAGAAAGGCAAATATTATCCGCAACCGGTAAGAAGGGTCTACATACAAAAAGGAGAAGGTAAGAGGAGACCTCTGGGAATACCGGCACTGGAAGACAAGATAGTACAGATGGGAATAACCAGAATACTAAATGCCATATTTGAGCCGAACTTCCTGGACTGTTCCTACGGATTCAGAACCGGAAAAAGCTGCCATCAAGCATTAAAACAGTTAGACAACAGCATAATGACCAAACCGGCAAATTACCTGATAGATGCGGACATACGCAGCTTCTTCGATAATGTAGACCATGACTGGATGATGAGGATGCTTGCAGAAAAGATAGCGGATAAGAATCTCTTGAAGATCATAAAGAAATTTCTTAAGGCAGGAGTAATGGAAGCAGGAAAACTATATCAGACCGAGGAAGGGACACCGCAAGGTGGAATTTTATCACCGACCTTAAGCAATATCTACCTCCACTATATACTTGACTTATGGATGGAGAAGATAGTAAAAAGGAATACACAAGGATATGTAGAACTCTTGCGCTATTGTGATGATTTTATAGTCTTGGTGCAGTACAAGAAAGAAGCGGAAAAGATATTAAAAGAGTTGGAAGAACGGCTAAACAAGTTTGGACTTGACCTCTCTAAAGAAAAGACCAGGCTGATTGAGTTTGGAAGGTATGCAAGAATAAATGCGGAAGAGAAGGGCAAGAAACCGGATACGTTTGATTTCTTGGGATTCACTCACTTTAGTGATAAAACACGAAAAGGCAAATTCAAAGTAGGTAGAAAGACCAGAAGGAAGAAATTTAACCTAAGCTTAAAGAAGATGAATAGCTGGCTAAAGGCAATGAGGAACAGGGTTAAAACCAGAGAATGGTGGAAGATAGTATCTGCCAAATTAAGAGGACACTTTGAATATTACGGTATAAGCGGTAATTATGTAAGCATTAGAGACTTTTATGTATTAGCCCTTAGACTTATATTCAAATGGATTAACAGGCGGAGCCAGAAGAAGAGTAGGAATTGGGAACAGTTCATAAACTATTTAAAATACTATCCGTTGCCTTTACCTAAAATCAAACATAATATCTATATCTTTAATAATGTATAGGTGAGTATTAGTGAAGAGCCGGATGTGGGAAAACTACAAGTCCGGTTCTGTGAGGGGTGAGCTATCAATTAGCTAGGGAACTAATATTGTGACACTTCCATAAGGAAACAGGAAGCAAACAGGGAATACAAAGCCGTTCCTAAGGTTAAGAGATACTCATCTACTCGACAAGGAGTGAGAAAAATAACTGAAACAGGTTAAAAATAAATAGACAGGCGAGAGACGCCTGTCCTACGGGCAGACACAAGGTCTGCCCCTACTAACCGTAGTTAACGGAGGATTAATGTGCTATCCATTGAAAATCTTCAGGGAGAATTAACAGAAGAACAATTAAAAGAAATTGTAAAGGAAAGTCTGAAAGATTTTTCTTCTGTAAAAAAAGTTCTTTTAATTCATCCTGATTATACCAGAACAGACTTTACCGATAAATTAATTCCCATTATATATTACGAGTTAAAAAATAAGGGAATGAGACAGATTGATTCTTTGAATGCCAGCGGTACCCACCGGGCAATGACTGAAGAAGAAATCCGAAGTAAGTTGGGCCTTTCCTCTCAGATTAATTTTGATAATTATTACAACCATGAATATATTAACCCTCAAAGACTGGTAACCGTGGGTGAGATTCCCGCTTCTTTTGTAGCGGAAAAAACTCAAAGAGAGCTCTCTCAGTCTATTCCGGTAGTAGTAAATAAATTAATTACAGAAGATTATGATTTGATTATCGCCTTAAGCGGGACCTTGCCCCACGAAGCAGCCGGTTATGCGGGAGGGCTAAAGGTCTTTTTCCCGGGTATTTCCGGTCCGAAGGTGATAGATTTTCTCCACTGGGCAGCGGTACTTATAGGTATTCCCCAGATTATCGGCACCGTTGATAATCCTGCCCGGGAAGTAATAAACCAAGGTTCTTCTTATATATTTGACCAGATAAAAGTACCAACAATTTCTTTCAATATGGTCTTTGAGGAAACGGGACATAAGGTGATACCAAAAGGTTTATATATAGGTGCGGGGTTCGATGGTTTTATCGAGGCCTATAAACAAGCATCAAGGGCAAGTTCTCAACTCCACGTGATTTATTTGGATGAACCTCTTAAAGTCGCTGTTCAGGTCATTGATAAAAGTTATGATGAAATTTGGACTGCCGGGAAAGGCTCTTATAAACTGCAGAACCCCGGAGTAATGGCCCCAGGTGGGGAAATAATTATTTATGCCCCCCATATAAATTGTTTTCATTCTAGATGGAAGATGAATCTTGCCTTAAAGCAAATAGGATATCATTGCAAAGATTATGTAAAGGAATATTTGAAATCAAATCCTGATTTTAGTAAAAATATAGCTGCTCATGTGATAAATGTTAGAGGAGCAGGCGGCTTTGATGTTAATTCCGGAAAAGAAGAATTTGACTTTAAAGTCACTTTATCTACCGGAATTTCTAAAGATATTTGTGAATCAGTAGGATTAGTTTACAAGAATCCTGATTCAATTCGCCGGGAAGATTTTATCGGACCAGAAAAACTGTGGATTGAAAATGGGGGGAAATACCTTTATAAAATAAAATAAGCTTATATTTAATCGGTGTAATAAATTATAAAGTAGGAGATTAAATAAATGAAAAATGTAGTTATCGCGCAATCAGGCGGTCCCACCTCGGTAATAAATAATAGTATAAGAGGAGTGATTGACGAATTAATTTCCTCTAAAAAAGTTGATAAAATATATGGAGCGAGGATGGGTATTCTTGGGGTTTTAAAAGAAGAATTAATAGACATCTCTTCCCAGGAGCCCCAGCAAATAGCTTTATTAGCAGAAACTCCATCTGCAGGAACAATAGGTAGTTGTAGATATAAAATAAAAAATGATGAGGATTTAGCCCGTATTGTCGAGGTCTTCAAGAGGCACGATGTTGGATATTTCTTTTATTGTGGAGGCGGAGACTCCATGGATACAGCTAACAAAATAAGTAAATTAGCCCAAAAAGAAAATTTAAAGCTAATTTGCACCGGTATACCTAAAACTATTGATAATGATGTTGGTGGATTATTACAGTCAGATGGTACTTTTGCAGTTTGTGACCATGACCCGGGGTATGGAAGCGTAGCTCGGAATTTAGCTATTAATATAGTGGAAGCAAATGAGGAGAATAAAGCCAGCTATACCAGTGACCCTGTTTTGGTAATCGGAGTAATGGGGAGAAAAATTGGTTTTATTCCGGCAGCAGCACGGTTGGCTGATCCCAAAAGAGGAATTCCTTTATTAATAATTCTTCCCGAATCTCTATCCAAAGATGATTATCAAAGTAATTTAGAATTTATTAGCGAAAAAGTTAATGAAAAATTAAAAAAACAGAGAAGATGTATTGTGGTTATTGGAGAAGGAGTTAATGTGGGGGATTTGGGAATACTGCGAGATAATTTTGGACATGCTCAATTCAGCGCTTCTGAAAAGACCGTAGAACAGGTACTTACTAATTACCTTAACGGAATAGACAGGAAAAATAGTCAGGGAAGAGCACAAAGTAGATTAATAGTTAAAGGAATAGCTCGCTCGGAAAGACCAGGTACTCGCCAGAGAAGAGAGATTGCCTATGTATCTGAAATTGATAGGGATGAGGCCTATCAGGTGGGAGTATATGCCGCCAAAATTGCTTTATCGGAGGAAAATGGTTTTATGTCGACCATTATAAGAAATCCTGATTTACCTTATAAAGTAAATTATGATAAAATACTTTTAGATACTGTAGCTAATTCAGAAAGGGAATTCCCTAAAAAATGGATTGCCTCCAATAGAGTGGATGTAACCGATGAATTTATTGGCTGGGCATTACCTCTTATTGGAAGCCCTCTTCCACAATTGGCTAAATTTAAAGATATATTTGTTCCCAAAAAATGCGCAGAATATATACCTATAGAGTATAAAAGTAAGTAAACAGTAATAAGTAATAAGTAAACAGTAATAAGTAATAAATGAACGCTCAAGAATAAGAAGCAGGGAGTGAGTAGCAATGAGTAAAGACATAATAAAACATATTACTTATTACTCATCACTCATTACTTGTATTAGAAGGGAGTTAGATTATGGCCTTACCGCGGCTTACCGAAAAACAGATAAAGGAAGATGCAGAACAACAATTAAGAAAATTTAAAAGAACGAAAGATTTTTTAATAGCTATAGATACCGATGGTTGTGTTACTGATAATATGAGTGGAAAACAGATGCTGATTTTTCACCCCCAATTTATGGAATTTTATCAGTTGTGGGTGGTTGAGTCTTATTTTAGAGAAGTTGCCGAATACTACAATCTTTTTTCTGTGGATAGGGGCTGTAATAGATTTATTGCCATCCAGCTTACCATTACCGCTCTTCAGAATAGGAAAGATGTTCAACAAGTGTTACAGGAAAGGCATATAAAATTACCCAATATAAAATCCCTCAACGAATATATCGCCTATACCAAGGAGAATAAATTGGGATTAGGTAATCCAAGTTTGGAGGAATTTCTCAATCAAAATCCCAAAGATTTGGTTATATATAAACTTTTAGGATGGAGTGAAGCAGTAAACAGGATGTTCCCCCATATTTCTGCAAAAATTCCTCCCTTTGATAAGGTTAAAGAATGTTTAGAATTAATGGCTCAATATGCAGATATATTAATCGTTTCTAAGACTCCATATGCAGATTTAGCAAATTACTGGGAAGATCAGGGAATTGCCAAATATGTTCAGATTATTACTGGCCAGGAAATGGGTTCAAAGGGACACCATATTGAAATAGCAAAAAAAGCAGGCAAGTATGAAGATGACCAGGTGATAATGATTGGTGATGGAGGAGGTGATTTAAAAGCGGTTAAAGTAAATAATGGACTTTTTTATCCTACCCCACCTGGGAGAGAACAGGAAGCCTGGGATAATTTTCCTGATACATTTCAACGATTTGTAAAGAGAGAATATAAAGGGGAATTTGAAGATAAACTTTTAGAGCAATTTAAAGAATCACTTCTTATTTCTCCTCCTTGGTTAGAAAATGATTATGACCATATCAGGTCTTATAAAGAAAAGCAAGAAGTAAGAAAAAGCTTATATGAAAAGTTTAACCCTCAAGGTAAGCTTCTTGTATTATAAAATGTTAATTGATTTACCAAATAATTTATTTTTTAAATTATTTGAATAAAAAAGAAGGGAGGTTGATAAAGAGCGTAGTATATATAATGTAAGGACATAGGTATTTTTGTCTGGTAGTAAAAATTTTAAAAAATTAGGAGGTTTTTTATTATGAAAAGATTAACTTTCATATTTTTGCTTGTTATGGTTATTGTATGTATTGTGTTTGCAACGAGTTTGGCACAAAAGAAGGTTCTTCACCTTTATACCGCATTTGATACAGATCAGGCTAAATATTACATTGATGAATATGAGAAAGAAACGGGAATTAATATAGAATGGGTAAGAATGTCTTCTGGTGAGGTTCTGGCCCGGATACAAGCTGAAGCAGCAAATCCACAAGCAAGTGTTTTCTATGCTGGCTCCAATACATCTCATATAAATGCAGCTTCAAAAGGACTGCTTGAACCCTATAAGCCTAACATAGATTTCGAACTATCAGAACTATTACATGCCAAAGACTGGGCTTGGACAGGGTTCTATACCGGTGCTATTGGGTTTGTCTCCAATAAGAACTTCTTGGAAGAACATAACTTAGAAGCTCCAACTTCCTGGTCTCATCTTTTAAACCCAGCTTTTGAAAAAAATATTGCTATGGCTTTTCCTTATACTTCTGGTACTGCTTATACTACTTATGCCACCTTAATTCAAATGATTGGACTTGAAAAAACTCTTGATTGGTGGGAAGAATTTGATAGACATAGCATTCACCAGTACACTAAATCAGGAACTGCCTGTTTTTCTCACGATATCCTTGCCAAAGGTATAAATAGAGGCTATCCTGTGGTGATGACTTTCCCATTAGAGGGAACTGGTTATGAAGTCGGTGGACTCTCCTTGATAAAAGGTGGACCTGAGCCCGAATTAGGTAAACAATTTATCGACTGGTGTTTTAGCAAAAAAGCTCAAGAGCTCTTCCAAGAATGGAACCGTCTACCCGTTAATCCTAAAGCAAAAGTGGCTGAAGGCTCAGTAACGTTGGATGATATAAAGTTAATTGAATATGACCATATCTGGGCTGGCGAGAATAAAGATGAAATGGTCACAGCCTGGAGAGATAGAATAGGAAAATAATTAGACTTTGTTAGCTTATTAGTATTACATACAAATATAATAATCCCTGCTATTAGTTGATTATTTTAGTAGCAGGGATTATTATATTATAGTAGAAGTATTCGAGGTTTAGCATGACCAAAACAAACAGAAAAATACAGGAGATAATAGGGAACTTACGATTAATATGGAAGGAACCCTTACTATTTATATCTATACTTGCTATATTCTATTTCTTATTGACTTTTGTGGCGTTTCCCATATTTCAGGTTTTTAAAACCAGTATGATTATTAGTAAACAGTTAGATTTTTCTAACTATTTAGCTATTTTCTCTAAAAAGTATTATTTTCAACCTTTCTTAAATAGTATGATTTTAGGTATAGGTACTGCTACAATAGGTACTACCATAGGATTTATTTTTGCTTATGCCCTTACCAGGACTACTTTACCTTTTAAGAATTTCTTCCGATTGACAGCAACATTTCCCATTATCTCTCCTCCCTTTGTAGTTGCTCTGGCAGCTATTCTTCTTTTTGGAAGAGCGGGGAGTCTTACGCCTATTTTGATTAAAATTATTGGTAAATATTCAATATATGGACTGGGAGGATTAATACTTGTAGAAACCATTGCTTATAGCCCTACCGCTTTTTTAGTTCTCTATGGAATTCTTCAAGCTATTGATCCGGCACTGGAAGAAGCTTCTATGGATTTAGGAGCATCTCGCGCCAAAGTATTTTCTACTATAACCTTGCCCTTAGCCACTCCGGGTATTGCCAGTGCCTGGCTATTGGTATTTATCCAGTCTATGGCTGATTTCGGGAATCCTATGGTTATTTCTGGAAATTTCCGGGTTCTATCAGTACAGGCTTTTTTACAAATCACTGGTATGTATGATCTATCCAGGGGTTCAACCCTGGCAATTTTTCTCTTGTTACCAACATTAACAGCCTTTTTTCTCCAGAAGTATTGGGTTTCCAGAAAATCGTATGTTACAGTGACTGGAAAGCCAACCGGTGCAACAATAAAAAGACTGGAATGGTATATTAAAGCACCAGTTTATACTTGTTGTGTCCTGTTTACAGGAATTGTTTTTCTCTTTTACGGAATGTTGGTCTATGGCTCTTTTCAAACTCTCTGGGGAGTAAATGCAACACTTACTTTGCGGAATTATATTGAAACATTTCAGGTCGGAAAAGACTATCTGATTGATTCTTTAACCCTTTCTACTTTAGCTACACCTATAACCGGGCTTTTAGGCATGTTCCTTGCTTTCCTTATTGTAAGGAAAAAATTTATAGGCCGTGGTCTGATGGAATTTGTTTCTATGTTAACTTTTGCTGTTCCCGGAACAGTAGTAGGAATAGGTTATATCCTGGCTTTTAACCAGAAATCAATTTTATTTCCCTCTGTGCTTACAGGAACGGCCTGGATTATTATAACTCTTCTTATATTCAGAAACATGCCAGTGGGAATACGTTCCGGAATTGCTGCTCTTCAGCAGATTGACCCTTCCATTGAAGAAGCTTCTACCGATCTCGGTGCAGATAGTAATACTACTTTCCGTAGAATTACTCTGCCTATGATAGCCCCAGCCTTTTTCTCAGGTTTAGCCTATAGTTTTGTGAAGGCGATGACCGCTATTAGTGCAGTAATTTTTGTAGTTTCTGGTAAATGGAACTTGATCACCGTTGCTGTATTGGGTTTTGTAGATAATGCTGCGTACGCTCAAGCAGCAGCTATGAGTCTAATACTTATTTTGATTGTAATGGTAGCCTTAGGAATTATCCAATTGGTAGTAAATAGGATTGGTAAGGGAATGAGGGCTATAGATATTGTTGGCTAAATACAAAGATAAATGAAAGGATATATTATGAAACAGGATTATCTTGTTCTTGAAAATCTTGTCAAGATTTTTGGTAGCGGAAAAGATACCATTGTAGCTGTAAATGATGTAAACCTTAAAGTAAAAGAAGGAGAGTTATTTACTCTTCTGGGTCCATCCGGCTGTGGGAAAACCACGGCGCTTAGAATGATCGCTGGTTTTGAGATTCCCACTTCCGGTAAGGTTTTTATTGATGGGAAAGAGGTAAGTATGACGCCCCCCAACCAGAGACCAACGACAATGGTATTTCAGAACTATGCTCTCTTTCCCCATATGACAGTATTTGAAAATATTTCCTATGGATTAAAGATACATCGAGAATCAGCACAAAACATTCGAAAGAAAACAGAGAAAATCATTCATCTTGTGGGTCTGGAAGGACTAAGTGAACGCTCACCTGCTCATCTTTCAGGAGGTCAGCAGCAACGAGTTAGTCTTGCCCGTTCTTTAGTAATGGAACCAAAAGTGCTACTGCTTGATGAGCCTCTATCCAACCTTGATGCCAAGTTACGGGTATCTACTCGATTAGAGATTCGTAGGTTACAACAGAGGCTTGGTATAACCTCTGTCTATGTTACCCATGATCAAGAAGAAGCGATGACCCTTTCCGATCGGGTGGTTATTATGAATGCAGGTAAAATTCAACAGATAGGTACACCTCAGGAAATCTATGCTCATCCAGTTAATTATTTTGTGGCTGATTTTATTGGGAAGGCAAACTTCTTAGAAGGTCGAGTGGTATCTTTGGTATCTAAGAATAAAGCTGAGCTTAATATAAGTGGCAGGAAATTTAATGTTTTTACATTAAAAGATTCCTTCTCAGAAGGAGAGAAAGTGTTTTTACTTATTCGACCTGAGTCTGTAGAACTGGAGCCGAAGAAGCCGAACACTCTTACTGGTATAGTGCGTCAGATAATTTATCTTGGTTCACGTATGGTGTATGAAATCGAGATAGCTAAAAGTTCACTTACGGTAGAGATTACTAATCCTCAGGAGCACAAAATTTTTTCCAGAGGAGAAGAAGTGACTGTCACTTTCAAAGAAAAAAGTTTACATATTATACCTTATGAGGAGATTAAAAAATAAAAATTAATAACTTAATTTAAATTTCTATATCTGTTCTGAATAAGATCATTAACTTCTTTCATTGTTCTTTGAAAAGGACCTTCTGCTTCCATCTTCAGGCTGGTTACAGCTGTTGCCCAGATAGTGGCTTCTTGAGAAGATGCATTTAATCGCTTGGCTACATAGGCAGCGATACAGGTATCACCCCGACCACTTCTTCCGATAAGTTTTTTCGGAAAAAACTCTTCCTCATAAAATTGGCTATTAGCATAAACTAACAAACCATGGCGATGAGTGATTAGGATTTCACGAGGACCTAAATTAGATATTTTTCGAGCAGCCTCTCGAATATTAGATGTACCAGTTAACATCTCTGCTTCTACAGCATCGGTTTTTAGTATATCTAAGCGAGAAAGTATTGATTGTTTTTCGGGCCACTCTTTGGGAATCAGTTTACCATTATAATTTACCCGGATAAAACTCTGTACATCAGCGGCAAGAATAGTTTTCTTTTTTGCCAATTCCTTTACGACTTCCAAACTAACCTCATCACGCATAGATGCGCCTATTACAATTGCCTTAGCTTGAATTTTTTCTACTTCAGCCGTGGTGAAGGGACCTGCTGAACTGGTTACATGTATGACTCGTTCATCAACATTGGAAGTGGGATATTCCAGACGCAAGCAAGTAGAATAAGGTGTAATATTTATAAATACATCAACACCTAAAGCCTTGAGTTTTTCTACTACCCGAAAATCTTCCTTTGCTAAACGAGTAATTGCAGCTACTTTGAGCCCCATTCTTGCAGCTACATTGGCACCGTAATTAAAAGCTCCTCCATCTACAATTCTGATTCCAGAGGAAGATACAATCGTATCTTTAGTGTAATGCCCGATAAAGGCAATATCATAAAATTTAGTTTTATTTACCATCTCATCATCTCCATAAATATTAATGGTATATAAATTTTATTCTCTCTCTTTTATTCTCTCTCTTTTATCTGATATTGCAAGAATTAAAGAGGACAAGCAATCTCCTAAAATATAACATTTATATTTTTTGGTTGTCAAATATTATTAGAATATTTAAAATTAAGTTGACTATTAAAAAAGAAAGTAGATAATATAAGAGTAGGAGATATATTTACTTAAAATAATTTTAAATAATTTTTAAAATAAGGCAGGATTTTTAAAGGCATGTCGAATAATTTTATTGCAAAGAGTAATAAATAATATTTTCTTGATAAATATTATATGCACGTTAATTCACCTTATTACCTTTAAAAGTGGAAAGTTGAATGAGAGGGTTGCTTAAAGCCAATATAATCTTGATTTGATAGAGCAAGTAATGATAAATGTTTAGTTGGTAGAAGTGACATTTAGGAAATGAACACTCAAAAATCCATAAGAAGGAGGTGAAATAGTATGGAGAACATGTGGTATTGGATTATAGGAATTGTAATTGTAGTAATAGCAGTATATCTAATCTGGGGTAGAAAGAAAAAAGGAGGGAAGTGAATTTCTTAGTTAAAATTAAAAGGAGGTATTGTTAAAAATGCGTAAAAGGTGCTTAATAAAATTAATGAGGATAGGAATAACAGTTATAATGGTTTCTTTGCTCATCTCTATCATTTCTATTGTAGGAATAACAGCTGGGGAGGAAAAAGTATACGAGCTAAAGGCTAACATTATTGGCCCAGGCCCCATAGCAGTAAAAAAGGCAGAAAATTTAGAATTAGCAGCTAATCAGCTTAATCAGATGTTAGAAAGTATGGGTTCGCCAGTAAGAGTAAAAGTATCTATAGCGTTTTCAGAGCTGAAATGGGGTCCGTTTGCTGCTAAGTTCTATATTGATTTCAAAGCTGGCAACGCTCCTGATATTACCAATTTAAGGTGGGACCCTAAACTTGCAGATGACGGTTTTGTTGTACCAATGGATAAATATATTAATATGTGGTGGGATCTCAATTATTACGATTTCTACAGCAACTTATGGGAAGGTGTAACTTGGAAGGACAAGATTTGGGGAGTGCCTAATTCTATATGTCCGGCAGGTGTATGGTACAGGAAGGATGTATTGAGAAAATTAGGATATACTGATGATGAAATACTTAAGATGCTACCGTTAGATGGCAGAACTACACTGGATAAACTAGCAGAGTTGGCTAAAGAGGCGGTTGATTCAGGTTTGGTTGAATATGGCATTCTTCACAGACCGAGCAAAGGATCAGGTTTCTATGCAACTCTACTCGAGTTTGGGGTAAAATGTTATAATCCGGATACAGATAGCTTAGTGCTTGACGAGCCAGCACTGTTTAAATATTACGAGTGGCATGCTGATATGGTCAAAAAAGGAGTAATTCCACCAGAACCACCATCCTGGAAGACTGTACATGCTACCTTTGTTGAGGGTAAGACATTTTGTACCCTGGCTTCTCATGTTGGTACACCAGGAGAGTGGATAGAGAAATATGGTTTAACAGATGAGGCTTTAGAGAATGACCTTGGCTTTCTTCCTTTTCCACCTTCTGTAAAGGATGGTCAGCCAATATCAGTCCATGATTTTGCTCCATATATGATAACCAGCCAATGCAAATATCCAGACATTGCAGCTTTATTGATAATGTATGCAACTTCACCAGATGCCTGTGCAATAGATTCTGCAAATACGTTGCGACCACCATATAGGGAATCTGCCTTAGGAAATCCATTGATTAAAGATAACGAATATATTCAAAGAACTGCTACCTCCGCACTGACTATTCAACCTGTTCCAGTACATCCAGACTTCTGGGATTATATGACTCGTGCATTTGATGCCCTTAAAGGTGTCGAGGCTGGTATGATTACTCCCACTCAAGCTGTAGATGATTTGAAAGCCTTTGCCACTACTATACAGAATGTGGAACTTATAAAATGATGAAATGAGTAGAATAAGAGAGGGCTTTGAAGGCCCTCTCTTATTTTTGGAAATTGCTTATTCTCATAGATTAATTGAAATTAATTTGTATTTATATCATGAGCTAAGGAAGGGAAGTAAATGAGAAAAAATTCCTTAAAATTCCATTCTCATTGGTTCTTTTTATCTCCCAGTGTCCTTCTTGTATCATTTTTCTATTTTATTCCGGTTGTGCTGGTCTT
>Ga0315547_1002435_pt1 | contig 13142 bp, 5 predicted proteins | sample SalMarSW160240MG_2_FD_202542 | JGI IMG/M metagenome (GOLD analysis project Ga0315547, IMG submission 202542) | Salt marsh sediment microbial communities from the Plum Island Ecosystem LTER, Massachusetts, United States - Salt Marsh Sediment SW1601-240 ... | reverse complement strand
GCCGGTCGAGTACTACCTCGATCCCGCCGAGGACAAGGGAGGGACCAGGCTCAACCTGTGGGGAGGCGGCCCGTGGATCGACAACCCAGACGGGAAGTACACCACGGACAGGCACCACGAGTCCTACCCCGGACTTTCCCACACCGTGGACGCGGAGCCCGGCCGCCACACGCACGTGTTCAGGTTGACGGTGCCGCCGGCGTTGCCGCAGAACGCCGTCCTGCTGATCGCCCGGTTCCAGGACGCTTCGGGCGGGTCGTGGCCGTGGGAGTTCCGCCGCGGCAGGATGTGGTTCGTGCGCAAGGGCGGCTACTTCGAGCTGGAGACGGAAAAGCCGGGCAACCTGTTCACGTACGACGAGCCGGTGCGCCTCGTCGCCAGGCTGGAGAACGTCAGCTCGCCCGGTCAGGAGAAGGCGCTGACCTACACCGTCTGGGACGTGACCGGGGCGGTCGTGGCTCAGGGGCAGGTGCGTTTCACGGTGGGGCAGGGCGGGCAGGAGGTGCCCATCGAACTGAACCTGGACCGGCGGGGCACCTTCCTCGTCGAGGCGGAGGTTCCCGGCTGGGAGAAGCGGGACACCACCTTTTGCCGCATCCCGGACGTGATGGCCATCACGGGCGGCGCGCCGACGCGGTTCGGCATGACGAGCGTCGTTGCTCCCGATCCGCCCGAACGGACTGACGAGCTCTGCCGCGTCGCGCGCAGGCTCGGCCTGACGAGCTGCCGCACGATGCATAGCTGGTATGACATGGAGCCGGGCCCCGGCGTCTACAAGCTGGACGCCTGGGAGCGGGCGTTGGACATCGGCCGGCGCCATGGGATCGACACGTGGATCTGCATCTACAACCCGCCGGCCTGGGCATTGGTGGACACGGAGAGCCTGCGTTCTTACAAGGCCGTGCGGGTCGACTGGGACGCGTGGCGCGACTTCGTCCGCACCGTCACCACCCGCCTGAAGGGCAGGCTTTACGGCTGGGAGTGGCTGAACGAGATCACGCCCGGCGGCACCGAAGACCCCGTCACGGACTACGTGAATCTGTGTCGCATCGGCACCGAGGCGGCCAGGGCGGTCGATCCGGACATCGTGACGATTCTGGCCGGCGGGCTCTGGCCGCGCAGCTATCGCATCGAGATGCTCAAGGCGGGCGTAGGTCAGTACGTCGACGTGCTGCCCATCCATTACTCGAACGGCGGCGCGGTAACCGAGGCCAGGGAGGACCTGTCCTCGGTCGGATGCGAAGACGTGGCCGTTTGGGACGACGAGACCGCCCGTGGCCTGAACGCCTGGAACGTGCCGCCGCTGGAAGAACTCCAGAACACCACCCAGGCCGACTGGGTGCTGACCCAGTGGCCGGACGAGCTGGCCGCCGGATGTGAGAAGATCATCTACTTCGGAGGCAACGGCGCCCCGGCCGGGAACTGGACCTACCTGCTGGGGGACTTGAGGCCCCGGCCCGTGGCTGCCACGCTGGCCGTGTTCGTCAGCAAGCTGTTCGCAGCGGAACCGGTCGGCGTCTTCTCGCTCGGCAAGGGCGGCCTGTTCCACCTCTTCGAGCGCGACGGCAGGGCGGTGCTGGTCTGCTCCACCTACGAGCGGGACGGCGAGACTGTCGCCCTCCGGGTCGGCACGGACAAGGTGGCGGCTACGGACTACCAGGGCAACGGGACCGAACTGCGGGCCGCCGGGGGCGTGGCGTCGCTTCGGCTGGGCTCCATGCGCTACTTCCTGGAGGGCGCGGACCTGGACGTCGTCAAAGCGTACGTCGTGCCGCAGGTCCAGACGCACCGTGGGGCGATGAAGAGAACGCGCCTGACCGAGGCGCCGCGCGTCACGATGCTGGTGGGGCAGGAGGGAGAGCTTTTCGTGCTGCTGAGGAACCTGTACGAACGCGAGCTGTCCGGCGCCGTGCGTCTGTCCCTTCCTCGGGGATGGCCCGCGGCGGGGGAGGTCCGGTTCTCGCTGGCGCCGGGCGAGGAGCTTTCCTTGCCGATCCCCGTCGTCGTGCCGGCCGATGCCGCGCCGGAGGACCATGCCGCCGAGGCGGTCTTCACCTTCTCCCTGGACAAGCTGCCCGAGATCAGCAAGTCCTTCGTCATCGCCGCCATCACGCCCGGCATGGTCGGCAACTTGGTCGCCAACGGCGGCTTCGAGGGCGCCGATGATTCGGGCAGCGGGCCCGAGGGGTGGCGCGTCAACGGCACCACCAGCCAGTGGGCCGGCTCCGAAGGGCTCGGGCTCGGCCTGGGCCAGCGCGTCCTGAAGTTCACTCAGTCCGAGGACTACGTCTCGAGCGGCCAGACGCTCCAGCTTCGCGGCGGGCAGACCTACCTCTACACCGCCTGGGTCTGGAATCGAAACATGCACGCCGGCTCGAACGTCTATCTGAACATGACGGACGGCTCTAGAAGGTCGCTCTACGACGTGCAGGTCTTTACGACCGGCGAGGATAATCCTTACTGGCAGATGTATACCAGCAGAATCCAGACCCCTGGGAACCTGAGGGACGCTGGCTTCTCCCCGCTCGCCATCGGGCAGGGGTGGGCGCTGTTTGACAACGTCCGCGTCACGCCGTTCGAAGGGACCGACTTCGCCGCCGAGTGCTACCGCACGCCGGCCCCACCCGCCATCGACGGCAAGCTGGACGACTGGATCACCAGGTGCCCCCTCCCCCTGGTGGGCCGGAACCAGCTCACGGTGCTGGAGCCGTCCTATGCGTGGACGGCCGAGAACCTGAACGGGGTGGGCTACCTGATGTGGGACGAGGCGAACCTCTACGTGGCCGTGCGCGTCCTGGACGACACACACCACACCGCGGGCACGGGCGACGCCGTCACGCAGGGCGATGGCCTCATCCTGGCCTTCGACCCGACCAATCGCAGCCCTGAGGCGTCAGGGAAGGCGTTTGCCTACTACGTCTCCTCCGCCGTGCCGGGCGGCGGCAGCGGGGTGCACACCATCTACCGCCCGGAAGCCTACTCGGGGGGCCTGCGCACGGGCCACCTGTTCCGCGACTCCTCGGTCTACGAGATGGCCGTCGGGCGCGACGACGGCGGATGCACCTACGAGATCCGTATCCCCTGGGCAGAGCTTGGCGGCGTGCAGCCGTCGTTCGCGGGCAAGTTCGCCTTCTCGGTTCAGCTTAACGACAACGACGGGCGCGGTCCGGCCGCGCACATGAACTGGGGCGGCGGTATCGCCCCGGCCTGGCGCCCGGCCGACTTCGGCGTCGTTACGCTCGTTGACGATTAGGGGGCACGTGATGGGCGAGGCTGAAGGCCAGGTGCGTCGCGAGCGGCCCCACGGGTTTTCGGTCGCTGAAGATGGCGCTGCAGTGAACGAAGCCCCCCGCCGACTGCCCGTGATGGCGGAGGCGGACGTGCTCGTCGTGGGCGGCGGACCTGCCGGTGTCGGCGCGGCCCTTGCGGCCGGCCGCGAAGCGGCCCGGACGCTGCTGCTGGAGCGTCACGCCATGCTGGGCGGCATGTGGACGGCGGGGCTCGTCAATCCCTTCTTCGAGTTCCGCAAGAAGGGGTGGATCGTGGGCGAGATCGTCGAGCGGCTCGAGTCGGAGGGCGCCTGGCGGCCCCATTTCCACCGATCGACCTTCGACGTCGAAGCGATGGTTCGCCTGCTGGAAGCCATGATGGCCGACGCCGGCGTTGAGTTCTGGTACCACGTGCTGGCGACGGACACGGTCGTCGAGGACGGGCGCGTTCGGGGCGTCGTCGTCGAGAGCAAGGCCGGGCGCGCGGCCGTCCTGGCGGACGTGGTGGTGGACTGCACCGGGGACGGCGACGTGGCCGCGCGGGCCGGCGTTCCCTACGAGCTCGGGCGCGTCGGCGACGGCCTGATGCAGCCCATGACCCTGATGTTCGAGATAGACGGCGTGGGCGACTACGTGCAGACCAACTCGCGGGAGACCTACGACCGGATGGTCGAGGCGATCCGCGAGCACGACCTCGGCGTCGACCTTCCGTTCGGCCGGGTCAACTACGCCCCGGCCATCATCCTGATGCCGCGTTCGGACAGCGCGGTGGTGCAGGCCACCCACGTGTACGGGCTCAACCCGCTGGACCCCCGCGAGTTCACGCAGGGGATAACGAACGCGCGCGTTCAGGTGCACGAGCTGATGCGCGTCATGCGCCATCTGCCCGGCCTGGGAAACATCCGGCTGATCCGCACCGCGCCGACGCTCGGCATCCGCGAGACGCGGCGCGTGCGGGGCCGCTACCGCCTGACGATGGACGACCTGTCCGAGGGCCGGTGCTTCGAGGACGCCGTCACCTTTTGCAAGTTCGGCGTCGACATCCACGAGCCGGCGCCCGGATCCGGCGTGCCCTCGGGGCACGGCGCGGCCATGAAGCCCTACGAGATCCCCTACCGCTGCCTCGTACCCGAGGGAGTGACCAACCTGCTCGTGGCCGGGCGATGCATATCGGGCAGCCACGAGGCGCACGCGTCCTATCGGGTCACCGGCACGTGCATGGCCATGGGGCAGGCGGCCGGACTGGCTGCGGCCATGGCCGCGAAAGAGGGGACCACGCCCGCGGAGCTGTCGGGCTCCACGCTCCATGAGGAGCTGACGGCGCGCGGCGTCGGCTTCCTGGAGAGCTGACATACCGTGCTGAGCGGTCCTGCGGAGGTCTTCCAGGGCTTGGGCCGCTGGTGAGAGACCGGCGCCGGCGGCGCCGCCCATTCCATGCGAGGGAGGACGTGCGATGCCCGAGACGTCGGCAACCGAGGTCGAGCAGTGGGGCATCTTCGAGCTGGAGCTTGAGGGGGAGGCCGGCGGCAATCCCTTCGTTGACGTAACGTTCCAGGCCCGGTTCAGCCACGGCCACCGCAACGTCGGCGTGAACGGTTTCTACGACGGGGACGGCCTCTACCGCATTCGCTTCATGCCGGACGTCCGCGGCGAGTGGACCTATGAGGCCCAGAGCAACTGCGAGGCCCTGGACGGCCGTTCCGGCTCGTTCGTCTGCGTCGTGCCGGGCGCCGGCAACCACGGCCCGGTCCGCGTCGAGGACACGTACCACTTCGCCTACGCGGACGGCACGCCGTACTACCAGGTCGGCACAACGTGCTACGCCTGGGTCCACCAGGGAGACGAACTGGAAGAGCAGACGCTGGCCACCTTGCGCGAGGCGCCGTTCAACAAGCTGCGCATGTGCGTCTTCCCCAAGCGCTACGCGTTCAACGAGAACGAGCCCGTTCACTACCCGTTCGAGCGGGGGGCGGACGGGGGCTGGGACTTCGCGCGGTTCAACCCCGAGTTCTTCCGGCACTTTGAGAAACGCGTGGGGCAGTTGATGGGACTGGGCATCGAGGCGGACCTCATCCTGTTCCACCCCTACGACGGCGGGCACTGGGGCTTCGATCGCATGAGCGCGGAAGAGGACGACCGCTACCTGCGCTACGTTATCGCGCGCCTGGCCGCCTACCGCAACGTGTGGTGGTCCCTGGCCAACGAGTACGACATTATGGAAACGAAGAACATGGCCGACTGGGACCGCTTCTTCCGCATCCTGTGGGAGGAGGACCCGCACCAGCACCTGCGCTCCGTGCACAACTGCCGCACTTTCTACGACCATGGGAAGCCATGGGTGACACATTGCAGCATTCAGGGCGGCACGGACGACGTGGCGGCCTGGCGCGACGCCTACCGCAAGCCCATTGTGGTCGACGAGTGCTGCTACGAGGGGAACGTCGAGCACGGCTGGGGAAACATCAGCGCACAGGAGCTGGTGCGCCGCTTCTGGATCGGCACGGTGAAGGGCGGCTACGTCGGACACGGGGAGACGTACCTGCACCCGCAGGACGTCCTCTGGTGGTCCAAGGGAGGCGTGCTGCACGGCGGGAGCCCCGCGCGCATTGCGTTTCTGCGCAGGCTCGTGGAAGGCGGCCCGCGCCGTGGCCTCGACCCCGTCCGCTGGCGGCCGCACTGGGACATGTGGGGCGCCGGGAAGGGAGACGACTACTACCTGTTCTACTTCGGCGGGCGGCAGCCGGCCCGGTACACCTTCGACCCGCCGGGGGATAACGCGTACCGCGTGGAGATCATCGACACCTGGGAGATGACGATCAGGCCGCTGGAGGGAACCTTTACCGGCAGGTTCAAGATCGAGCTCCCGGGCCGGCCCTTCATCGCCGTGCGGATGCAGAAGGCGTGAGAGGCGACGGGCGTCGCCGGCAGACGTTTGCGTTGCCGGTCGGCCTTTCTTATCATGCCGCGTTCGTAGACGTGCGTTTGCCGGAACCTGAGAAAGATGCGACCTCGCAGCGTGGAGAGACAGCGTGAGACAGAATCCATCGGCTTCCAAGGCCCGCAGAGAGGCGACCGGGGACGTGCGGCGCACAGACGACCTGGAGACGGTCAAGGCGCTGCGGGCGGCCTACGAGAAGATGACCGATCACATGGCCCGCGCCATCGTCGGGCAGCAGCAGGTCATCGAGCAGATCCTGATTGCCGTCTTCTGCCGCGGCCACGGCCTGCTGGTCGGCGTGCCCGGCCTGGCGAAGACCCTGATGGTCCGGACGCTGGCCCGGGTGCTGGACCTGACCTTCAGCCGCGTCCAGTTCACGCCTGACCTCATGCCCTCCGACATCACGGGCACGGACGTGCTGGAGGAGGACCGCACGACGGGGAAGCGCGTCTTTCGCTTCGTTCGGGGTCCGATCTTCGGCAACATGATCCTGGCCGACGAGATCAACCGGACCCCGCCGAAGACGCAGTCGGCCCTCCTGGAAGCGATGCAGGAACACCGGGTGACCGTGGGTGAGGAGACCTACGTCCTGCCCGAGCCGTTCTTCGTGCTGGCCACGCAGAATCCCATCGAGCAGGAAGGCACCTACCCGCTGCCGGAGGCCCAGCTCGACCGCTTCCTGTTTAACATCATCGTGGATTACCCGTCGCCGTCGGAAGAGACCGATATCATGAAGCGGGAGACGGGCACGTACGCGGCCAACCTGGAGGTGGCCCTCACGGGGGACGAGATACTGCACCTGCAGGACGTGGTGCGCTGCGTGCCGGTTGCGGAGCACGTGTTCCAGTACGCGCGGGACCTCGTGCGGGCGTCCAGACCCGGACAGAAAGAAGCGCTCGACTTCGTCGGGGAACTGGTCAGTTGGGGCGCCGGGCCGCGGGCCAGCATCTACCTTATACTCGCCGCGAAGGCCAGGGCGGTGCTGCACGGCCGCTACCATGCCACGACCGAAGACGTGCGCGCCCTTGCCCTGCCCGTGCTGAGGCACCGCGTGCTGACGACGTTCAACGCCGAGGCGGCAGGAATCGGGGCCGAGGAGATCATCCTGCGTCTGCTGGAGGAGGTGCGGCCGTCCGGCAGCGACGCCCTCGCGTGAAGGCGCAGTCAGCACAGTCGGTCGCGGCACCACCCCTGCAAGCCCCTTGAGCGGCGGGCCGGAGGCGTGAGATGGCGGCACGAGCGGACATGCCGGACTACATGCGTCTGCTCGACCCGCAGGCGCTCGCGAAGGTGCACCGGCTGGAGCTGGTCGCGCGGGGCACCGTCGAAGGCTTTGTCTCCGGGCGGCACAGGAGCCCTTACAAGGGCTTCTCCGTCGAGTTCGCCGAACACCGCCAGTACGTCCCGGGGGACGACACGCGCGCGCTGGACTGGCGGGTCTACGGTCGGTCCGACCGCTACTACATCAAGCAGTACATCGAGGAAAGCAATCTGCGCGCGACGATCCTGGTGGATGCCTCGGGCTCGATGGCCTACACCGGGAATCGGGCGGCCGTGCGTGACGGCCGGCCACTGAGCAAGTTCGATTACGCCCGCTATCTGGCGGCCTCCCTGGCCCACCTGATGATCTACCAGCAGGACGCGGTCGGCCTGGTGACCTTCGACAAGGAGATACGCCGGTACATCCCCGCCCGGGGCGTCATCAGCCACCTGCGCGCCATCCTCGAAGAGCTGAATGGTACCGAGCCGGGGGAGGAAACGGACCTGGCCCCGATCTTCCACGACATCGCCGAGCGGGTCCGCCGGCGGGGCCTCATCGTCGTTATCTCCGACCTGTTTGATGACCCCGAAGAGATACTCAAGGCGCTGCATCATTTCCGCTACCGCAAGCACGAGGTCATCGTGCTGCACGTGATGGCCGACGAGGAGCTGACCTTCGCCTTCCAGGGCCAGACCATGTTCCGTGACCTGGAGCTGCCGAGCCGGCGCGTGCAGTTCGACGCCCGCGCGATCCGGTCCGACTACCTGGGCCAGGTCCGCCGCTTCATCCGTGCCATCGAGGCCGGATGCGGGCAGATGAGCATCGATTACGTGCCCATGTCGACCAGAGAGGATTTCGACACGGCGCTGACGCACTACCTGGCGCACCGCAAGAGCCTGGCGAAATGACTTTCTTGAACCCGGCGGTCCTGCTGGGCTTGGCCGCCATCGCCATCCCGATACTCATCCATCTGTTCCACCGGCGGAAGGCCCGGCCCGTGGAGTGGGGGGCGATGCGTTTCCTGCTCAGCTCCCTGGCCAGCCGCACACGCCGCATCCTGCTGGAAGAGCTGCTTCTGATGGTGCTGCGCTGCCTGCTGATCGTGCTGCTGGTCATGGCCGTGGCCAGGCTGTTCGTGCCCGCCCGCTCCATCGTGCCGTGGCCGATCGTGCTGCCGGCCCTGCTGAGCGCCGCCGTGCTGGCGGCCGTGGGTGCGGTGATGTGGGCCCGCCGGCTGGTCCGCACGGTGCTCCTGGGGCTGGCTGCGCTCCTGGTCGGCGTCGCCGTCTTCGCCTCCAGCGCGGAATACCTCTTTCAGGGAAGCCAGTGGACGCCGGTCGGCGGCGAGAGGGACATCGCCATCATCATCGACGGCTCGATGTCCATGACGCTTACGGTCGAGGGCCGGCCGAACTTCCAGCGTGCCGTCGAGGACGCCGCCGTCGTGCTCGACTCATGCCAGGCTGGCGACACGGTCAGCCTGATCCTGGCCGGACCCGCGCCCCGGGCGCCGGTGGTCGCTCAGACCTCCGACCACGAGCAGGTCGCCTCTGCTCTGGCGACGCTTCAGCCTGCCGGCGGCTCCATGGAACCGCTGGCTGCGCTGGACGTCGCCGCAGGTGCGCTGGCGGAGGGACACAGCGCGGCCAAGAGGATCGTCCTGATCACCGACGGGCAGGACATCGGCTGGGACGTGCAGAACGAGGCCAGGTGGCAGTTCCTGGAGGGCAGCTTCGCGCAATTGCCCGCGCCGCCGGAGGTGGTCTGCCGCGTGCTCCCGATGCCGCGCCGCTACAACAATGCGGCCATCGGGGGCATCGCTTTCTCCCGGCGGGTCGTCGGCACGGACCGGCCGGCGGGCATCGACGTGAAGGTGATGAACTGCGGCACCGAGACGGTCAGCCGGTCGGCGGTCCGCCTCACGATTGACGGGGCACGGACCTTCGAGCAGCCGGTCGGGCCGATTGCGCCCCAGGCGGCCGAGAGGGTCCGGTATGACGTGCAGTTCGATGCGCCGGGCCCGCACGTCGTCGAGGCCCGTCTTCTCGCGGCGGATGACATGCCTGTCGACGACGCCGACCTGCGCGTCGTGAACGTGCTGGAGCGCCTGCCGGTCTTGCTGGTGGACGGCTCGCCCTCGACCCGGCCGCTGGAGGGGGCCACCTCCTTCATGGAGATAGCCCTGGCCCCGGCCGAGGGAGAGGACCGGCCGCCCGACGGTGGTGGCGCCGCTTTCGGCCGGTACCTGGTCGAGCCGACCGTCGTTCCCATCACGGGGGTGCGGGACATTCTGGACTTCACGCAGTACCGGCTGGTGGTGCTGGCCGACGTTTCGCAATTGCCGCCCCCCGTCTCGCGGGCTCTGGCCTTCTTCGTGGCGCGGGGCGGCGGCCTGCTGGTGGCGCCGGGCGGCAACGCGGACCCGGCGTTCTACAACGCCTGGACCAGCGCCGAAGGCGGCCGCGTCGCGCCATGTTCGCTGGACGGGCGGCTGGAAGTGGGCGAGGACCCCGCTCGCCTGGGCCTGCACACGTTCACCCATCCGGCACTGACGCTGCTGGCGGAGGAAGGACGCTCCGACGCAGGCGACGCAACCATTGAGGCGTACTGGCGCCTGGCCGTTGACGAGCAGGACGGATCGGTGCGCGTCGGCGGGATGCTGGACGACGGCTCGCCCTTTCTGGTCGAGCGGAAGTTGGGCGAGGGCTACGTGGCAATGACGGCCCTTGGCCTGGGCCGGCGCGACAGCAACCTGCCCACGCTGAAGTGCTTCGTGCCCTTTGTGCACGAGTTGGTCTACTATCTCTCGGCTCCGATGGTGGCCGACGCGAACGTCCGGGCGGGCTTCCCGGTGGCCTTTGACCTGCTGCCCCGGGTGGAGCCCGTTGCGGCCGAGGGAGAGTACGCCGCCCAGGGCGAAGCCGTGATCGTCGCGCCGTCCGGGCAACGGCGCGCCCTTGCGCTGGCGGGCGCAGGCGAGGCCCGGCGGGCCGCGTTCGCCGGCACCTGCGAGCCCGGCCTGTACCGCCTGGTGTTGCCGCCTGACATGGGAGGACCGGAGGGCGGGCGCACGTGGAAGGACGGCAGCTTCCCCTTCGTGGTGCTGCGCGAGCCCGAGGAGAGCCGCCTGAGCTTGCTGACCACTGCGGACTTCGAGCGCGTGGGGCGGCACGTCGACCTGTTCCCGGCAAGGACGACGGACGAGATGCGGGCGGCTCTGGTCGGCGACATTCCGGGCGCCGAGCTGTGGAAGCACCTGGCGCTGTGCGCGCTCGTGACGCTGCTGGGAGAGGTGGCCGTCGCCAGGTGGATTACGATCCAGCGCAGGTCGCACGTGGCCGAGGAGATCAGCTTCGGCGTGGAGGCCGTCGATCCCCGGAGCCTGCGGGCCGTGCTGGAGAAGCGGCCCGCGCTGCAGGACGAAACGACTGCCGGTGCTGCGAAGCCATGATGACGATCATGCAACAAGTGCGCCAGTTCCCCGACCTGTTCGGACGGGTCGGATTCTGCGTCCTGGCCGGCGTGGCACTGGTCCTGTGGATCGCCGTGCACCTGCGGGCGGAGGAGGCAGTCTCCGGACTGCGGGGGTTGCTGCGCGGGCTGGCTCATGCGGCCGTGGGCTTCGCGGCGCTGTTCTTGACGGCGCAGGCGGCCCGGCAGTGGCTCGTGCTGGCCACGCCCTGGCCCATATGGCTGATGGCGCTGGCGGGCGCCGTCGTAACGGAAGCGCTGCTGGCCCTCTACGGCGTCGAGCGCCGGACCGTCTCGCGGCGGATGGGTCGAGCGCTGGTCGCGCTCCGGATCCTGCTGGCGCTCCTGGTCCTGGCGATGCTGTGTCAGCCCGTGCTGCGGACGGACCGCCAGGAGGGCGTGCGCCGATACGTCGCCGTCCTGGTGGACAGGTCAGCTTCCATGCAGGTGCCCGACACCGCGTTGTCCGTGCCCGAGAAGGTTCGGCTGGCCGATCTGTTCCTGGGAGAGCGGATCGCGCGTCCCCATGCTCTGGAGACGGTCGTCCGGGAGCTCAGAGCCGTGGGGGCGGAGGTCGACACGCTGGGTCAATGGCTGGGGATGGTCCGCCGGCAGGGCCCCGAGCTTCAGCAGAGGCACCTGGCGGCGCGCCAGCAGGAGCTGGCCCGCAAGCTGGCGGGCGCCCACGAGGCCGTCAGTCGTCAGTTCGAAGCTTTGGACGGGGTGCTGGACGGGCCGCTGGGGCAGGATGAAGAGACGCGCGCGGCTGCCTCTGAACTCAAGCTGCAACTCGTGGAGAAAGTCGCCGCCGGACTGAAGGAGGGCGCCGAGCTGACGAGGCAGGCCGATGAGTCTGTGCTGGCGGCGCGGGCGGGTCGGCTGTCCGTGATCGTGGCTGCTGTTCAGAGCGGCCTCGCGAGGCTCACGGGCGACGCCGCGGAGCTGGCGGACCGCCTGGACGAGGCTTACTACGCCTCGGCCACGGAGGAGCGGCGCGCGATGATCGAGGAAGTCAGCCGCCAGACGCGCCTCGAACTGGCGCGCCGACTGCTGCTCGGTGGTAACGAAGGGGCCGGCGGCCTGCTCGGTCCGCTCAGGGCGGCCTATGGCGTCAAGGTCTATTCCTTCGCGCTGGAGGCGAATGAAACCGACGTGACGGCGCAGCCTGCATTGGGAGAGGCGGGCGACCTGGGGACGAACATGGCCGCCGCCCTCCAGCGGGCGATGACGGACGTGCCCGGCGAGCAACTGGCCGGCGTCGTTGTGCTCACGGACGGTCGGCATAACGCCGCCGACCGCGTCGAGCCGCTGGCCGCGCGTCTCGGCCTGCGCAAGGTGCCCGTCTGCTCGGTGGTGATCGGCAGCGAGAGGCCGCCGCGTGACGCGGCCATCGTGTCCCTGGAGGCACCCGAGACGGTCTGCGCGGAGGACAAGCTCTACGTGGAGGCGGAGGTGAAGCTGGACGGCATGGCCGGCAGGGAGGCCACCGTCATGCTGGCCCGCGCGGACACCGTCGTCCATTCGGAGACGATCGATGTCCCCACCGATCAGCACCGGGCCCGGGTGGAGCTGGTCGACGTGCCGACCGAGACGGGCCTGTACTCCTACCGCGTTGTGGTCTCGGCCGGCGAGGACGAGGTGGTACTGTCGAACAACGAGTTCCCCATCACGGTCAGCGTCACGCACGAGCGCACGAACCTGCTGATTATCGAGGGCCGGCCCCGGTGGGAGTTCCGCTACCTGAAGAACCTGTTCGCCAGTCGGGACAAGACCGTAAAGCTTCAGTATGTCCTGTTTGAGCCGGATCGCGTCGAGGGGGAGGCGGCCCGTCCGCGAATTCCGGCGTCGGTGTCCGCTCCGGATGACCGGGTGGCAGCGACCGCGCTGCCGGAGAGCGAGCTGGAGTGGCTCAACTTCGACGCCATCGTGCTGGGCGACGCGGATCCGACCGTGCTCGGGGCGGCCGATCGGGAAGCGTTGCGCCGCTTCGTGGTCGACCGGGGCGGGACGCTGATCGCGATCGCAGGCCCCGAGTTCATGCCGCACGCCTACGTGGGCTCGCCCCTGGAGGAGATCCTGCCCGTCCGCGTCAGCCCCCTCTCGGAAGGCTACGCGAAGAGCCCGGACGCGGCCTTCCGGCTGGCGCTGACTGCCCAGGGCCGGGACAGCGTGTTGATGCGGCAGACGACCGACCCGGAGGAGA
>Ga0315547_1002429_pt1 | contig 13152 bp, 12 predicted proteins | sample SalMarSW160240MG_2_FD_202542 | JGI IMG/M metagenome (GOLD analysis project Ga0315547, IMG submission 202542) | Salt marsh sediment microbial communities from the Plum Island Ecosystem LTER, Massachusetts, United States - Salt Marsh Sediment SW1601-240 ... | reverse complement strand
AACTTTATCTCGGTGCCAATTGACTATCGCTTGTGGGTGAGACTTTACCAAAAATGCTCCCGATGTGGGATACGATGGATCTGTGAGAGGGCTCTATCTCGGATCTACGCCTCGTCGCTCGGATCGTAGATCTCAAGCTTGAATTGCCAAACCTCGTAAGTCATCAAGATTCGACCAAAATCATCCCATCTCATTGCCTTCCCATCGATCACGAGCAGAGGCAGTTCACCATCTGTTTCATCAGCTCACTCGAACCTGCCCCGGACCTCAAGATAATCTGCCCCTTTTAGCCTGCCGTCCTCCTCTGCAAGGTGTTGCCATGTGAGAGCACGTCGCATCTTTCCCAAGAGCTTACCGAAGAGTTTTTGGACCTCCAAAGCTTCCCCAACCACCTGAAAACGGTACCCCGGATCGGCCGCCTCCTCATAGGCGTCAATTGAGACTCGCTCTCCGTTTAAGCGTGTAGCAAAGCAGAACGTATATTTATTCGTGGTCATCCAAGAGACTTTCCGTTTTGGACCTTTCCCCCTCAACATGATGGGTGAGTGGGAACCATGCGCTTCAAAGAAATAATGTTCCGAAGCATCACGCGGGGTGCGGATTGGTGAAAAAGCATATAGACTTTTTCATTAAAAGTTGGACTTGTCTTGTTTTGTCCCATCACATCACAAATCAAGGGATATCCCTTTGAAGTTATTATTCCTGCGGGTCTCAGTATCTCTGGGGTGGTGCTCTCCGACCAAATGGAGAGTCTTGATTGGAGAGTCCGTAATGCTCAATTTATTTGTAAGTTGTCGGAATCAACAATTAGTGAAGTCCTGAAGAAGATAGGCACCCTAATGAAAGAATAGTATTATGCTCGAAAGTATCGAACGCACTATCGTCGTCGAAGGCGAACCCGCCCCGTAGAACATCAGCAGGACTGGGCGGCTCCGGAGGCACCCAAAAAAGCGGCCCTTTAAAGGGCCGCTCATATGGGTCGTTTGTTCGTCGCTGTGGTAGCAACTGCGGAGCTCTTAGTCCTCGTGCATCACCGTGCCGAACAGCTCCTCGTCAGTGGGCTGGGTAGAAGGAATGGGGTAGGAGACCCAGGTGTAGTTTAAAAGATGTTCCCAGGTCACGTTGGAGTTGGTCGTGTTTCCGCCCCAGGGACCGCAGCCCAGGGTCATGGACATGGGTATGCCGTTGGTCCAGGCGCCGCTGTTGGCCAGACACTGGGGCTGGCGGATCATGATGCGGCTAACCCGCACCTTGTTGGACAGCTCCCGGATGTGCATCTCGTTGAAGGTGTGGATGCCGCAGGAATGGCCGGGGCCGGAGAAAGTGGTGATGCGGTTGACCAGGTCGATCGCTTCATCAAAGCTTTTCCACTTGTACAGGGTAGTGGTCACCGACAGCTTCTCGCCGCTGAAGGGATATTCCTTGCCCACGCCGGTTTCTTCAACCATGATGAAGCTCTTACCCTTGGGCAGCTTGATCCCGGCCAGACCGGCGATTTTCTCCGCCGGTTGAGCCACGATCTCCCGATTCAGTACGCCCTTATCGGGGTCCCACATGGCAGCCTGGAGCCTCTTCTTCTCTTCGGCGCTGCACAGATAGCCGCCGACCGCTTCCAGTTCCTTCACCATCTTGTCGTAGAGGCTCTCGTGGATGACCACTGAGTTTTCTGTAGAGCAGCTGGTGGCGTAGTCGAAGGTCTTGGAGCGCATGATCTTGTCCGCCGCGTCCTTCAGGTCCGCGTCCTCATCCACGATGCACACCGCGTTTCCCGCTCCCACTCCGTAGGCGGGGGTGCCGCTGGAGTAGGCCGCCTTGACCATGCCGCCGCCGCCGGTGGCCAGGATCAGGTCGCACTGCTTCATCAGTTCCTTGCTCTTGTCCACGGTGACCTCCTCCACACCGATGATCAGATCTTCCGGCCAGTCGTGTTTTTTCAGGACTTTACGCATCTGAACAACGGCCATGTTGTTGGTCGTCTGAGCCCGCGGGTGGGGAGCCATGATGACGGCGTTGCGAGTCTTGATAGCGCTGATCGCCTTGACGAAGGGAGTGGCCTCGCCGTTGGTCACGGGAATCAAGGCGCCGATTACGCCGACGGGCTTGGCGATCTTGATGATGCCATTTTCCTTGTCATGGTGCACGATGCCTACCGATTTCTTACCCTTCATATCCCGAAGGGTTCCTTTGACCTTGGTCATCTGCTTGCCGTACTTGTGGGGCTGGTAACCCATGCGGGTTTCTTCGGTACAAAATTTTGTGTAGCTTTCAGCGAAATCCGGCCGCACCCCGGACCAGGCGACCCGGGTTGCCATATCATCCACCTGCTCCTGAGTGGCGAACTCGATTTCTGCCTGTGCCTTCCGGGCCCGGGCGATCAGGTCGGCTATGTATTTTGCTGCATCTTGGTCTTCAGCCATGAAATCCTCCTGACTTTTCTAAATTACTTATTAACTTATTGGCTGTTCTGATGTGAACTACCAGATCTTATCAAAATTCACCTGCACTGCAAAGGATGAACGAGCTATTTAATCTGGGAATCCGTATAATCCAGGCCTTTGTCTATGGCGGCTGCCATCTCGTCGATCTGTTCCCGGTTGATGATCAGCGGCGGAGAGATAAAGATATAATCCCATTTGGCGAACAGATACAGGTTGTTTTCGTACAGTACTTTGGTCAGCCCCGCTGATACATTTTTCACGGAGTCGGAAAAACCGGCCAAAGGGGCCTTGGTCTTCTTATCCGAGGTTAACTCGATGCAGGCCCAGAGGCCTTTGCAGCGGGCGTCTCCCACGGAGGGGTGTTTTTCCTTGAGCTGCTGGAGTTTCTGATTGAGATACTCCCCGTTTTCCGCAGATTTTTCTATCAGATTGTCCTGCTTGTAGACCTCGATGTTGGCGATTCCCGCAGCGCAGGCCAGGGCATGACCGGAGTAGGTCAGTCCGCCGGTAAAGGGTCGATCCTGGAAATGATCCCAGATCTTTTTATTCCAGATCATCGCCCCCAACTGAACGTACCCGGAGGTGATGCCTTTGGCCGTGGTAATGATGTCGGGAACGATCCCGTAGTTGTCGATGCCGAACCATTTGCCCGCCCGGCCCCATCCGGCCATGGTTTCGTCGATGACCAGCAGGATCCCGTTTTCATCGCAGATTTGCCTCAAGCCGGTCATGAAGTTCTGTGGGGGAATGATGATCCCGTTGGTGCCGACGATCGGCTCCATGAAGATGGCGGCGATGGTCTTGGGACCGTCGAGCATGATCTGGGTTTTCAGCACGCCGAGGGTTTTCTCTCCGCACTCCTCCGGATCCTTCGACCCGAAAGGGCAGCGGTAGGGGTGGGGACCGAAGAAATGTACCACTCCCGGAATCCCCGGCTCGGCGGGCCAGCGCCTTGGATCTCCGGTCAGGGTGACCGCTCCGGCGGTGCCGCCGTGATAGCTTCGCCAGCGGGCGTAGATCTTGTGGCGCCCGGTGTACCAGCGGGCTGCTTTGATGGCGTTCTCGATGGCTTCGGCCCCGCCGTTTGTGAAGAACACGTAGTCCAGATCCGCAGGAGTCACCTCGGCTACCATGCCAGCCAGACGGGCTTTGGGCTCGGTACTGAAACCCGGAGAGACATAACAGAGTTTCTCCATCTGTGTCTTCATGGCCTCGAGCACGTGGCGGTTGCTGTGTCCGATATTGATATTGAGCAGCCCGGAACAGCCGTCGATATATCGTTTGCCGTCGGTATCCCACATGTAGATACCCTCCGCCCTGTCGATTACGATCGGATCGACCCCGGCTTGAGCCTTCCAGCTGTACACGACATGCCGGCGATCCAGTTTTTTCACCTCTTTGGTGTTCATGCCTCCTCCTCAGATCTCACGGATTTCATATCCTTGCTCGGTGACTCCATAGATGGCGCTGCCGGAACTCTCTATCTTGTCCCAGTACAGGCTGCGAAAGCCGAAGGACATGGGCAGATTCGTCATCCGAGTCCTCTTTTCCTTCTTTTTCACAGAGTAGCGCTGTCCGCAGTTTCGACAGGTCAAACCCACGGGTATTTGCTCTTCGAGAGTTGTATCGAAGTCCCTGCTCCCGCAGCGGCACATGAAGTCTTCCAGTTCGATTACCTGTACTCCCCGCTTGCCCACAGTTCTATTATGCCCGAGATCCGAAGAAAATCAAGAGATTAAATCTTCGTTTATAATTTCAATTTATATTTGATAGAAGCGTGCTCGAATGCCTCGAATCTACCAAGATAAGCCCTCCGCAGCAGTTTTGATTCAGCTTTGTTCACTCACAGCAGGACGGTAGCCCCGCAGCCAAATAAAAAAACTTGACTGCCTGTTTCAGCCTGCTGTACAATCGAGTATAATAGACTCAAGCTCTACATAGACTGCCGAGGGAATATTCCATGTCGCGAGTTGTTAAATGTGCCCATATTCAAGCGTCCAATCCGAAACATGAGGGATCACCCGAAGAAATTAAAGAGGCGATGATCGCCAAGCACATTCCGATGATTGAAGAGGCCGGAAAGAAGGGGGTCCAGATCCTCTGCCTGCAGGAGCTGTTTCACGGACCCTATTTCGCCGCGGAGCAGGACATCAAGTGGTATCGAACGGCCGAAACCGTTCCGGGACCCATCACCGAGCGTTTCGCCCCTCTGGCAAAAAAATACAACATGGTCATGATCGTGCCGGTCTACGAAATGGAGCAGGCGGGAGTGTACTTCAACACCGCCCAGGTCATCGACAGAGACGGGAAGTATCTCGGCAAGACGCGCAAGGTCCACATTCCCCATACCTATCCGGCTTTCTGGGAGAAGTTCTACTTCAAACCCGGGACCCTGGGTTTCCCCGTTTTCGATACGGACTACGCCCGGATCGGTATCTACATCTGCTACGACAGACACTTTCCGGAATGCGCCCGGGTATTGGCCTTGAAGGGGGCGGAGATCCTGTTCAACCCCTCGGCCACGACCCATGGGAAGTCCCGCTATCTCTGGGAGCTGGAGCAGCCCGCCCAGGCTGTGGCCAACGGAGTGTTTATCGGGGCCAACAATCGGGTGGGAACCGAAAAGCCCTGGGAGTTCGGCAAGTTCTACGGATCCAGTTATTTTTGCGATCCCAGAGGGCAGTTGGTGGTCAAAGGGAGTGAAGATAAAGACGAAGTAGTGATCGCAGAGCTGGATCTGGAGCAGATTCGCGAGGTTCGTGACGGCTGGCAGTTCTTCCGGGATCGTCGACCCGAAGCCTACGGCGAGATCTGCGAGCAGCTGCCCTGAAGCGATGATGTGAAATAGAAGTACCTCGCTTCCGTTGGAAGGGGAGTGCTTTTGTTCTATATGTGCGCATAGCGCAAGTAAAAACCAAATTGGAGGTCTGTGTATGAGTGACACAGCGAAAGTCCAAGCCAAAGGGTGGGTTATCTACCCGATTGGCAGTCGGCCGAAGATGGGGTTGGCTATACTGTTGGGTATCCAACAATACCTCACCATGTTCGGGGCAACCGTGCTGATTCCCATCATTGTGGGTGGGGGAATGGGTATGCCTACGGATCAGTTGGCACTGCTCATTTCGACGATTTTCTTCACTTCGGGATTGTGCACCTTGATTCAACAATCCCCGCTTGGCAACCGGCTCCCGATCATCCAGGGAGGAACATTTTCGTTCCTCGGCCCGACCTTCGCGATCATCACGATGGTGGGCGCTCAGAACCTGGGATGGCAGGTATCGATTCAGCAAATCTGCGCTGCCATCATGTTCGCCTCGGTTTTTGAGATCGTGCTGGGCTACACCGGATTGATGGGTTACATCAAGCGTGCCATCAGTCCTATTACCATCGCCCCGACGATCGCTATGATCGGTCTGGCTCTGTACTACCTAGGGATTCCCAACATGGCGGGAAACTGGGCAGTCTCAATCATTACCCTGGTTGCTCTTATTGTGTACTCTCAGGTCTTTGCCCGAAAGTCCAGAGTGTTCCTGCTGTTCCCGGTATTGCTGGCAATCATAACCGGCTGGATCGCGGCTTTAATTGGGACTGCCGCTGGATGGATACCAGAAGGCAATCCCGCCAATCTTACCGCCGGTCTGGCATCGATCAAAGCTGCCCCATGGATCAACTGGCGGGTTGTTGTTCCGTTCAAATGGGGATTCCCGAAGCTTACGAGTATCACCGTGGCCGGATCCTTCGGTATGCTGGCGGGATACCTGGCGTCGATGATCGAATCTATCGGCGATTACTATTCCTGCGCCCGTATCTCCGAGGGCCCAGTACCCACGGAGAGGATGATCACCCGTGGTCTGGGCGCCGAGGGTCTTGGCTGTCTGATCGCCTCAATTTTCCAAAGCGGCAATGGGACTACCTCTTACTCGGAAAACATCGGAGCCATCGGCTTGACTCGAACGGCAAGCCGTCGCGTGATTAGAGCCGGTGCCGTGGCGATGCTGATCATTCCCTTCATCGGCAAATTCGGTGCTACTCTGGCTACGATGCCTGGGCCAGTTGTTGGGGCGATGTACGTGGGATTGTTTGGTCTGATCGCCGCAGTTGGGCTTTCTAACCTGCAGTTCGTGAACCTGAACAACGCGCGGAACCTGTTCATTATTGGAATTGCCTTCTTCATGGGTTTGAGTTTCCCGCAGTTTTTCAACCCCAATATCAACCCGAATGCCTTTATGATCGCCTGGGCGGAAAAAGGTGTGTTGAAAGTTCTAGGAGATATCGTCCAGGCTATTTTCATGTCCGGCATGTCCGTCACAGCTATCGTCGGAATCATCCTGGACAACTTGATTCCTGGGGCTACGCGGGAGGAGCGCGGTTTGGCCGTTTGGGAAGCCGAAGCTACCGAAGAAGCCTGGGAAAAAGCGGAAGCCGAGTGGAAGAAGATGGCTGTCGGCGAAGAGCGTAAAGTCATCATCGAATAGACATTGGGCCGATTTGTATTCAAGAGGTATGGGGCAGAAGCTGTCTGTTCCATACCTCTTTCATTCTGTTGGGAGATTGACGCATGAAAGCCAAACGGATTTCGCGTACAGTGATGTTTATATTTCTTGGTGTTTTTTCGCTGTTGGTCTTCTACGCCATCTTCAATACAGGAAATCCTAATTCTATGTTTCGCCTTGTGATCAAAGATACATCGTACGATCTAGCAATTACCGTCGGACTCGGCCTTGTCGTAGGAGCACTGGTGATTCTAATCACCTTAACAAGGGGAGAAAGCGGATTGAGCCATCTCCTGGAAATCAATACCGAGTACATCCACAAGCTTCGCCGTAAGGGCAGGACCGACGTGGAGATCGCCGATTCCTTTCTCTCCGAGATGGGCAGCAAGGGTGGGCTGCTGCACGGACTTGCCAAACGCCGGGTTTTACGCTACCTTTCCAAGCTGTAATGGATATACTCGAAGGAATCACCAATCCCCGCTGGTTGGTATTTGCTCTTCTCTTTCTCGGTATCATCTTTTACCTGGCCTATATGCGGCAACGGGAAACCAAGCGCATTTCTGATAAATTCGACAAGCAGGACATCATCATCACCAGCTTCGGGGTCAACTACTACGGCCTGGAATCAGAGCCGGGTGGTCCATTGCGGAGCGCAGGAGTGCTCGTTCTGCTGAAAGATGGGATCTACTACAGAGCCCGCTTTGCCCAGAGGGAATTGTTGATACCAGGCTCGGCAATCACCTATATCGGCGTCAGCAAGGTCCACAAGGGGAAGGATCTGCACCAGAGCGTGGTGGTGCTGCAATTCCTCAATCAGGATGGGAAAGAGGAGAAGGCCGCCTTCCGAATACCCTACCCGGCCCAGTGGGTCGCCGCTATCAAGGGCAATCTGTTGGATAAGAAGGTCCAGAGCCCCAAGAAGCCGCGCAACGCTGGGTGAATGTAGCAGACACTGTTGCTGGAATTGCTGGAATCCTGCTGCCGGCATTTCTTCAATTAGAATTTGAATTATGATTTGACAAAATGCCGCAGATCATTTTATAATCGTTATCCGGCACAAATCTTCAGGCGGGAGGAGTCCCGTGAGTAACCGAGATTCGATGCAAAGATATCACGAAAACCGAGCCAAAATGCTGGCCGGGGGTGGAGTGAAGCGGGTAGAAGCTCAACACCAAAAGGGAAAGCTGACCGCCCGGGAACGCCTGGACCTGCTCTTGGACAAAGGGTCTTTCGTCGAACAGCAGCCCTACATCACGGTACGGGCTACAGAGTTCGGGTTGGCAAACAAGAAGTTCCTCGGCGACGGTGTTGTCAGCGGGACCGGCAAGGTCAATGGGCAGCAGATTTTTCTCTTCTCGCAGGACTTCACCGTTCTGGGCGGTTCCCTCGGAGAGATGCACGCCGAACGGATCGCCGAAGCCCAGACCCTGGCTCTGAAAAACGGCTGTCCCTTCGTACAGATCAATGATTCGGGGGGCGCCCGCATTCAAGAGGGCACCCTCTCGCTGAACGGCTACGCCAAGATCTTCCGAGCCAACACATTGGCCTCCGGGGTTGTCCCCCAATTCTCAGTAATTCTCGGACCCTGCGCCGGCGGAGCCGTGTACTCCCCGGCCATAACCGATTTCATCCTGATGGTGGACGGGATCAGCAACATGTACATCACCGGCCCGGATGTTATCCGGGCTGTGACCGGAGAGCAGATCAGCCACGATGAGCTGGGAGGCGCAGCCACCCATGCATCGATCAGCGGCAACGCCCACTTCCGTTTTACCGATGAGAAAAGTTGTCTTCAGTTCCTCCGTAAGCTGTTGAGCTACCTGCCCGCAAACAATCTCGAGATGCCCCCCGTAGTGGACGGCAAGGACGGCCCGGACCGGGAAACACCGGAACTGGAGGAGCTTCTGCCGGAGGACCCCAGGCGTCCCTACGACATTCGGGAGTTCATCGCCGCTATCTGCGACCGAGGTTCCTTCCTCGAAGTTCACGCCGATTATGCTCCCAACGTGGTGGTGGGTTTTGCCCGGCTGCACGGGCGCACCGTGGGGATCTTTGCCAATCAACCGAAGTTCTACGCCGGCGCCCTGGACATAAACTCTTCGGACAAGGCGGCCCGCTTCATCCGCTTCTGCGATTGCTTCAACATTCCGATCATCAGTCTGGTCGATGTCCCTGGATTCCTTCCCGGAGTAGCCCAGGAACATGGGGGGATCATCCGCCACGGCGCCAAGGTGTTGTACGCCATAGCCGAAGCCACGGTGCCCAAGATCTCCCTGATCATCCGTAAAGCCTATGGAGGCGCCTTTATCGCCATGAGCTCCAAAGCCCTGGGCTATGACAGGACATTGGCCCTGCCCACCGCCGAGGTGGCGGTGATGGGGGCGGAGGGGGCGGCCAACATCATTTTCCGGAAAGAGATTACCGACGCCGAGGATCCCGAAGCCATGCGAAAGCAGAAGATAGAGGAGTTTCGGGATCAAGTGATGGATCCCTTCATAGCCGCCGGCTACGGCTTGGTGGATGATGTAATCGAGCCCAAGTACGCCCGGATAGAGCTGATCCGGTCGCTGGAGATGAATATCCGCAAGCGGGAGGATCGGCCCAGCAAAAAGCACGGGAATATCCCCCTCTAGGGCTGAGCCTATGAACGTGGAGATCTTTTCCTACAGCCTGTTTACGACGGTCTTGGGGATGCTGGTGGTGTTCATCTCCCTCATCGCACTGAGTGTCATGATGGTGGTGCTGAAGGGCGTCTTCATGGGGGAGGGAAAGACCGACCAGGGCATCAAAGCGAAGAAAACACAGGTCCGGAGAGAGGCAGGTTCCTCCGAACAGCCGCCGGCTTGGGTGGCAGCCGCCGTGGTGGCCTATCTGGCTGAAGAGCAGGAGCCGGACCGTCCTACCGCAGATCCATGGAACGCCGTCACGAACCAGTACGATCCCTGGATCGTCGGAGGTAGGGTGAGCAAACGGGGAGTATGAAGGATGAAGAAGACAGTTCGCTTCGAGTTGGAAGGAAAGATTTACGAAGTTGCAGTCGAGCGTACCGGTAACCGGCTGACCCTGACCCTCGAAGGAAAACGCTACACCGTTTCGCTTCTTCCCGAAGAGACTGCCCCCGCTGTTTCACCTCCCCAGAGTCCAGCCCAGACTCGCCCGACTGCTGCGATGGCCCGGGTTTCCTCCCCGACGACCCAGACACAGCCTGCGGCCGCGCCTACGGCGGCGATCAATTCCACAGGCGCTCTACCCGCTCCCATGACCGGGGTGGTCAAGGAAATCAAAGTCGGGCCGGGTCACACCGTCGAAGAGGGCCAGGTCGTGCTGATCATGGAAGCGATGAAGATGGATATCGACGTTCCCTCCCCGCTAGCTGGAATCGTAGCCGAGGTGTCGGTGAAGCCCGGAGACACCGTCAACGCCAAGCAACAGCTGATGGTGATTCACTAATGGGTTTTTACAGTAGATGAGCATCCTGAGGATCATCGCCGATTTTTTCACCTCCACCGGATTCGCCGCGCTGAGCCTTGGCAATATCGGTATGCTCGCCGTGGGGGGGCTTCTGATCTACCTCGGGATCGCCAGGAAGTACGAACCGTTGTTGCTCATCCCCATAGGCTTCGGAGCGATTCTGGTGAACCTGCCCCTGTCCGGGATCCAGGAAGAGGGCGGGCTGATCTGGTACATCTACTTCGGGATCCGCTCCGGGATCTTTCCTCCCCTGATATTCTTAGGTGTAGGTGCCATGACCGACTTCGGTCCGCTGCTGTCCAAGCCGCAGACCTTTCTCCTCGGCGCGGCAGCCCAATTCGGGATTTTCAGTACCCTCCTCGGTGCCAAAGCCCTAGGATTCGACTTCGCCGAAGCAGCCTCAATCGCCATCATCGGAGGCGCCGACGGACCTACGGCGATCTATCTGACATCCAGACTGGCAGATCACCTGCTCGGACCGATCGCCGTGGCCGCCTACTCCTACATGGCTCTTGTTCCGATCATCCAGCCCCCGGTGATCCGCGCCCTCACTACCAAGAAGGAACGGATGGTGGTGATGAGCGAGGTCAAACCGGTTAGCCGTCGGGTCAGGATCCTCTTTCCCATCCTCACCACCATAGCAACGGCCCTGCTTGTGCCGGCGGCCACACCGTTGATCGGGATGCTGATGCTGGGAAACCTCTTTCGGGAGGCCGGGGTGGTGGACCGCCTGTCCAAGACCGCTCAGAACGAGCTGATCAACATCGTCACGATCTTTCTTGGTGTGGCGGTGGGCTCAAAGATGTCGGCGGAGGAGTTCCTGACCTTGAAGACCATCATGATCATCGGTTTGGGACTGGCTGCTTTTGTGGTTGGTACCGCGGCGGGCACGCTTTTGGGCAAGCTGATGTACGTGATTTCCAAGGGGAAAGTCAACCCCATGATCGGCGCGGCCGGAGTCTCTGCGGTTCCCATGGCCGCCAGGGTGGTCCAGAAGGTCGGTCAGAAGGCCAATCCGGGAAACTTCCTGCTGATGAATGCCATGGGTCCAAACGTGGCCGGAGTGATCGGTTCGGCCATCGCAGCAGGAGTGCTGTTGGCTCTGGCCGGGTAGGGGATGCTGTTCTTCGTACTCCAAATGTACTACGTGTATGGGTAAAACTGATTCTCCAGAATTTCTGCCTATGTCCCGGCAAGACCTGGAGCGTCGCGGATGGCAGGAGTTGGATTTTGTTCTCATCTCCGGGGATGCTTACATCGATCACCCCTCCTTCGGGGCAGCTCTGATCGCCCGTCTTCTGGAAAGCAGGGGCTACTGTACAGGGATCATCCCGCAGCCGGACTGGCGCAAAGTCGAGGACTTCCGGCGCCTTGGCAGGCCCCGATTGGCATTCCTGATCACCGCAGGAAACCTGGATTCAATGGTCAGCAACTATTCGGTTTCCCGACATCGCCGCCGTCGGGACGGCTATTCCCCCGGCGGTCGTCCGGGTCTGCGCCCGGATCGAGCAACCATCGTGTACACGGTTAGCGCAAAACAGGCCTATAAGAACGTTCCCGTGATTCTCGGCGGCCTGGAGGCATCCTTGAGGCGATTGTCCCACTACGATTACTGGTCCGATAGTGTACGCCGATCCGTGCTGTTGGATGCCAAAGCGGATCTTCTGGTCTACGGCATGGGAGAGCGCGCCATTCTCGCGGTCGCTGAAATGTTGGCCGAGGGAACACCTGTGGGGGAGATAACCACGGTTCCAGGCACGGTCTTCAGGCGCTCCAATCTCGACGCCTTGGACAGCTACACTCTCCTCCCGACGTTCGAAGAGGTGCGCGCCGATAAACGAGCCTTTGCCGTGAGTTTTCGTCTTCAGAGTGAGAACTGTGATCCCATTACAGCCAAAATTTGTGTCGAGCCCAACGGCGACGGCTACCTTGTACAGAATCCCCCGGGCCCGCCCTTGAGCCAGTCCGAGCTGGATGTCCTCTATGAGCTTCCCTACACCCGGGATGTTCACCCCGTGTACCTCTCTGAGGGGGGAGTCATAGCCATCGAGGAGGTGCGCTTCAGCCTGGTTAGCTCCCGGGGTTGTTTCGGGGGCTGCAGTTTCTGCAGTCTCAGCTTTCACCAGGGAAGAATCGTCCAGGCCCGAAGCCATGCCTCCCTTCTCAGAGAAGCGGAAAGGTTGACCCGGCTTCCCGGTTTCAAGGGCTATATACATGATGTGGGCGGCCCGACGGCCAACTTCCGTATCCCCGCCTGTAACGATCAACTACAAAGAGGCAGCTGCAGGAACAGACAGTGTCTGTTCCCGGCGCCCTGTCGAAATCTCGAAGTCAGCCACCGGGATTATCTTGTCCTGCTGAGAAGGCTCCGTCAGGTACGAGGAGTCAAGAAAGTCTTTGTCCGGTCCGGGGTCCGCTACGACTACCTGTTGGCCGACCCGGATCCGAGCTTTTTCAGGGAGCTGTGCGAATATCATATAAGCGGGCAGCTCAAGGTGGCCCCGGAGCATGTCTCCGCCCATGTTCTCGATTTGATGGGCAAGCCCGGAATCGAAGTTTTCGAGCGGTTCAAAAAGAAGTACGAGGAGATCAACCGTGGGTTGGGGAAGCGCCAATATCTGGTACCTTACTTCATTTCCAGCCATCCCGGTGCGGATCTTCGGGCGGCTGTGGAGCTGGCCGAATACTTAAGAGATACCGGGTTTATTCCTGAACAGGTTCAAGACTTCTATCCCACTCCCGGCACTCTG
>Ga0315547_1002428_pt1 | contig 13155 bp, 15 predicted proteins | sample SalMarSW160240MG_2_FD_202542 | JGI IMG/M metagenome (GOLD analysis project Ga0315547, IMG submission 202542) | Salt marsh sediment microbial communities from the Plum Island Ecosystem LTER, Massachusetts, United States - Salt Marsh Sediment SW1601-240 ... | reverse complement strand
GGTGTCGGTATCATTCTTTCAACCTCCGTATCTTCCTGGCATCAAGCGTTCCATAATGTCGGTAGATATGGATTACTAGAGATAGCATCAATGCAAGGACAGCAACACCGATAACAATGCTTGTCAGTGTTAATGCCTGTGGAACGGGTAAAGCCATTATCCCTCCAGGAGAGCTTGTATAAATTGGTGCAATACTGTTTTCTCGATATCCTAAGGTAATCAAAAACAGATTCACACCACTCTCAATAAGAGTAATGCCGATCACCATTTTGATCAGATTTCTTTTGAAAATCAATGCATATAGTCCGATAAGAATTAGGCCAACAACTGCAATAAATGGAATGTTAAAGATCATTTCTTCACCTCCTTAACAGTGCTGGCATAAGCCATTACAAGTACAATGGCAAATAATCCGACAATCACCTTCAATCCAACTGAAAAATTCATAAGTGGTAAGATGCCACCCGTATTGATGTTTGCAGCTGCTGATCCTGTTGCTGGAACAACACCAAATAAAAATTCATTTCCCACCAAGAAGTTATTGAAAAAGGAGGTTCCAAATCCAAGTCCCAATATCGCTAGCAGTATGAAACAAATGCCTCCTAGGCTTTCAAGTAACGAGAGGTTCTTTTCTTTTATCTTGCCCATTGTCCATATCGAACCATATGCAACAAGCATCATTGTTAATGCTGATGCAACAATGGCACCTCCCTGAAAACCCCCACCTGGAGTAAGATGTCCATGAGCAATTACATACAATCCGTAGATCATAATGAGTGGAAAGATGCTACTGCAAATGGTTTTGACAATTCTGGACATTCCGCTCATTTTTTCTTCCTCCTGAAAATCATAATAACGCCTGCAACAGCAGTAAAGAGTACCGTTGCTTCTCCAAGAGTATCAAATCCTCGATAGTCAAATACGACTCCTGTAACTCCGTTATTTGCACCAGTTTCTTCTTGCGTATGGTCAATAATATACTCATCCATGTCTTTTGAATCTGGATCGCCAAAGGGATGCACCATAAGAGCACTGAAAATAAAGAAGACAGCAACAATTGCAAAGAAGATAATAGCGGCAATGTTTCTCTTCGACATCATGCTTCATCCTCCATTCGTTTGGTTGCTCTTATTGCAATAATAAGAATCGCAGTCGTTAAACAGGCCCCCACTCCTGCTTGTGCAATGGCAACGTCGGGTGCATTAAGAATATAAAATTCTAGAGAAAGCAGTAAGCTCATTGCAGCAATAGCAATAGCAGCAGCGACTAGGTCCTTGAGATAAATTGCAAATACAGAAGCCACTACAATCAAGATGGGGAGAATGATGTGAATTGCTTCCATTATCATTTTTTAGCCCCCTTCTTTTTTGTTGTAGTTTTTTTCTTGGTTGTTGTTTTTCTTCTCGCACTCTTTTTTTCAGTTTTACCGTCTAGCTCATCAACAACTGCTCCCACAGGTTTCACTCCACTTCTATGTGCAGCTCGTGCAATGGCATGGGCGCCAGTTGGATTAGTAAGTAATATTGCTATAAGAGCAATTGCAGTGTGGATTGCTAACTCAGATCCTTCGGCTCCAGTAAATCCCATATATGGAGAATACCATGCTCTTAATCCTATAAGGATTACTGAGCCGCATATGAAAATTGATCCAAAAGTAGTGCATTTTGTCCCAGCGTGAAGTCTTGTATATACATCAGGAAATCGTAACAAACCAACACCGGCAAGAACATTGAAAAATACACCAATTGCTAGGAGAATATAAATGATAATTTCAAAGATCATTAGAAATCTCCTCCTTCCAAATATTTTGCAATAAACAATGTGGTGACAAATGAAAGCAAGGCATAGACGATAGCTACGTCAATGTAGATCACTTCATTAAGGGCGGCACCAAAAATCACCATGCCAACAATTACAATAGTATTGATAGTATCTAAACCGACAACTCTATCTGGTGCAGTTGGTCCCTTTATGACTCGTATGAACGCCATGACCATACACAGTAAGAGTGCTAGTAATACAACCAAATATTCATTTGCTAGTTCGATCATTCTGCAATCCTCCTAACCCATTTATCAAAACTTCCACAAACATACTTGCTATCAAAAGGCTTCTTTTTCAACGCTTCTTTTTTGACGTTTATCCAATGAATGTAGAGGTCGTTTTTGTCTTCGTCAATATCAACGGTCAATGTACCCGGAGTAAGTGTTATAGAATTAGCAAGCATCGTTATTCCGAGATCTGTTTTCAAGTCAGGTGAGATTTTGACAATGCCTGGGTTTATTTTACCAGTTATTACACGATAGGCAACATCAAAATTTGCCTTAGTCATGTAGATAAAAAACGGCCCGATGACATACCCAAGAAACATTAACCATCTGGCCGGATTCAACATTCTAAGGCTCTTCTTCACAAAGATTTTTCTTGCGATAATTCCAACGATTATTGAGAGAATCGCTCCAAATAAGAGTTCGTAGAAACTCCAAAGTCCTAAAAATTCTGTTCCACTGCCAGTCGTAAGAAGCAGATAGGTAATGAAACAGATGACGGTCGTAATAATAAATGATATCATCTTTTTCCTCCCTTGAATGGTATACAATTATTGTTCAGGGTAATTCTATCACTTTTTAAAAGCTTATGGTTTTTGTTTATGTAATATACTATAATGCTGGCCCACCTCAAAAACCTCAAAAGTAATAAAAGCAGATGATATATCGGACCGAGGGAGTTATTGATGAACGTTAAACTAATCGGCTTCACTCCAAATCCTGAAAAACTACCTGCAATGGCAGCGAAACTCACTCATGACATAGCCAAGCCTGAAGAATTGGATAAAAGCTCGGATAAAGAATTAAAATCCATACTCGAGCATGTTATGAATCTTGGGCATACAAGCGTGATCGAGCATACTTGTTTTACTTTTGCAATTAGTGACGTTAGCAGATCTTTAACACATCAACTAGTTAGACATCGTATTGCAAGTTACGCTCAGCAAAGTCAGCGATATGTCAACCTAAATGAACCTAACTATGTGGTTCCACCAAAGATAGCAAAAAACAAGCACATGAAAAAAGCCTATGAAGAAACCATGGAGAACATTTGGGATCAATACAATAAACTCTCAGAAATGGGCATTCCTGCCGAGGATGCTCGTTACGTACTTCCAAACGCCGCTTGCACAAATATTATTGTTACCATGAATGCTCGTTCGTTACTCAATTTTTTTGATTTACGTTGTTGTCTTCATGCACAATGGGAGATACGTCAACTGGCAAATAAAATGTTAAAAGAAGTAAAAAAAATAGCTCCTACTATTTTTAAGAATGCAGGACCATCGTGTAAACACAAAGGGTTTTGTCCTGAAAATAAGAAAGATTGCCCTCTTTATCCAAAGTGAATTTGTATGAAACGGCCTTACGTGGTAATTAATTGTGCGATGTCTGCAGATGAAAAAATTGCCTCTCCATCAGGTAGACAGTTGAGGATTTCTTGTGATGAAGATATTAAAAGAATGTACGAATTAAGAAATGAATGTGATGCAGTTCTTGTTGGAATCAATACTGTTCTGTCTGATAATCCAAAATTAACTGTTAAAGAAAAGTATGTAAAAAATCCAAAACAACCTATACGGATTATATTGGACACTAAGTGCAAAACACCGATTAATTCTCTTGTTGTAAACAATGCAGCAAAAACTCTTATTATCGCAGGAGAAAAGTGTAGTAAAAAATTTGGAGATAATGTTGAAATTGTTGTATGTGAAAAGAACGATAACGGATTAATTCATCTAGAAAAACTTTTAGATATCTTGTACAACAAAGGAATTAAAAAATTAATGGTCGAGGGCGGAGGAACTGTTATTTGGAATTTTTTAAACAAAGGTTTCGTTGATGATTTTTATGTTTATATGGGTCCTATGATAATCGGTGGTAAAAATACACCCAACATTGGTGGCGGAAACGGGAAAAATTTTAAAAAATTCCTAAAACTAATCGAAACAAGGAATATCGGTCCCGGAAAGCTTTTTCATTATAGATTGATAAAGTCAATTACCCAAACATAGTGATTTACAGTTATGAGCTTGCAACTGAGGTGCCATTGGATGTTCGATGACAGAGCTCGTTACATTTGGCTGATTGACGAACAGCCTTCCAATCATAGCTTTACCAAGATTGGAAATGTTTCTACTGGCATTAAGATCTGCATGCAATTTCATTCCACACTCTCCACATTTAAACTCACTTTTTTTCCTATTTCCTCTGTAGATATACCCGCATCTGGAACATTTCTGACTAGTATATCTTGGATTTACTTTAATTACAACTTTACCAAGAGCTTCAGCTTTATATATAATAAAATATTGTAATTGTCCAAAACTCCAGTTACCAAGAGCTCTATTGAATTTCTGTCCGAGTCGTTTCTCTCTTCGGATCTCAAGTTTTTCAAGGGCTATGGCATCAGAAGGCTGGTAGATAATCCATTTACTTACACAGTGGTTTACATTAGCCATAAACCGTTTCTCTTTTCCACTAAGTTTTTTAAGTTTTCTCTTAGCAGAACGAGTGCCTTTGGCTTGAAGAGCTTTGCGGAGATGTTGATATTTTGCTTTTATATGTCTAATATGTCGGCTATTGTAGAAGAGATTGTTAGAAAGGACAGCATGATTATATATTCCAGAATCAACACCGATAACATCGCCATTCTTATAAACAACAGGAGGAGTTTCTGTTTCAGCTATCATTCTGAGTACCAATTTATTCTCAGAAAAAGATAACATGGCTGATTTGATAGTCCAATCGAGGTACCTTTTAAAATATTCTGGAATAGAAACCGAAATTTTAATCCTTCCATATATACTGCTCAGAGAAACAATATTCTTTTTTTGATTGAAGGAAAACGTTCTTTCGTTGTATCTGATTGCACTGTATGGTTTTTTGATAGGTAGCCGTTTACATTTCTCACGTTTAAGCATATCAGAGGATTGATCTCTCGCTGTTGTTACAAGAGATGCTGGAAGCTTATATTTCTTTTTGATATCATAGTATGTAATGTGATGGAGTTTGAATTTGTTATGAGTTTTGTAATCGAAACCTATTTTGAGAATATCGTTGATAGCTTTGTTAGTTTCTCTGATGGTATCGATGAGTCGTTTATCTGGCTTGATGTAGAGTGTGATACTCCTCCTCATAATATCTTGTTAGAGATAATAGTATATAACTGTCTAGAAGGGTTCAGTGAAAGTATTTATTATCTTCTTAATCATGATGTTTTGTACATAATCGGAACGGAGGACTAGATGAAATTTTTATGCGATCGAATGTTTGGTACCCTTGCAAAATGGTTGCGTATTTGCGGCTTTGATACTTTTTATGCAAATGCCGAACTGACTGATGGTGAATTATTGGAGATTGCAAAAAAGGAAAACCGCAAACTTATCACTAGAGATAAGGAACTATTTTGGACTGGAAAAAGAGAAAATCTCAATGTCATAAAAATAACGTCGACTGAGCTTGATAAACAACTGCGTCAGGTATTACAAGGTATCCCTCTTAATAACGCTTTAGTGTTATCTAGATGTTTACTCTGCAATTCTCCCCTTGATAGTATAAAAAAAGATGAAGTCAAAGGAAAGGTACCACCTAAAGTCTTTGAACAGCATGAAACCTTTTGGTATTGCCCTCGTTGCAATAAAATCTACTGGAGGGGAACTCATTACAAAGACATGCTTAAAAAAATCAATGAACTATGACATTCTTACCATTTGAGCGTGAGGAACTCCTTTTATTTTTATGACGCATTCTGGATCTACTAAACCAAGTTCAACCGCACATTTTATTGTTTCATTGCCCACCAGATTAGCAATAGTTGCATCTTCCAGATATTTCTTTAAAATCTCTGGGCTTATCCGTTCTCCATCATAAAATTCTTTAGAAACATCTATCTGGAATTTGCCATCAGTGAATTTCTTGCCGATGAGCTTTTCATCGCATGCTCCAATCAATAGGTCGTTTCCCTGTTTGTAGATCTTTATGCTTATCATGTAGTCTTTTCCTTTTGTATCTATATTCAATGTTAGTTTTTGCTCTTTTATATTCCTTTCGAAAATTATGGTGAAAAATCTTCCTATTTGCCTTATTATTCCTTCTTTGTTGATCTACCTATTTTCGTTGGCCAAAAACTGTGTTTATAGAAATCCTTATATATTGCCATTTAAACATGGTGCCCGATAGCGCAATTGTCTTGACCATAACGCTAAAAACCCACTTCGCCATACATTATTCTACATCATTTTTTGTGGGAAGGGGAATGAAGCCGGTCATCAAATCTTTCTCAGATCATGGCACCTTTGTCCAACCGGACACATTAGACTACATCATGTCTCAGAAGGAACCAAAAGAATTCGCCGATTTCATTCTTAAAAATCTAAAGGAATATCCCTTGGTATTGTCTATTGATCAAGTTAAAACCATTGAACAATCAACAAAGATTGAAGAGATGCCACGACCTGCAATAAGTTTGCCTGAACAAAAGGAAATACAAAGCAAGACCCTTTCAGCTATATATGGTGGAGAATTACCTTCTGTATTTACTGATGAAGACCATGAACTCGAGTACGATGATCCAGATAAAGACGATCAAATAGATTTGCCAGATGAGGGGATACAAGAGCCAGAGCCGCCACAGGTTATAGAAATTAAAAAGGTAAAGGGATGGAAACCTCCCGCTAGAGACTATGATGCTGAAATTTCAATAATTAAAGATGTTACTGGCAATAGTACGTGTGAGGGAACAACAACAGATTTTACAAAATTGTTTGTAAATAGATACAGTGCTTTACGGAAAATATTGCGCAGCCAACGACGGGAAATGGCGAATGCAATTCCAATCAATAGAATCAAGAAGAATAGTATGAAAGAGGTACAGCTAGTCGGTATCATCAAAGATATACGAACTACAAAAAATGGACATCGACTGGTAGAACTTGAAGATGAAACAGATGTTGCTACTTGCATTGCATTGAAAGACAATCGCGATATTATGCAGATGGCAAATGAGATCGTCTATGATGAAATCGTTGGTATTAAAGGTCAATTGAGCAAAAATGGCGATTTAATTATCATTCAGAATATCTTTTTCCCGGACATAAGTATGCAAAACGGACGGCATAAAGCCGAGATCCCAGTTTGTGCAGCTTTCCTTTCTGATATTCACATTGGCAGTAAACAATTCATGGAAGACGAGTGGCAGGCTTTTCTACGATGGATAAATGGTGAAATGGGCAACTCTCGTCAAAAGGATGTTGCTGGAAAAATCAAATATTTGGTAATTCCAGGCGATGTTGTCGATGGGATCGGTATTTATCCTAATCAAGAGATGGAACTTTCAATAACAGATGTTTATCGACAATATGAGGCACTCGCTGAACAATTGAGGCTTATTCCAGATCACATATCAATCATCATGCAACCTGGTAATCATGATGCAGTTCGACCAGCAGAGCCGCAACCAACTTTTGAAAAGGAGATTCAGAATCTCTTTTCAGGTAAGGACATCACCTTTGTCGGCAACCCATGTTATTTTTCTCTACACGGTGTAGAGATATTGTCATATCATGGGCAAAGCCTGCTTGATTTTGCAACAAACATCCAACAACTCAAGTATAATGAACCAGTGGAAATCATGAAAGTGATGTTGAAAAAACGTCATCTGGCTCCAACCTATGGAGGATATACTCCACTTGCTCCGGAACATTTAGACTACATGATCATTGATAGGGTCCCAGATATTTTTGTTACAGGGCATGTTCATTTAGCAACTATTGGGGAATACCGTGGAGTTACTCTACTCAATGCATCAAGCTGGCAATCCCAAACCTCATATCAAAAAATGCTGAACTTTATGCCTGTTTCGGCAAAATTACCCATCATTGATTTGAAGACCGGAAATGTAACAATGATGGATTTTAACACAAAACTTTAAACCTCTTTTTTGTATTATCAAAACTGTCAATTTTTTAGAGTCTGAAAATATGGGTGGGGACTTATCCAAAAATATTGCAGCTAGCTCAGATATGCGCGAGTATTTTAGCAATCTACAGGATGAAATCGAGATATGTTATGAAATTGCTGGTGAAGCGCGGAAAAAAGGTCTCGATCCAGAATTTAAAGTCGAAATACCACAGGCACTGGATCTTGCTGCACGAGTTGAACAACTTGTAGGTCCAAAAGGAATCGCTCCCAAAATCCGATCCGCGACAAAAAAAATTGTTGATAGGGAGTTAGTTTCACTTGAAATAGCAAAAGAGATTGTCAAAGGGAAAAAATTCAAAAAGATAGAAGATGCCTTGGATCAAGCAATACGAACAGGTCTTGCAATTCTTACTGAGGGTGTTCTTGTTGCACCACTTGAAGGAATTGCTGAAGTAAAATTAGGAACAAACAAAGATGGATCAAAGTATGTTGATTTGTATTTTTCAGGACCTATTAGAAGTGCCGGTGGAACAGGCCAGGCTATGAGCGTTCTTATTGCTGATGTGGTGAGACGAGAACTGGATATTGGTAGATATGAACCAACGTTCGGTGAGGTAGAGCGTTACAAAGAAGAGATTCCTCTGTACAAAAGAGCACAACATCTGCAGTACACTCCCTCGGTTGATGAGATTGATAGGATAACAAAAGGTTGTCCGATCTGCATCAATGGTGAAGGGACAGAAGACGTAGAGGTGACAGGGTATAGAGATTTACCACGAGTTGGAACAAACCGTCTTAGAGGTGGTGCATGTCTTGTTATTGCTGAAGGTCTTTGTTTGAAAGCTCCTAAGATTTTGAAACACGTGAAAAAAATGAAAATGAAGGATTGGGAGTTTCTCGATATTTTTGTTAATAAAGAGAATGGTGGTGACGATAAAGCGAACAAGGAAATACCAACAATTGCACCGTCCTCGAAATACATTGGCGAGGTTATTGCTGGTAGACCAGTATTTTCTCATCCATCAAGAAAAGGCGGGTTTAGATTACGTTATGGCAGGGCTCGTACAGCCGGATTAGCTTCCACTGCAATAAATCCAGCATCTATGCACATACTTGACGGCTTTGTTGCCATAGGTACACAAATTAAAACGGAGAGGCCGGGAAAGGGAACTATAGGCACATCATGTGACCAAATTGAAGGCCCTATTGTACTATTGCAAAACGGTGATTTAGTTCAGGTTAATGATGCAAATGATGTTGAAAAATATGATGTTAAAAAAATAATCGATCTAGGTGAAATTCTTATTCCTTTTGGAGAATTTATTGAAAATAATGCCATACTTCCTAACTCTTCTTACGTATATGAGTGGTGGGTCCAAGACCTCCAGAAAGCAACTAACTGTTTGCCAAAAGAATACACTTTTAATACCATTAAGGAAGCAGATTCACAACTTCGGAAAAAAATCACAGAAGATTTTGGAAGAGATATCAATTTACAAGAACCTTCAGCTACTGATGCCTTCGAAATCTCAAACAAATATGACGTCCCATTACATCCATTTTATAATTTATTCTGGCACGACATAAGCCCAGATGAGTTGGTTTTTCTTTCAAAGAAAGTAAAAGAACACGGAAAACTAACCGAGGATTTGAAACTCATCTTACCTGGAGATGTTGAAATAAAACGTATTCTCGTAGAACTTGGAGCACTTCATAAACAAAGAGAAGAAAACCTGATATTGGACAGATACTCGTATGCACTAATTAGGTGCTGCGGTCTAGACATTAAGGATAACGCAATTGTTGAAACAGGGAGATTCAAAAACCTTGAAAATATAAAGGATGGTGAAGAAACCGTTTCCCTAGTTTCACGACTTGCTGGCGTTCAAATTAGAGCACGTGCACCATTTCGAATTGGAACAAGAATGGGCAGACCAGAAAAAGCAGCAGCAAGAAAAATGAAACCGCCACCACATGTTCTTTTTCCACTTGGTAATTATGGAGGCAATCAACGTCTAGTTAGAACTGCTGCAGAAAAAGGAAAGATAGAGGTTGAAGCAGGGACCCGTAAATGTCCAAAATGTAACAAGAAAACGCATAGAATTTTTTGTACATGCGGTGCTCATACAGAAGTAGGAAATGGAAGAATTGAAGTTCATGAGATAGATGTTGCAGAAGAGCTAAACATTGCAAAGAAAAATCTTAAAGAACGAAATCCGCCAGATACAATAAAAGGCGTTGTCGGTACAATTTCAAAACATAAAACACCCGAGCCTTTGGAAAAAGGAATATTGCGAGCAAAACACGAGGTATCTGTTTTCAAAGATGGTACAATCCGATTTGATATGACTGATGCACCACTTACCCACTTTAAACCAAAAGAAATCCATATTTCTATAGAACGATTAAAGAAATTGGGTTATGCCACCGATTATATGGGAAGCTCTTTAGAAAATGAGAATCAAATTTGCGAATTAAAGGTACAGGATGTCATCATTTCAAAATCATGTGCAGAGTATTTTTTTCAAGTTTCGAAATTTATTGATGACTTACTTGTCAAATTTTACAAGCTTGATCGATTTTACAAGATCAAAAAATTAGAAGATTTAACAGGCCATCTTGTTGTAGGTCTAGCACCCCATACATCTGCGGGAGCACTTGCTAGGATAATTGGATTTAGCAACACTCAGACTTGTTTTGCTCATCCCTTCTATCATGCATCAAAAAGAAGAAATTGCCTCTCGCCAGATACAAATATGTTAACCTTAAACCCTGAAAAACCCACCGTTACAAGCATTCAAGATTTCTATCGCAATACAAATTCTAATGAAATGATTGTTGATGATTTTGGTACAAAACAAAAATTTGTCGAGGGGATTAGTACTTTCGCTTTAAATCCTAAAACTGGGAAATCTGAAGTCAAGAAAATTAAATCGGTAATTAAAACAAGGGCCCCAAAACACCTACTCAAAGTTAAACTGAAATCAGGTAGAGATTTTGTTTCTTCGCAAGCACATAGAATTTTTGTATTGGAAAATGACAAAATTAAGTACAAAAAAATACTAGAATTAAATGAGAATGACCAATTCTTCGTTTCCAAAAACATAAATTTTTGCGACAAAGATGTAGATGAACTAGATTTACTTTCAGAATTTTTAAAGATGGATGATAAATGTCAGGATATTGCTGTTAGAGGTGTTGAAAAATTAGTTAGGAACTGTGTTGAAAAACTTGGCGGATTAAAACATACTTCACAAAAGTTAGGATTTAATAAAAAAACGTTTTCTAATTACATATATCGGGATAGTATTCCTCTTCTAATTCTTTTGAGATTACTTGAGATGAGTCATAAGAAAATAGATGCAATACCTAAAGAATGCATGCTTGGTGTTAAAAGAGATCATACCGTTGTCCCTAGAATAATCAAAGTAGATGAAGCGTTTATGCGCCTACTTGGGTACTATATCGCTGAAGGTCATGCCAGGTACACTAAAAAAAGTTGTTATCAGATTGGCTTTGCCTGCACTGAGAGGGAAATACGCAATGATCTAATCCAATGCATCGAGGATGTTTTTAATGTTAATATCTATAAGGATAAACACGGCGTATGCATTTCGAATAGATTAATACACGATTTCTTTATCGATATCTTAAATATTGGAAAAAATGCAAAAAATAAACGAATACCGCCAAAATTTATTGCACTGCCAAAACATAAAATTAGAGAAATGTTGAGAACATACTTCTCAGGTGATGGGTCTGTAGAAAAGGGTAGGCTACACGTTACTTGCTCTTCTGTTGATCGTGATTTGTTGAATGATATTGGTTTGCAATTACTTCGTTTTGGTATATTCTATAGGTTAAAAATGGAGAGAAGGAAGGCAGGCGGCGCTGCAAAGAAATTTTATGATGCGAAGGGAAAATCCCCTGTTTTTGATTTGTATTATATTTCTATCCGCTCTTCATATGCAAGAATATTTTGTGAAAAAATAGGTTTCTCTCTAAAAAGAAAACAATCTTCGTTAGAATCTGTTGTTTTCAAGGAGAAAAAACCAAGATTAACGATATTTGGTGATTTCATCCTTGACGATGTAAAAGAAGTTACACCCATTATTTCAGAATCTGAATTTCTTTATGATGTTGAAGTCGAGGACTTTCATAACTTCCCTATTAATGATTTTGTAATATCGGCCAATTGCGATGGTGATGAAGATGGTCAAATGCTTCTCATGGATGCATTGTTAAACTTCTCACATTCATATATTCCAGATAAAAGGGGAGGTAGAATGGACTTGCCTCTTATTCTCACCACCCGTATCGATCCATCTGAAGTTGATAAAGAGGCACATAATGTTGATACTCTTGCAAGATATCCTCTCGATTTCTACGAAGCTACATTAAAACATGAACATCCTAAAGAACTGGAATCAATCATGAATCTTGTAGCTTCAAGACTAGGTAGTGAGTTACAATATGAGCAGTTTGGTTTCACTCATGATACTGATAACATATCAGACGGGCCAAAAATGTCAACCTACAAAACATTGAAAACAATGATGGACAAAATGAATGCACAACTTAATCTTGCTGCAAAGATACGGGCCGTGGACGAAGCTGATGTTGCCTATAAGGTTATTGAACGGCACTTTCTACCTGACATATTAGGCAATCTTAGAGCGTTTAGCAAGCAATCAGTCCGTTGTCCAACTTGTAATATAACATATAGAAGACCTCCTCTTCAAGGCTGTTGTGCCAAATGTGGTGGAAAACTCACGCTTACAGTTCATGAGAAATCTGTAAAAAAATATCTGGAAATATCAAAGGAAGTTGCAGACCGCTATAACCTACCGCCGTATGCCCGTCAGAGGATAAAACTTGTAGAGAAATCTATTGATTCATTATTTATGAGCGATAAAGTTAAAACAACAAAATTGACCGATTTTCTCTGATATAAAATAGCAGTTCTAGTAAAACCATAAAAAGTATCAGAAACCAGGCGATAATGCCTGGAATCGTCATTTCATTTTAAAGACGTTTAACTTGCTGTTACTGTAAACTCATAAGGGCTTCTTCCAGTATGTTTTACATCATGACCAAACATAGGCCAAGCAGAATCCTGAAGACCACCATTCCTTAAGCCTTGTTTTTCAACAAACCCTGTGCCTAGGAGAGAAATATCCGTAGC
>Ga0315547_1002427_pt1 | contig 13156 bp, 7 predicted proteins | sample SalMarSW160240MG_2_FD_202542 | JGI IMG/M metagenome (GOLD analysis project Ga0315547, IMG submission 202542) | Salt marsh sediment microbial communities from the Plum Island Ecosystem LTER, Massachusetts, United States - Salt Marsh Sediment SW1601-240 ... | reverse complement strand
TCGCCAATTACCGGGGGGGTGAAAAACAATTCAGTCTTCAGAGGTCAGCTTATAAATTAACTCAGGACACAAGAAGGGCTCAAAATATGGCCCTAGGAGCTCGAGTAATCGGGGGGGAGGTTCCCATAGGATACGGAGTTTATTTTGATTTAGATGAATTGAGCGAATATCAATATATTTTGTTTGCTGATAATAATGGAGACGGCCTCTACGATATGGCCGATACGGACGTGGAAACCCTAGAACTGGAAACGGGGATTAGCATTACAAGTCTTTCTCCCGATAGTCCTTTAACCATTGTTTTCTTTCCGCCAGACCCCGCTGTGTTGATTTCAGGTAATCCGGAAACTACTTTAGCTTCAATTAATATCCATTATCAGGACGGTCCGTCAAAAACAATCAGTGTAAATAAAGTAGGTTTAATCGAAACTCAATAAAAATACTCAATGAGCAAAAACGCTTTCACTATTTTAGAAGTTATTATAGCTATCTTTATACTAAGCTTGGCCGGTTCTGGCACGTTTATTTTGATCCAGCAGACCTTGATCGGAGCTTCCCTAAACCAATCGCAACTCACCGCTTATTATCTCGCCCAGGAAGGGGTTGAAATTATCAGGAATATTAGAGATACAAATTGGCTTCAAAGAAAAGAAGATTGGAAAGATGGAATTAGTTTAACTTCTGATTATCAATTAGATTACCAAAGTTTGGAGTTTCCAGATACCGATTGTGACTTATGGCAAGGGGAGTACCTGAAATATGACGGTAATTTTTATAATTGTTCCTCGGGAAGCGAGACAAAATTTAAAAGACAAATTATTGTTACCGATGAAACAGATTATTTACAGGTTAGAGTCGTCGTTGAATGGAGCGACAGGGGAAAAGATTACAGTGTAGAAGTTATAAATCATTTATACAACTGGTATGATATTTAAAAAGGGTTTTACTTTAATAGAGGTTTTGGTGGCTGTGGCTATTTTTAGCATGTTGATTAGCGTTTTTGCCGGATTTCTTGTCGGCTCCATTAAAAGCCAACAAAAAGCCTTATCCTCTCAGCAATTGATAGACAGCGTTTCCTATAACTTAGAATATATGAGTAGGGCTTTAAGAATGGCGAAAAAGGACCATACGGGTGGCTGCCTCACCACGGCCGGAGCAAAATATAATTATGAAACCAATGTCAACAGGGACAGAATAAGGTTTTTAAATTATCAGGATAAATGCCAAGAGTTTTTTCTAGAGGCGGGGCGCTTGAAAGAGCGCAAATCAACGGACAACACTGCTGCCAATTTCGGAGGAGCTTTACCTCTGACTTCATCGGTACTTGAAGTTACTTCTTTTAAGTTGGGTCCTTCCGACTCATGGGGCCAAGCTCAAAAAACGCAGCCAAGAGTAACCTTCTCCCTGAAGATAGAAAGAAACGGCCAGGGAGGAGAAAGCCCTGTTTCAATGAATATCCAGACAACGATATCTCAAAGAAATCTAAATAGAATTTATTAAAATGCAGACTGTTAACTTTAATAGCAAAAAAGGGGTTTCGCTTCTATACGCAATTTTTGTTGTCAGCATTCTTTTGGCAATTTCTTTTGGAATTAGCGGGATTTTAATTTCTCAGATAAAAATGCTTAGTGAGATTGGTTATTCAGTCGTCGCTTTTTACGCAGCTGATTCTGGCGTTGAAAAAGTCTTGATTGATCGTCAAGACCCCGACTTAACCCCTGGTTATTACGACGATTCTTTGAATGGCGCAACTTACGAGGTATTTGTGACCGAAGGAGGCACTTCAGAGTGTTCTGCCAACTTTTATTACTGTATAAAATCAATTGGCACTTACGAAAACACGAAAAGGGCGATTGAGATCAATTATTAACCGAGTTTCCAAAAGAAACGAAGGCGGAAAAGAGGGCGCAACCCTCTTTGATTGTTGGCCCCTCTCCGAAGTGGGTTTTTTTTGATATAATTCATGTATGGAAACGGAAAAAGAGAAAGCGAAAAAAAGAATTGAAAAATTAAAAGAACTGATTAACCATCATCGCTATCTGTATCATGTTCGGGATCAGCAAGAAATTTCCGACGAGGCCTTTGATTGTTTGAAACACGAACTTTACAAATTAGAGCAGCAATTTCCGGAATTCATTACCCCTGATTCTCCCACTCAAAGGGTAGGGGGAAGACCTTTGGGAGAATTCAAGAAAGTGAGGCATGAGACATCAATGCTTTCTCTGGAAGATATTTTTTCAGAAAAGGAACTTCAGGACTGGGAAAATTACCTTAAGCGCCTTCTCTCAATTCTCAAAGATATTGAGTACTTTGTGGAGCTGAAGATAGATGGATTCGCGGTTTCTCTTTCATATGAAAATGGAGTATTCGCCCGGGGTGCAACCAGGGGCGACGGCAGAATCGGAGAGGATGTAACCCAAAACTTGAAAACAATTGAGAGTATACCCTTAAGGTTAGAACTGAGGAAAGGTATTAGCGAAGAGGATAGACCAGGGATTGAAGAAAACCTAAAAAATTCAATTGAGAGGGGCAGGATTGAAATAAGAGGAGAGATTTATATGGAAAGGGCTGATTTCGAAAAATTAAACAAAGGATTGGAGAGGGCAGGTAAAATCGCTTATTCTAATCCCAGAAACCTGGCTGCAGGTTCCATCCGCCAATTAGATCCTAAGTTGGCAGCCTCAAGACCTTTGAAATTTTTAGCTTACGACATAATTACCGATTTTGGTCAAAAAAAGCATTCAGAGGAGCATCAAATTCTGCCGGCATTGGGATTTAAGACCGATCCTGGAAAAGCCTGTAAAAATTTGGCAGAAGTTCTTATTTTTTGGCGGGAGGTCGTTCGAAAAAGAGAGAGTCTGTCCTATCAGATTGACGGCGTAGTGGTGAACGTGAATGACAATTCTCTTTTCGAGAAATTAGGAGTGGCTGGCAAGAGTCCTCGCGGAGCAAGGGCTTTTAAGTTTTCTCCGAAACAGGCCACCACCAAAGTTTTAGATATAAAGCTCCAGATAGGAAGAACCGGAGCCGTAACTCCCGTTGCCGTTCTGGATCCAGTAGAAGTGAGCGGTGTAAGCATTACCAGAGCCACCTTGCATAATGAAGGTGAAATAAAAAAGTTGGGGGTAAGACTTGGAGACACGGTAATCGTGGAAAGGGCGGGAGATGTTATACCGGATGTTGCCAAAGTTCTTTTGGAGCTCAGAACCGGCCAGGAAAAAGAGTTTCATTTTCCCAAAATCTGTCCCGTTTGCGGGACGGAATTGATAAAACCAAAAGAGGAAGCCATTTGGAGGTGCCCGAATAAAAATTGCGCCGCCCGAAAAAGAAAAAATCTTTATTATTTTGCGTCTAGAAAAGCTTTTGACATTGACGGATTGGGCCCAAAAATCATTGATAAATTGGTAGACGAAAATTTAATTTCTCAACCGGCAGATATCTTCACTCTCGAAGAAGGCGACTTGGTTCCCTTAGAGAGATTTGCTGAAAAATCAGCCAAGAACCTGATAGAGGCCATTCAAAAGAGCAAGAAAATCACCTTGCCAAAATTTATTTTTTCCTTGGGAATTCGTCACGTAGGAGAAGAAACGGCGATTGACCTGGCTTACCATTTTAACGGCATCAATGAATTGCAGAAGGCAACGAAAGAAGAGCTGGAGGCAATTTCTAACGTGGGGTCAAAGATGGCAGAAAGTATCTATAATTGGTTTAATTTGAAACAAAACCAAAAGCTTATTGAGGATCTCTTGAGGGCCGGAGTAGAAATCTTAACACCTGAAAAAAAGGACAGAAAATTGGCTGGCCGGACCTTTGTTTTGACCGGTGCTTTAGAGACAATGACTCGCAGCCAAGTCGTAGAAAGAATCCGTTCATTGGGCGGGAGCATTTCGGAATCGGTATCTAAAATGACGGATTATCTTATCGTCGGCGATAATCCCGGCTCAAAATTGGAAAAAGCGAAAGAATTGGGCGTAAAGATAATTGGGGAAAAGGAATTCCTGGGGATAATTAAGTGAAAGTCAAGATTTAAGAAAGAAAAACTTTTAACTTATGTTTCGTCATCTAAAACAGCTTGATTGGGTCTTAATTGTCGCCGTTATATTATTGGTTGGCATTGGCTTATTGTCTCTTTATAGCTCTTCGATCGGAAAAGGAGATTTCTCGAATTTCAAGAAACAGCTTGTTTTTTTTAGCATAGGGATTTTCTTAATGTTCTTCTTTTGTTTCTTCGAATGGAGAATTTTTCGCGAAAGCAGTCATTTGATTTTTATTTTGTATCTGCTTTGTCTGTTAAGCTTGACAGGGCTTTTCTTTTTTGCGCCGGAAATCAGGGGGGTGCAGAGATGGTATAAGATAGGGCCTCTTTCAATTGATCCCGTAGAATTTACAAAGATTATTTTAATAATTTTGTTGGCGAAGTATTTCTCAATGAGGCATATTGAGATGTACCGCGTAAGACACATTTTGCTTTCAGGTTTCTATGTTTCTTTGCCTGCCGCTATCACCTTTTTTCAGCCGGATTTTGGTTCGATAATAGTTTTAGGTGCCTTATGGATAGGAGTGTTGATTGTCTCTGGTATAAAGCTGCGCCATTTTTTAATTCTATTACTTGGTTTACTTTTAATTTTGTCTTTCAGTTGGGCTTTTTTGATGAAAGATTATCAAAAAGAAAGAATCGCCAGCTTTATTATGTCTGCCGATCCTTTGGGAGCTAACTGGAGTCAAAATCAGGCAAAGATTGCCATTGGAGCCGGAGGAATTTTCGGGCAAGGACTGTTCCGCGGATCGCAAACTCAGTATGGTTTTTTACCTGAGTCCCAGACAGATTTTATTTTTGCCGCGATTGCCGAAGAAATGGGTTTGGTTGGAGTTTCGGTTTTGTTGCTGCTTTTTTTAATTTTAATCTGGCGTATTTTCAAAGTCGCCGTAAATAGCCAGAGTAACTTTCCTCGTCTTTTTAGTGTTGGATTGGCCGTTGTCCTGATTTCGCAAATTTTCATAAATATTGGCATGAATTTAGGTATATTGCCGATAATTGGTATTTCTTTGCCTTTGGTAAGTTACGGAGGAAGCGGGTTAATAACGATCCTGGTAGGATTAGGCATTATCCAAAACATAAAAAATAATCCTTAGATGCTTGGTAGGCGAAGAAGATAAATCCTCTTCTTTACCTTCGTTTTTACTGCGTAAAAACTCGGTACTTGACGAACTTTTTGGTTTTTGGTAATATTAATTTCACGTACAATTAGCTTGGTTTAAGTTTTTTAATATTATTTTGCTTCCTTCTTTTTTATAAAAATTAGAATAATTTTTTGTCCCTAAGTTTCTGTTTGGGGCCTTTTTTGGTGTTAGCGATGATAACTTCGTTTCCTTCTTTATTATGAATTTCACTAAAGCTAAGAGCTTCACAAAAGCAAAAGTTTCTCTTTCTCTCCCTTATTTAGTTTCCATTCAAAAAGACAGCTGGCAATTATTCTGGGAAAGGGATTTAAAAGAATTATTGCTTGAAATCTCTCCGATCAAGGATTATACGGGTAAAGAGTTAGAACTCTGGTTTTTGGATTATAAGCTTGACGTGCCCAAATATAAAACCGATTTGGAAGCAAAACAAAACAACGATTCTTTCGAGGCGTCTCTTAGGGTCAGGACAAAATTAGTTAATCTTAAAACCAAAGAAATCAAAGAGCAAGAAGTCTATTTTGCCGATTTCCCCTTAATGACAGAAAGGGGAACTTTTATTCTCAATGGAGTTGAGAGAGTTGTCGTTTCCCAGTTGATTCGTTCTCCCGGTGCGTTTTTCACCAGTCAAAGAGCCGGAGGCAGAAATAATTTTGGCGCCAAAATTATTCCCAATCGGGGCGCTTGGCTTGAATTTGAGACTGAACAATCGGGAGCAATTGGAGTAAAAATTGACAGGAGAAGAAAAATAATGGCTACAACGTTATTGAGGGCTTTTGGCATTGATAAAGACGAATCTATTAAAGAGACCTTTCAGGATGTGGATAGAGGAGATGTAAAGTATATTGAAGAGACCTTGAAAAAAGACACGAGCCACAATCAAGCAGAGGCCTTTGTGGAAGTCTATCAAAGGTTAAGGCCCGGAGATCTGGCTACTCCCGACACCGCCAGAGAATTGATTGAAAATATGTTTTTTAATTTTGAAAGATACGATTTGTCCAAGGTGGGAAGGTGGAGGATGTGGCAGAGATTGTCTGAATTAAAGCCAAAGGCCAAACTCCCGCAGGGAGCGAAGGTGAAGATGAGAACGAAATTCTCATCGCCCGTAGAGAATGAAATTACGGTCGGAGACAGGGTTTTAAAATTGGAGGACGTGGTGGCGGTGATTAGAGAAATCATCAGGTTGAACAATACTCCAGAAGCCAGGCCCGACCAGATTGATCATTTGGGCAACAGAAGAGTCAGGACTTTGAATGAACTCCTGCAAAACAGGTTGAGAGTAGGGTTAATGAGAATGGAGAGAATTATTAAAGACAGAATGTCTACTTTGGATGTCTACACCTTGGCTCCAATGCAGCTGATCAATCCGAGACCGTTCATGGCCGTGGTAAAGGAGTTTTTCACCTCTTCCCAGATGTCTCAATTTATGGATAACGAAAATCCCTTGGCTGAATTGGAACACAAAAGAAGGCTGTCGTCCACGGGACCGGGCGGATTAACCAGAGAGAGAGCTGGTTTTGAAGTGAGAGACGTTCAGCCGTCGCACTACGGCAGAATTTGCCCCATTCAAACGCCCGAAGGTCCGAATATCGGATTGGTCGGCCATATGGCTTCCTTTTCCAGAATTAATCAATATGGTTTTTTAGAAACTCCTTATTTTAAAGTTGAAAAAGGAAAGGTGTTATCGGAGATTCATTATCTTTCGGCTTACGAAGAAGAAAAATACAATATTGCTTCTGGCGCCGTGCCGATTAATGACGCAGGTTTTATAGTCTCTGAGAAAGTGGAAGCCAGGATAAAAGGCGAACCGGGAGTGATGGAAAGAGATAAGATTGATTATATTGACGTTTCTTCGGAGCAGTCGATTTCAATTGCCACTTCCTGCATTCCGTTTCTGCAGAATGATGACGCCAACAGGGCTTTAATGGGTTCTAATATGCAGAGACAAGCGGTTCCTCTATTTAAACCCGAACCTCCTCTTGTCGCTACCGGATCAGAAAGAAAAGTGGCTCAAGATTCAGGCCAGGTGATAGTGGCTGACGAAGACGGCATAGCGACCGAAGTAGACGCCAATCATATCACGATAAAGCCCAAGTCTAAAAATCTGAAACCTAAAACCTATTATCTCAGGACTTTCATCAGGACAAATCAATACACTTGTTTTCATCAAAAACCGATAGTAAGGGTGGGCAAGAGCGTTAAGAAAGGAGATATCTTGACGGACGGTGGCGCAATCGCTCAGGGCTCCTTGGCTTTGGGCCAGAACATTTTGGTGGCTTTTATGCCTTGGCGTGGAGGGAATTTCGAGGATTCAATTATTCTTTCGGAAAGATTGGTCAAAAACGACGCCTATACATCAATCCATATTGAGAGCTTTGCCTGTGACGTCAGGGAAACAAAACTGGGGCCGGAAATTACGACTCCAGACATCCCTAATGTTTCAGAGGAAAAATTAAAGGATTTGGACGAAGAAGGGGTCGTCAGGATTGGAGCGGAGGTCGGCCCTAACGATATTCTAGTTGGTAAAATTTCGCCGAAAGGAGAGGCGGACTTGACGGCCGAAGAAAGATTATTGAGGGCTATTTTTGGAGAAAAAGCCAGGGAAGTAAAAGATACCTCTTTGCTAATGGAGCATGGGAAAAGAGGAAGAGTGGTAGGAGTTAAGATCTTTTCCCGTGAGCTCGGCCACAAACTGGAACCGGGAGTAATAAAAAAGATTGAAGTGGAAATAGCCCAATTAAGAGAAGTTAAAGCTGGTGATAAATTGGCGGGTCGCCACGGAAACAAGGGGGTAATTTCAAAAATTATGCCCGAAGAAGAGATGCCTTTTATGGCAGATGGCACTCCCGTTGACATTATCCTGAATCCCATGAGCGTCGCCTCCCGAATGAATCTCGGTCAAATTTTAGAAACTCACCTGGGCTGGGCGGCTAAAGTCTTGGAGTGTCAGGCGATTACTCCGGCGTTGTCAGGAGCCAATGAGATAGACATTAAGAAAGAATTAAAAGCAGCCGGCCTCCCCGAAGACGGCAAGATTACCCTGCATGACGGCAGGACCGGTTTGCCTTTTCCTCAGAAAATCACTGTCGGATATATATATATGATGAAATTGATCCATATGGTTGAAGACAAGATCCACATGCGATCAATCGGTCCTTATTCTTTAATTACTCAGCAGCCTCTTGGGGGAAAGGCGCAGTTTGGCGGACAGAGATTCGGAGAAATGGAGGTCTGGGCCCTGGAAGGATACGGTGCAGCTCATACTCTTCAGGAAATGTTGACGATAAAATCCGATGATGTGACGGGAAGAGCCGCAACTTACGAATCAATATTGAAAGGGGAAGAAATAAGAAATCCGAACATACCCGCTTCCTTCAATTTGTTGGTTGCAGAGCTGAAATCGCTAGGCTTGGGCGTGGAAGTCAAAGAGAAGCAAAAAGAATAAAAGAAATAAAACCCTAATTTAAATTAAAAATTCAAAAATTGAAACATTATGCGCGTAGTAGATATCGAATCCATCAGAATAAAATTAGCTTCACCGGAAGAAATTTTGAATTGGAGCCGGGGCGAGGTGACAAAGCCAGAAACCATAAATTATAGAACCCAAAGGGCTGAAAAGGATGGTTTGTTTTGTGAAAAGATTTTCGGTCCGACCAAAGACTACGAGTGTTATTGCGGGAAATACAAAAGAATTCGCTACAAGGGCATTATCTGCGACAGATGCGGAGTGGAGGTGACGAAAGCTGCGGCTCGAAGAGAAAGAATGGGTCACATTAAATTGGCCAGCTCTTGCTCTCACGTCTGGTTTTTAAGAGGGGTGCCTTCCAGAATGGGCATGATTTTAGATGTTCCGATGCAGCAATTGGAAAAGGTAATTTATTTTGCTTCATATGTCATTACAAGTTGCAACGAGGAAGGAAAAAAGAGAGTTCTGGAAGAGATTGAGAAGGAATATAAACAAAAAGCCAAAAACCGATCCTCGCGACAGCAAGAAGAGGGTGAAAAAAAGAATAAAGCTCTTTCTTCTCGTCGGAAAGCAAAAAATAAAAAAGAAGAAAAAATTAAATTGGAGGATTTAAGGACGGCGAGAGATTTAGCTGTAAACGAAGTTTCCAATTTGAAGCCGTTGAAGATTTTGTCAGAAGTTGATTATCATCGGCTTTCTTTGAAATACGGGGAAATCTTTGAGGCGGGAACGGGCGCTGAAACTCTGAGAAATATCTTTGAGAAGATTGACTTAAAGAAAAAAATAGAAGAATTAAAGAAGGAATTAATAGCGGCACAGCCCGTTTCCAGGAGAAAAATATTGGTCAGATTAAAGTTCTTCCAGGGCATGTTGAAATCCGGCATCAGGCCAGAATGGATGTTTATTACTGTTTTACCGGTATTGCCCCCTGATTTGCGGCCAATGGTTCAGTTGGATGGCGGGAGATACGCTTCTTCCGATTTAAACGATCTTTACAGAAGAGTAATTAACAGGAATAACCGACTGAAATATCTTCTGGAGATTGGAGCGCCGGAAGTTATCGTTAGAAACGAGAAAAGAATGTTGCAGGAAGCGGTAGACGCTTTGATCGACAACGGGATGAGAAAAGGGACAATGACTATGGCTACTACCGGAGGTAAAAGGCTGTTAAAATCATTGGCTGACATACTTAAGGGGAAACAGGGGAGATTCCGTCAGAATCTTTTGGGGAAAAGAGTGGATTATTCCGGGAGATCCGTTATCGTGGTTGGTCCCGAATTGAAACTTAATGAGGTGGGAATCCCGAAAAAGATGGCTCTGGAACTTTTCAAGCCTTTTATTATTAAGAAGCTTTTGGATAAAGAATTGGTTTATAATGTCAGATCTGCCTCCAGATTAATTGAGCAGGAAACGGATGAGGTCTGGGCCAGCTTGGAAGAGGTGGTAAAAGATAAGCTTGTTTTGTTAAATCGCGCTCCGACTCTTCACAGATTGGGAATCCAGGCCTTTTATCCCAAATTGATTGAGGGGGAATCGATTAGGGTTCATCCGATGGTTTGCCGGCCTTTTAACGCCGATTTTGACGGAGATCAGATGGCGGTTCACTTGCCATTGTCTGAGGCGGCCCAAAAAGAAGCCAAAGAAATTATGCTGTCTGTTTTGAATTTACTCAAACCCGCCACTGGCGCGCCAGTCATTAGTATCAATCAAGACATTATTCTCGGTTGTTATTTTCTGACGCGCATAAAGGATGGTAAGGATAAAATTTTCGGCAACAAGGAAGAAGCAATTATCGCTTACGAATTTGGGGATGTTGATTTGCAAGAAAAGATGAAAGTAAAATTAAGTCCAAAAGAATTGCCAATCGAAACCACCGTGGGGAGGCTTATTTTTAATGAGGTTTTTCCGCCGGATTTTCCCTTTCAGAATTCTTTGATTAAAGTTAAAAATTTAGAGGTAATAATCAGGAATATTATTGAGAAATACGAGCCGCAGGAGGTAGAAGAGATCTTGGATAAAATAAAAGAGCTGGGGTTTGAGTATTCAACATGGTCTGGAATTTCCTGGGGCATGGATGATTTGATTGTCCCTCCAGAAAAAGAGGCTATTTTAGCTAAGGCAGAGAAAGAGATAGAGGAGATCGAAGAACACTTCAAAAAGGGTTTGCTTTCAAGGGAAGAAAAAAGTTCAAAAGTAATTGAAGTTTGGAGCAGGGTAAAAGCAGAGATCGAAGAATTAGTCCCCAAAACCCTGCCTCAAGATGGATCAGTTTTTCAAATTATTGATTCGGGAGCTAAGGGTTCTTGGGGCCAACCTGTACAGATGACAGGGATGAAAGGTTTGGTGACCAACCCCGCAGGGCAAATTATAGAGTTGCCGGTAAAAAGTTCTTTTAAAGAAGGTTTTGATGTTTTGGAATACTTTATTTCAACTCACGGTGCCAGAAAAGGAACCGCAGATACGGCTCTCAGGACTTCTACAGCAGGATATTTGACCCGAAGACTGGTTGACGTCGCTCATGAGGTTATAGTTATGGAAGAAGACTGCGGCGACAAAGAAGGTTTTGTCGTTTGGAGAAAAGATGCAGACGAAATAGGCCAGAATTTTGTTTACAAAATTTTAGGGAGAATAAACTTAGAAAAGATTCCGGGAATTTGCAAAGAGGGAGAAATTATTGATTGGGAAAAGGCAGAGCGAATAGCTGCTGCTGGCATTAAAAAGGTAAAAGTAAGGTCTCTTTTAAGCTGCAAATCAGTTAGGGGCGTTTGTAGAAAATGTTATGGTTTGGATCTTGGAAATAATCAATTAATAAAACTCGGCGAAGCTGTGGGAGTGGTGGCTGCCCAGTCAATCGGAGAGCCCGGTACCCAATTGACAATGAGAACTTTCCATACCGGCGGAGTAGCGGGTGGAGGCGATATTACTATGGGTTTACCGCGAGTTCAAGAAATTTTTGAAATGAGAGTGCCTGGCGGCAAAGCAGAAATATCGCAGGTTGACGGCAAGGTTTTAGAAATAACCTTAGAAAGAGTAATCAGGGTCAAACCTCGAAAATTAGTCTCATTAGCGGATGCGCCGAAAAAAAACAAAGAAAAATCCGAAATTGTCGAATATAAAATTCCGGCAAAAGCGACAATTTGGGTAAGTCCAGGACAAGAAATAAAAAAGGGCCAGCAGCTTTGCGAGGGCAGTTTGGATTTAAAAGAGTTCTTTAAATTAGCCGGCGTGGAAGAGACCCAGCGGTACATCATTAAGGAAATACAAAAAATTTACGTTTCTCAGGGAGCGATAATCCACGATAAACATATCGAGACGATTTGTCGCCAGATGTTTTCCCGGGTAAAAATAAAAGATGCCGGAGATTCATTTTTCTCTATAGGAGAAATTATAGAACGGGCAAAATTTTTAGAAGAGAACGCTCGGCTTAAAAAAGAAAAAAAGAATAAAGCTATAGGAGCTCCGGTTTTATTGGGAATTACTAGGGTTTCTTTGACAACAGACAGTTTTCTTTCCGCTTCTTCGTTCCAAGAAACGTCCCGAGTTTTAATCAAGGCGTCTCTGGAGGCAAAAGAGGACAAGCTGAGAGGGTTGAAAGAGAATGTGATAATTGGCAAGCTCATACCAGCCGGGACTGGTTTTAAAAAAGAAAAATAATGATCGAAGAGGATTGCGTCCTCTTTTCTACCCGCGCTTTCACTGCGTGAAAGCTCGGTATATAATAAAAAAGAAGAGAAAGCGTGGCATAAATTAAAAATCTAAAACTTTAAACGTGGCTCAAAAGAAAAAAAATAAAAACAATAAAAAGCTTTCAATAACTGAAAAATTGCCCGCTCTCTTTACCCTGCCTGAAGAAACTAAAAAATGGATTTGGGGCGTGGTTGTTTTTATCTTGGCGATAATCATCGCTTTGAGTTTTTTTAACTCGGCAGGAGTTGCTGGTGTCGCCTTAATGAAAGGCCTAACTTTTTTAATTGGAAAAGCGGTTTTTATTATTCCCCTGATTTTGGTTCTGGGAGGATTGGTTTTTTTCAATGTTAAATACAAAAAATTTTTCGGTCCGACGATTTTAGCAATCATCATTCTGATCGTAGGTATAGCCGGATTTATTGAAAGTTTAAATCCTGAAACGAGGCAGGGAGGATGGCTGGGATATCTCTTAAGTTGGCCATTTTTGGGATTATTCGGAGGATTGGTTGCCAAGATCGTTTTTGGCGGAGTTATTATGATTGGTTGTCTGATTTTTTGGTACTTGATCAAAGGACCCAAAGTAAAAGACATTCCAAAAATTAAAGAAGATTTGGAAATAGAAAAAGAACCGTCCCTGATAAAGAAAATTTTTCTGCCCAGGTTTAAAATCAAAGAAATAGAACCCAAAATAAAAGAAAGCCCAGTCAGGCCAGAAGAGCCGATTTTGGAATTGAAACAAAAAGAAGTGCCGCAGAGATTCTTAGCGGGGGAGCAATATAAAACGCCTCCCTTGGAATTATTGGAAACTGATAAGGGGAAAGCCAC
>Ga0315547_1002425_pt1 | contig 13160 bp, 12 predicted proteins | sample SalMarSW160240MG_2_FD_202542 | JGI IMG/M metagenome (GOLD analysis project Ga0315547, IMG submission 202542) | Salt marsh sediment microbial communities from the Plum Island Ecosystem LTER, Massachusetts, United States - Salt Marsh Sediment SW1601-240 ... | reverse complement strand
GGCTTTGTCTGTATTCATACACCAGCTGATAATTTAGTGGCTGACTTTTTAGATAAAAAAATTAAAAAAGCTCAACCAGAATATATTAGTGATGTCTTGAAATTACTTAAAGAAATTTCGGAATATAAAGAAGCGATTAAAATCGGGGTCGGACCGCGGCTTTTTGCAGGCGATGAAGAAAATCGTTGTGGTCAGATTGCTATTACGGAAATTACTGGCGGCACCGAGGGCTCGCCAAAAATTTATAAAAAAATGGCTCAAGCCGGCATCGGAACAATTATTGGGATGCATATGTCTGAAGAACATAAAAAAGAAGCTGAAGCGGCTCATATCAATGTGATTGTGGCTGGTCATATGTCTTCAGATTCTATTGGCATGAATTTATTTTTAAATCAATTAGCCAAGCAAAGCATCAAAATTATCCCTTGCGCTGGATTAATCCGAAGATAAATTTGGTATCAAAAATACGGCTCAAACAATTTGAGCCGTATTTTTATTTTACTTCCAGATAAGCAGAAAAAAAGATTTAATCAGGTTAATCACTACCTTATTTTCAATAAGCAGACCAGTTTTTTGAGAAGTTAGAATAATGACTTTATCGTAGATAATAACAGTTTCTTTAAAAGGGGAAGAGATTTGCTTAGGGGATTTTCTTTCTAAATAAGGAAAGGGTGATTTCTTCTTCACTGGAGAAAGTTCTTTAACCTGGATTTTACCCAGTCGCTTTTTTATTTTCTGGTAAGTACTTTCTCGCTGGCTGCTCGGCCAAATTTTATTATCACTGGCTAAAACATAAATTTCCTTAGAATGAGTAGTCAAAAAATCATCTAACAAAATTTCCAAACCGCTTTTCCCTGAATAAACTTTTATTTCTTTTTTATCGTTTAAATAATACTTAGTTCGCAAAGCGGCAATCACCCGGAGAAATTCTCTTTCTTTTTCTTCCAATTCCTTTTTTTGTCTTTTTAAAATACCTAAAAGATGGTCAGGCGATTGAGCGGCAAAATATCTTTTGCCTTTTTCTTTTGATTGAGTAATTAACCCCTTCTTTTCTAAGGATTCAATAATCTCATAAGCAGTCGGCCGGCTAATCTGGGCTTTTTGAGCAATCTCCTGAACCGAAGTATAGCCCAATTCCAAGGCGGCTAAATAAACCCGTACCTCTTTCTCGGCTAAGCCCAATTTCCTTAATTCCAATGGCAAAATTGGCAAAATCTCTATTTTTTCCATTTGCTATAACTATAATTTATTTTTTGAAATCAGTCAATATTTAAGATAGATTGTCAGTTATCGTTTTACAAACCATAAATTAAAATATCGCTTAAATCAAGCGGTTTTTTGTTTATTTCTGTCCCTGTGGATAAGTTTTGTCGGAAAACACTTGACAAATGTTTTGAGATGTGTATAATGGGAGAAGAAAATATCTATCAGAATTATGGACAGCAAAACCCTTCTCATCATTGTTATCGTGGCCATACCAATATTGCTGACTTTGCTGATTTGGGCAATTGGCCGGCATTACCGGAGAAAGCAAAAATAGTTTGTCAGAAGTTTGGTCAATCGAATAAAGGAGGTTTAAAAAAATCTTCTTTGTTCGGTTTATCAGCCGAAAGGGATTCAGCAGCCGGGCCTAATGGTCTTTGACAGCTGAAAAAAAACAGGAAATACAAAGAACCGACGGTTCTTTCAAAAATAAATAATTTTAGAAAGGGAGGTAAGAGAAAATGACTGAAATAAGGAAAGTTGTTAAGGTAATGTTTTTTGCTATACAATGTATGGCAATAGGCATAATCGTCAATCCTCGCTTTTATATTAAGTTGATCGTTAATGAAGGTAGGCGGTTATTGGTTACAGACAATACTTGAAATACACATTATGAGGAGGGCAGGGAGATGTTAAAGATGATTTTGAGATTTTTTGTTGTTTGGACAAATCGGCAAACGTTGCTGGCGGTAACTTGGAGACTTGCTGTGTCTGTAGCAGATTGGCGGACTCTTTTGAGAAGAATTAAAGGCCAACCAATAGTTGACGCGGTCTTTATTAGTAATATGCGCGATAAGACTGATAGACTTCTTTATCTCGGTTCTTGGCGTCCAAAAGATGGTCATTTCAATGGCCCTCGTTATTGGATTAAGGGAGTGGCTGGCCGGACTCGAGCGTTAGATATTGTAACAGAGGATTTAACCACAAGCGAAGGAAGGCAAAAAGCAAAAAAGTATTTTATCAGTGCTACTCAGTGGGCCAAAGATAATGGGGCAAAAGTAATTTTATTGGCTGCCAGCACCAAAAGAATTTTTGGTGAAAATGGTGCCGAATTGAAGGAATTGTTTCCAGACTTAATTTTCACAATCGGGGATAATGGAACATTTCTTCTTTTAAAAGAAGAAACCCTTCGTGCTTTAAAGCATGCTCGATTAATGCCTAGACATTGTCGGGTTGGAGTTCTTGGCCCTTATGGGTTCCTCGGCGAAATGATGATCCAAGCCCTTACAGGAAAAGACTATGACGTTATCGGAGCTGGTCCTAATATTTCTGCACTAAAAAGAGTTGCTACAAGATATGAAATTGGAACATGCCAAACTTTTGCTGAAATGGGTAAAGTGGACGCAGTGGTGGCCTGTACTCATAGCGAGCGGATTCGTCTGAATGCCGAAAATATTGAATTAATCCGGCGTCCGGGTAAAAAACTGCTTATTGTGGATGTGGCTAAACCATCAAATCTCAAGTATCAAGAATTTCAGAAATGTCAAAATGTTGTTGTTCGGCAAGATGCTGGTAATGCCTATAGTCCTCAACTTAAGTATGTTTTAGGAGCGATTTCTTACAAGATGTTTCGTTTGATCCGAGGCGTAACCTTTGGATGCTTCGCAGAGGCGCTTTCTTTGGCTGCCACAATTAAAAACGGAGTGGAGGTGGAAGTACGGATGTTAAGAAATTCAAACTGGTTTATGGTTAATGCGGTTAATATGGGATCGATTGCTAAGATGTTCAGGCGGGATGGATTCACGTTTCCATCCTCACGCTGTTTCGGCAAGCGCGTCACTTCTTTTGACCTGAACTTAGGGTTGAAAACGCGAAACCATAAATCTTATTGGAGATTGGCCTTTAATAAAATAACGGCTTTTCTCTTTTGAGTAAACCATAGGGGCAATCTACAATAGTAGATTGCCCCTTTTCTATTTTCAAAATATTTAAAAAGTGTTAAAATATAATAAAATATAGAAAAAGGGATTTAGTAATAATTTTAAGATATTATGGCCATTTCTATTTTTTCCTTTTTGCCACTAATTAGCGCAATTTTTGTCCTGTTTTTGGGAATTTTTGTTTTCTTAAAAAATAAGAAATTAAAACTCAATATTATTTTCTTTTTGTTAAGTATCGCTATGACTGTTTGGCTTTTTAGTACTTTTATGATGTTTGTTTCTAAAACAGATGATCAGGCGATTTTTTGGGACAGAACTGTTTATTTGGGAGTAGTTCTTATACCAATTTTAATGTATCATTTTGGTCTTGCTTTTTCAAAAACCAGAAATCCTAAAATACTTTATTCGGGTTATTTTTTGGCAGTTACATTTCTTATTTTAAGTAGAACCGATTACTTTGTGGCTGATTTATTCAAATATCAATGGGGCGTCCATACCAAAGCACAGATTTTTCACCATATTTTCCTTGCATATTTTTCCATCTATTTGTTTCTTTTTTATTTTAATCTCTACTGTCATTATCGAAAAACCAAAATAGGTATTGAACGCAATCAAACCAAGTATATCTTTATTGCTTTTCTGATATTGCTTTCTGGCGTTTTAGGATATCTTCCTGCTTACGGTATAGGAATTTATCCTTTCGCTTATTTATCCGGATTAATTTTTACCATTATCCTTGCCTATGCCATTCTTAAATACCGCTTGATGGATATTCGGATGGCTATTAAGAGGAGTACTATTTTTTCAGGAGTGGTTATTATGATTACGGCGGCTTACGCTTTGGCCGCTTTTTTGTTAAGTTGGGTGGTTTTTGGCGGGGTCTATACTTTCAAGACTCAAATCATCGTTGGTTTAATCGTTGCTTTCTTAGTGGCTCTTGGCTTTAGGCCTCTTTATGATTGGCTGAGAAAAATAACTGATACATTTTTGTTCAAGGGAGAATATAAGCCTCAGGAACTAATGGCTGATATTTCTGATATTTTGTCGCAGACTTTGGATCTAGATAAAGTTGTTAATATTTTAAAAGAGCAAATTAGCCGGGCTTTAAGAATAGACAAGATGGAAGTGGTGGTTTTAGAAGGGGGAAATGAGATTGCTTCGGTCGCCAAAGGCGACCTCGCAATGACATCTCAAAAAACCCTTCGACAAGCTCAGGAGATAAAAGAACCTCAGGGCGTAAAAGCCCTGCGAAAACTAATCAATTATTTCAAAAAACAAAGAGAAGTTTTGGTTCTGGAAGAATTAAAAAGAAAAAAGGCCGAAAAAAACGGATTTGATAAAGGCGTTCTTTTTATTAGAGATTTGGAAAAACTTAAAACCGCTTTAGCTGTTCCTTTGTTAGTTAAAGATAAATTAGTCGGCCTATTCCTTTTGTCATTTAAAAAGTCAGGTGATATGTTTACTGATGAGGACATTAAAACATTAGAAGCAATTGCCGCCCAAGCAGCCATTGCTCTTGAAAATGCCCGGCTTTATGAGGAAATGAAGGATTTTTCCAAAACGCTTCAGAAAGAGGTTAATCGTCAGACCAAGAATTTAAGAGATGCCAATATCCGGCTGGAACAATTAGACAAGGCTAAATCAGAGTTTATTTCATTAGCTTCTCATCAATTAAGAACACCCTTAAGCATTATTAAGGGCTACATTTCTATGATGTTAGAAGGAGCTTGGGGGAAAATCACCGGAAAACAGAAAGAGCATTTAGAAAGGGTATATTCAAGTAACGAACGTTTAATTAAATTAGTTGAGGATCTGCTGACTGTTTCCCGAATTGAAGCAGGGCGTTTGGAATTTGATTTTCAGCCGCTGGCCTTAGACGAATTAACTGAAAGTATGATTAAAGAATTCAGCCAGATGACCGCTAAAAAAGGACTTTACCTGAAGTATATCAAGCCGGCAAAGGCACTGCCTAAAGTTAAAGCTGATTCTTTGAAAATCAGACAGGTTATTCAAAATCTAATTGACAATGCCCTTCATTATACTAAAGAAGGCGGGGCAACCATTCGTCTTAAAGCAGAGAAAAATAATGTGAGATTTAGTATTGAGGACACGGGCATTGGCATTTCTTCTGAGGAACAGGTGACTCTTTTTGAAAAGTTTTCTCGCGGCAAAGAAATAGCCAGAATACATACTGAAGGAACCGGTTTGGGACTATACTTAGCCGCTAAATTAGTTGAAGCGCATCAAGGCAAAATCTGGGTTGAATCAGAAGGCAAAGGCAAGGGTAGCGCTTTCTATTTTGAACTGCCGGTGAAAAGGAAGAAATAAATTTAATGGAGAATAAAAAAAGGAAAATTTTAATTATTGAAGACGAGAAGTTTCTTTTGGAGATATATCAGAGTCGTTTTGAAAAAGAGGGCTATCAGGTTTTCGCGGCGATTAATGGGCTGGCTGGTTTGAAATTGGCCCAGAAAGAAAAACCGGATTTGATTATCTTAGATATTTTAATGCCGGGCATGGATGGTTATGAAGTAATTAAAAAACTTAAAGAGAATAATCAAACCAAAGAAATCACTATTTTAGTCCTTTCTAACTTGGGTCAGCGGGAAGAAATTAATCAAGGATTGAAATTAGGAGCTAATGATTATATTATTAAAACAGATTTGACGCCAAGCGAACTTGTTAATAAAGTAGAAGGGATGTTTAAATAAATGAAACGTATTTTAATTACTGAAACAATTGAAAAAGTAGGGGAGCCAGTTAAATTATCTGGCTGGGTTCATCAACGGAGAGACCACGGCCAAATTATTTTTATTGATTTAAGAGATAAAAGCGGTTTGATTCAACTGGTCTTTACTCCTCAAGACAAAGCTCTTTATCAGACAGCTGATTCTTTGCGGCCAGAGTGGGTTATTAGTATTGAAGGAAAAGTTAACCAGCGGCCTAAAAATATGGCTAATCCCAATATGCCGACTGGAGAAATTGAAGTATCTGTTGAGAGATTGGAAATATTAAATCAAGCTAAAATAACGCCTTTTGAAATTAGCCAGGATAAGGAAATTAATGAGGAACTACGCTTGAAATATCGTTATTTAGACCTACGTCGGCAAAAAATGAAAAATAATTTAGTTCTTCGGCATAAGGTAATTAAACTGATTCGGGATTTTATGGATAAGCAGGGATTTATTGAAGTAGAAACACCTATTTTAACTAAGTCCACCCCTGAAGGAGCCAGAGATTTCTTGGTTCCCAGTCGTCTTCATCCAGGAAAATTTTATGCCTTACCTCAAGCGCCCCAACAATTAAAGCAATTGTTGATGGTGGCTGGTTTAGAAAGATATTTTCAGATTGCCCGCTGTTTTCGCGATGAGGATTTACGCGGCGACCGCCAGCCAGAATTCACTCAATTAGATGTGGAAATGTCCTTTGTTAAGCAAAAGGATATTTTAAGCCTGATTGAAAAACTGATGATTAAAATTATTAAAGAATTGGTTATCTTTGATAAAAATTTATCCAAAAAACTTACCTTTAACCCATTTTTAAAATTAGATTATCAGGAAGTAATTAAAAAATATGGCACGGATAAACCAGATTTAAGAAAAGACCCTAAAGATCCTGATGAATTAGCTTTTGTTTGGATTTTAAATTGGCCGCTTTTTGAATGGAATAGCCAGGAAAAAAGATATGACTCTTGTCATCATATTTTCACCGCTCCCCAAAAAAAGGATTTGCCTTTACTGGATAAAGACCCTCTCAAAGTCCGTTCTTGGCAGCATGATTTAGTTCTTAATGGACACGAAATAGGTGGCGGCAGTATCAGGATACATCAAAGAGAAGTTCAGAAAAAAATATTTAAACTGGTTGGTTTAAGTAAAGAGGAAATAGAAGAGAAATTTGGTCATTTGTTAAAGTCCTTTGAATATGGGGCGCCGCCTCATGGAGGAATTGCTTCGGGCCTAGACCGTCTTTTAATGATTCTCCTTAATGAAGAAAGTATCAGAGAAATAATAGCTTTTCCAAAAACAGGCGACGGTCGCGACTTAATGATGGAAGCACCTAGTTCAGTTAGTCCAGAACAATTAAAAGAATTGAATATAAAGATTTCTGCCTAAATCGCTTCAGAGGTAGAGGAGTTAATTATTAAAATAAATGTTGATTAAGTTTTTGACTACTATTTCTATTTTGTTCAATCCTTTTACCTTTCTATTTGGTCAGTTTGATATTGACTCCGAACAAAAAGCCAGTCCTTTGCCCGCTGAACTTCCGATCTCAACTTCCTTAACAGCTGATTTCAATTTCAATCCCAGTTTAGCTAATGCCATTTCCAGTATTATCATCTCAACAGCCAGAGAGACCAATCCTAATTTCCTGCCTATTCGCAATTGGGATATTAGCCAGCCAGAGATTGAGGCAAAGGCAGCTTTAATCTTCGCGCCGGAAAAAAACAATATTCTTTATCAAAAGAATATTGAACAGGTTTTACCCATTGCCAGTTTAACTAAATTAATGACCGGATTGATTGTTTTAGAAAATACAAATTTAGACCAGATAGTTACTGTTACTAAAGAGGCGATTGAGGCCTATGGTGATATGGGTGGATTAGTTGTTAACGAAAAAATTTCTGTTAAAAATTTGCTTTACGCCTTGTTAATGGAATCAAGTAATGACGCAGCTGTGGCCCTAGCTGATGCTTTCAAGGACTGTCCCTTAGATACAGTCCTTGAATCTGAGGGACAGTCCCTAGTTTCTCTGATGAATAAAAAAGCGGAAGAACTCGGTTTAACAAGTACTCATTTTATTGAACCAACCGGCTATAACCCAGCTAATCTCTCCACGGCTCTTGATTTAGCTAAATTAGTCAAGTATAGTTTAAATCAGCCGGTTATCTGGCAAATTCTTAAGACATTCAGTATTGATTTGCCATCAGCTGATGGAACAATTAATCATCATTTTACAAATACTAATCAATTATTGAACAGCCGACCGATAATAATCGGCGGCAAAACCGGCTATACTGACGAAGCCCAGGGTTGTATGATTTTAGTCATTGAACAGGATTTAGATAAGGTCAGAAACTATATTGGACAACCCTCATCAGAATATCTGATTATTATTGTTTTAGGAACCCAAGAAAGATTTTCAGAAACAGAAAAATTAATTAATTGGGTTAAGGGAGCCTATATCTGGTAAGATAAAATACAATAATTACTAAATTATGCCTGATATTTTTCATCTCTCTCGTATTTTAGGATTAGCGGCGATTGCTTTTGTTTTTGCTTTAGCCTGGACACCGGCCTTAATTCATTTTCTTGATAAATACCGTTTAGGTAAACAAATTAGATTTGAGGGAGTGCCTATTTTTGCTAAACTTCACAAGAAAAAAGAAGGAACCCCGACTATGGGCGGGATTTTAGTTTGGGGGACTATTTTGACCTTGACTCTACTTTTTTGGTGGTTGGGACAAATTGGTCAGGGGACTATTTTGGAAAAAATAAATTTTCTCACTCGTAGAGAAACGCTTTTACCTCTGGGCGCTTTGGTTGCTTCGGCTTTGGTTGGCTTGGGCGATGACTTATTGGGGATTTTCAGAAAAGGTTCTAATGGCGGCGGTTTGAAAATGCGACATCGTCTCTTGATTTATACGGTCATTGCTGCTTTTGGCGCTTGGTGGTTTTTTTGGAAATTGGAATGGGACTTAGTCCACATTCCTTTTCTCGGCGATTTTAATATTGGCTGGTGGTATATCCTGCTCTTTATTTTTATCTTAGTCGCTACCGCCTTTTCGGTTAACGAAGCTGATGGTTTAGATGGATTGGTTGGCGGCATCCTCTTAATCTCTTTTGCTTCTTATGCGGTTATTGCTTTTTCTCAGGGGAAAATGGATTTGGCTGTTTTTTGCGGAGTGATTATCGGCGCTTTATTGGCTTTTCTTTGGTTTAATATTCATCCGGCTCGTTTTTTTATGGGCGATACCGGAGCAATGTCTCTGGGCATCACTTTAGGAATTATTGCTATGTTAACCAATGCTTTTCTTTTATTGCCTTTTATCGGCTTTATTTTAGTTGTTGAATCAGGTTCAGTAATTATTCAGCTTCTTTCAAAAAAAATACGCCGGAAAAAGATTTTCTTATCTACTCCTATCCATCATCATTTTGAAGCGATTGGCTGGCCCGAAACAAAAATAACTATGCGCTTTTGGATAATCGGCGGGGTTATGGCCGTCATCGGTTTAATAATAGTGTTCATTGAAAAAATTATCTAATTACTTTTCAGGTTATGAAAATCAGTGATTTTAAAAACAAAAAAATAACCGTTATCGGCTTAGGACTACATGGCGGAGGAGTCGGTGTAGCTAAATTTTTTAGTCAGCTGGGAGCTAAAGTTCTGGTCACCGACCTAAGAAACAAAGAGGATTTGAAAGAATCCCTGGAACAACTTAAGGGAGAGTCAATAAAATATGTTCTCAATCAACATCGGCCGGAAGATTTTATCAATACTGACTTAGTCATTAAAAATCCAGCCGTGCCAGACAAATCCAAGTATCTTGAGATAGCCCGGGAACATAAGGTGCCCATTGAAACAGACATTGGTATATTTTTTGAACTTTGCCCTGCCTTGATTATTGGGGTAACCGGCAGCAAAGGCAAATCAACAGTGGCTACCTTAATAGCTAAATTTTTAGCTAAAGAACATAGCAAGGTATTTTTAGCCGGTAACATCAGAAGTTCTGTTTTGCAAAAATTAAATAAAATTAATAAAGAAAGTTTAGTTGTTTTAGAACTATCCAGTTGGCAATTAGCTGGTTTGAGACCGCATCGCCAAAGTCCTCATTGCGCCGTGTTAACTAATATTCTTCCTGATCATCTCAACCGCTACAAAAGTATCAATGAATATATTGAGGATAAAAAGGAAATTCTCCGTTGGCAAAAATCAAAGGATTATTCAATTCTTAATTACGACGATAAAATAGTCAGAAATTTCGCTCATGGAGTTAAATCGCAGGTATTTTATTACAGCCAGGATAACGGTCTTGTTTCTAATTTAGAAAAGGAAAAATTAGGCGCTTTTGTCAAGGGAGAAAAAATTTTTATGAAGAGCCCGGTCGAACCACTTCTTGGCCAGGATTCGACCTCGTTGTCAGACGGGAAAAAAGAAGAAATCTGTTCTTTGGATGATATTTCTTTAAGGGGAAAGCATAATATTGACAATGTTTTAGCCGCCGTAACCGTAGCTAAATTGTATCAAGTTTCCAATAAATCAATTAAAAAAGTTCTTAACAAATTTAAGAGTTTAGAAGGAAGATTGGAATTAGTTAAGATAATTAATGGAGTTAAATATATTAATGATACCACGGCAACTATTCCTGAGGCCTGTTTAGCTGCTTTGAATTCATTCCCCTCGAATAAACATATCATTCTTATTGCTGGAGGTAATGATAAAAATCTTGATTTTAGTCAATTGGCTGAAATGGTAAATAAAAAAGTCAAAAAAATAATCTTTCTGGAAGGTACAGCTACCCCTAAGTTCAAAAAAGCTCTGGAAGGACAGTTAGAATTAACTAACAGCCAATTAGAAGTAATCGGACCTTTAAGTGATATGGAGCAAGCGGTAATTGAAGCTAAAAAGGAAGCCAAAGAAAAAGACATTGTTTTACTTTCGCCGGCGGCTACCAGTTTTGGTCTTTTCAGACACGAATTCGAGAGGGGCGAGGCATTTGTTAAAGCAGTGGAGGATTTATGAAATCTCATCAAGCTGATTATTTTCTTATTTTTGTTACCTTCACCTTAGTTTTTTTGGGTTTAGTTATTCTTTCCAATCCTTCAATAATTCTTTCACAAGATGCTTTTGGGGAAAGTTATTATTTTTTAAGACATCAATTATTCAGCGTCTTTTTAGGTCTTATTTTATTCTTTATCTGCCAAAGAATCTATTATAAACATTGGCAAAAACTTGCTTTTTTCCTAATTATTTTCAGCATTTTTCTTTTAATTCTAGTTTTTGTTCCTAAAATTGGTTATGGCTATGGAGAAGCTAAACGCTGGATTGCTTTGGGCCCTTTTTCCTTTCAGCCATTTGAGTTGGCCAAATTATCTTTTATTCTTTACTTGGCTGCTTTGTTAAGCAAAAAAGGCAAAGATAATTATCAACTAATCAAAGAAAGTCTAATACCTTTTTTAGTAGTTGTCGGAACGATCGGTTTTTTGATTATTATTCAGCCTGACTTTAGTTCCTTGATAATTCTGATGGCCGTTGCCTTGGTTATTTATTTTTTAGCCGGTATGAAAATATCTTATATTTTAGGATTGAGCGGCTTGGCTTTAATTGGTTGTTTTGCTTTAATTAAAACAGCTGCTTATCGGGTCAATCGGTTAACTGTTTTTTTGCATCCTGAAATGGACCCCCAGGGCATTGGTTACCAGATTAATCAAGCTCTTTTAGCTATTGGTTCCGGTGGTCTTTTTGGTTTAGGTCTCGGCCATAGTATTCAGAAATGGCGATATTTGCCTGAACCAATTGGTGATTCTATTTTTGCCATTGTGGCTGAAGAATTAGGATTAATCGGCGCTGGTTTTTTAGTTGTCCTTTTTATTCTTTTAGCTTGGCGCGGTTTAAAAATTGCCAAAAATGCTCCTGATAGATTTGGCGGGCTTTTGGCTGGCGGCGTTATTAGCTGGTTGTTCTTTCAGGCCTTTATTAACATAGCGGCTATCTCTGGTTTGATTCCTCTAACTGGTTTACCTTTACCTTTAATTAGTTATGGTGGTTCAGCCATGGTTTTTTCATTAGCTGGTTTAGGAATACTGGTTAATATATCAAAGTATACAGAATAAAATTATGAGAATACTTTTTACTGGCGGTGGCACCGGGGGACATGTTTTCCCCATTATTGCCTTAGCCAGACAATTAAAAAAAATTTATACCCAGTCAATGGCTCCCATTGGTCCAGAAGGGGAGACACATTTGCAAATGTTTTTTTTGGGACCAAATGGTTTTGCTAAAAAATCTCTCCAGGAGGAAGGTATTAGAACAAAAATAATTTTAGCCGGTAAATTAAGACGCTATTTTTCAATCTGGACTATTTTTGATTTTTTAAAAATACCGGTTGGTTTGTTGCAATCACTTTGGTATCTCTATGTCTGGATGCCTGATGTTATTTTCAGCAAAGGCGGTTATGGGAGTATGCCGGTTGTTTTAGTCGGCTGGCTTTACCGAATTCCTATTTTAATTCACGAGTCAGATACTATTCCCGGCTTAGCTAATCGCTGGGCCGCCAAATTATCTCAAAGAATTGCTCTTTCTTTTGCTTCAGCCAAAGAATATTTTCCCTTAGAAAAGACCGCTTTGGTGGGTAATCCTGTTCGTTCAGAACTTGTCCAAATCTGTCTCTTAACCGATGAAAAAATGAAAGAAGAAGCTAAAGGTATTTTTGGCTTGGTTGGTCAAAAACCAGTCATTTTTATTCTCGGCGGCAGTCAGGGAGCTCGCAAGTTAAATGAATTTATTCTCCAAATTTTACCTCAGCTTTTGGAAAAATACGAAATTATTCATCAATGCGGACCTAAGAATTACCAACAGATTGAAAAAGCCATAAAACAAAGTTCGTCCTCGGCTTATCACTTTTTCCCTTTTTTAAACGAAAATCAAATGGGGGCCGCTTATCTTTTAGCTGATTTGGTTATTTCGCGGGCTGGCGCCGGCAGTATTTTTGAAACAGCTGCCTGCGCTAAACCGAGTATTTTAATTCCTATACCGCAGGCTGCTTCTGACCACCAAAGAGAGAATGCTTTTGCTTATGCTCAAGCCGGAGCCACAGTGGTCTTAGAACAAAACAATCTAACGCCTAATCTTTTCTTAAATAAAATCAATCAGATCTTAGATAATTCTGAATTAAGGCAAAAAATGAGCCAAAGCGCCCAGAGTTTTTACGAGCCAGAGGCCGCCCAAAAAATCGCCGAGGAATTAATTGAAATGGGAAAATAAAAAATCCCGTTCCTCGCTTTGATTGAGAGAACGGGA
>Ga0315547_1002424_pt1 | contig 13161 bp, 9 predicted proteins | sample SalMarSW160240MG_2_FD_202542 | JGI IMG/M metagenome (GOLD analysis project Ga0315547, IMG submission 202542) | Salt marsh sediment microbial communities from the Plum Island Ecosystem LTER, Massachusetts, United States - Salt Marsh Sediment SW1601-240 ... | reverse complement strand
CAACCATTGGTTATCTATCTATTCCCATGCTCAGGATTTTAGAGAGACTAAAATGGATAGAACCTCAAAATTATGACGAGCTGCTTCAGGTTTTGGGTAAAGTCAGGAAGAGATGTCATCCAGAAGTCCCATTGAGCAAAAATCCGGCTAAATCCCTTGCACAAGAACTCCTCGGCAAGATTCCCCTCGTGTACGGGGTAGAAGGAAATACAGATGTGGTTGCCCACAGGTTAAAGACCCAGTTTAACGAAAACAGTAAAATCTTGGCTTTCTGGGACATTTTCCCCGAACTTAACCATAATGAGATTGTGGCGTGGGGAGGGGAAGGAAAGATAGATTTAAAAAGATTTTACCCTATTTTCATTCGAGATCATAACGACGGAGAAAAAATTAAAAAAAGAATTGAAGTCACTCAGTCCATAATAAAAAAGAGAAAAGTAAAATGGGCTGAGATCTGGACAGAAGGGAAAGACAAGTTAACCCGAGTCCTCTCAGCAATATACACGGGAGACTGGGTAAGTTTTTATTTGGCAATAGCCCAAAATATTGACCCCACCCCAGTGAAGATGATCGATTTTTTAAAGAAAGAGCTAAGCGAAGTCTAGAGATAACTTGAAAGAGAAAGATGCCAACCTGGTTCTTTACCTAGCCTCCTTTCTTCTAGATGTAGCTCTGGGAATGATCTGGTGGTATACTTGCTCAAACCTACAGCCTGAGAACGTAAATATTCAGTGAAGGACGTTCCATGTTGTTGACTGCAAAGAGCCGAGCGGGTAGCCGAATCCTTTAGGGTGCGTATAAACGCAGGCTAAGATTTTGCGCAGGCTGAAGCCTGCGGCTACCGGCGACTACCTTGACAAAGTCATAGTGTTCGCAATGAGATATTCTTGTAATCTTTAGCCCTGGAACCAGTTAGGTTTGATATCCTTAAACAAATTATCCTTTTTTTCACAAAAGTTAAGAAATTCTCGGTTTCCAGAGTCTAATACTCCTTTCTCCGCATATTCATCTATTATCTTTGATAGATGGTTAAAATCTTCGTAGTGCTCATTGACTCTGGCTTCTCCATAGTCCCTGGCTGTCCAGGTACTAATTAGAAATTGCCAATCTGAACTTTGCAAAAGCAAAAGCTCACGAAGGAGCTGTTTGAGAAGTCGTTGCAGCTCAGAATCATTATTGTTGGCGTATTTTTCCACTAGCCGCTCCATTTTCTCCTCAGCCTCATAAATATACTTCCAGGTCCACTCTGTCCATTGATTAAGCCAGATCCAGTGGAAACCACCCTGTCCCCAGGAACCCTCGGGCAGGGAGACAACCTCAGCCGGGAAATGTTCATTCAAAAACTCAGAACATGTATTTAGCTTTATCTCGGGGTCTTCCTCTATCCATTTCAAAACCAAATAAAGCCATTGGGGGCCCTCAAACCACCAATGGCCAAAAAGCTCAGCATCGAAGGGGGCACAGACAATTCCTTGTCTCCCTGTTCTCTCATAGTGTTCCTTGAGAGTACTCTTTATTAGCTCCTTAAAATGACCGGCATTTTCCCTTATTCTCTCCTCTGCCTTTTGAGGATAGTATTCTTCTTTTTCTCCTAGTCCAACTTTACTACTGGTGACCCGCCAATAGCGATTTCCTCCCGGGAACTGTTTTTTATGAAACTCCAGGTACCACCTATCTCCGGGATAGCCCCATTTTCCACTCCACACCTGAAGCCCGGTTCTAGGATCACGGGCAAATACGGCTACGGGGCGTCTATTTTCCTGCGGATTTACCAAGTAGGCCTGGTAAGGTGACAACTCCGGCTTCTGGCGACGGGGCTGGTATTGCTTTTGAAAATCTTTCCAGAGGACTTCCAAAGCCTGGAAGCGATGAATATACACCCCAATACTCTTTCCTCCTTTGAGAAGAGGGGTATCTACTAAGAAGTAATTAAGACCATTCTCTCCCAAAAACTCTTCTATTCCCTTACGTAAATAAGAAGATTTTCTCTTTCCTACCGGTGGTCTCCACTTGTAGGCTGGCCTATAAGCACACTCGGGAAGCCAGAAACCTTGGGGCTTTCTACCGAAAAGTCTTTTATAACTAGCTACTCCCTGCTTTATCTGAGTCCGAATGCTCCCTTCTTTACTTAACAGTGGGAGATAGCCGTGGGTAGCACACGAGGTAATGATCTCTATATGACCTTCGTCCTGTAGCCTTCGAAAACTACCCAAAATGTTTTCTTGGCATTTTTCCTGAAAATAGATGAGTTTCTGAGTATAAAATTCCTCCCACCTTTGGGCAAGCACCTTAAGATGGGAAAGGCCCCATGAATTAAATTGGCGCTCATCCTGTCTGGATATTTCAATTTTGCTTTTCAAATACTGCTTAAATTCCGAGATAAAGTCCGCATGAGAAATCTGTTCTGCCAGAACTGGAGTAATGTTAATCGTTACCTTCGGAGAGCACTTTTCCTCTCGAAGGCGATAAAAGGTATCCAGAAGTGGAATATAGGTTTCTGCACAAGCCTCATTCAGCCAGTCTGTTCCATGGGGCCAACGGCCATGGGAGAGGACATAAGGAAGGTGACAGTGTAAAACCAGGGAGAAACTACCGTATTTTTTCATCTTCGCCTCTCCTATTTTTTAATGAATTAATCTCAAGACTAATATTCATCCCCCATGAATTTTTTCTCTTGAGTCTAAATTTTAGCTGAGGTAAGAGTATACTTCCCTGATAACTTTTTTCAAACCCGCTTTCGGACTGGGAGACCGTCTCCAGGGGAAACTGCCAGATATCCACCGCTTGACTAAAGCTAAACGAAAGAGAAACTTTCTGGGCGTGATCTTCCAATCTTATTTTTTCTATCCCAGAGAGAGAAGAAAAAGTGGATAGCTTCATTTTCTTACCATAACTGTTTTTCTCCCATTTTATAGTCACCGCATCAGGATCGAGGAAAAATGGATTAAACTCTACTCCAAACCAGAAAAAAAGCTCTTCTTCTCCAGGATTGAACAGCTCATAACCCACTTTGATATTGGAACTACCCTCGCCGATCCAGATCACTCTTTTGACCTCCAACGGCAAGAACTTCTCCCCTACCCAAATACCTCCTTTTCTCTTCAACTCTACCCCCAGTTGAGTCTTTTTTTCCTTTATAGTAAAGGCATAAGGCTGGTTTACGAAATCTCCCTTTTCTGCGTATCTACATTTTCTAAAATCCTCCCGGGTAGTCGAGGAGGCAAGAAAATGATCCAGTAAAGATGCCCTTTTATACCAATCATAGTGAAGGATAGTGGCTAGATTTTTTTGCTTAACCACTGATAACTCATGAATGCTGGGTATCCCTTCTTTTTCCACTTTGCTCTTGCCTATCCTTTCCCTGATTTTGTGGTGATAGGTTTCCGGACGGCGGGTAAGTGTATTGAGTAGATTAATTTCTTTGAGTTTATAATCAAGTTCCCAGAGACAGCCGCCGTCTTGCGGATCAATGTATAGATTTAGTAGATCATTGCTTAGCAGAATTTCATTTCTACCATCTTTATCTAAATCCTGCACCTCCTCTTTTATCCAAGTTTTCTCCGGGTGAAAAATTTTGTCGGCTATCTTTTCAGCACGGATAAGATGCTCATAAACTGATGCTCGTAAATGGCCTAAATATAATCCTCCAAAGACGCCATGCCAGTAAGCACAATTGCATTGTCCCTTCCAGAGTTCATCCTGGGCCCTTTTTCCCAGTTTTTGGGAAGTTTGGACTGCCTTCTCCACTTTCTGGCTAACGTAAAGCATCTTTTTATGCATCAGATTAGCCTCGGGATATTTGAAGAAATAGTTTCTGAAAAAACCACCTTTAAAGAATCTTTTGTATGGCCCTGATTTATTTTGTGAAGAAAGCCACTGGGTCATTTCCTCGTATTTTTCTCCTGTTGAATAAGGGAGAACCCACTCCATCATCTCTTCATAAGAGGCCGTGGGAAGATAGATTAACTTTTTAGGGTAAAACCTACTCAGGCATTCGCTGAAGGTAAGAAGTTCAATCCAATCTCTATTTTCTTCCAGAAGGCTAAAGAAATTATCCAGCCATTTTTCCTTATAGACCCATTTGTGTGTACCGGGCCAAATTCCGAATTTCTCCCCATCGTCGGCTATGACGGCAATCTCTCCCTCTTTCTTCTGGGCTATGGCCTTTAAATAGCTAATAGCTTCCTCCGGCGCTTTAAAGGGAATCAAGTATCGTAAAGCCTTACTAATAGGGAAAAGGTTTATACTTTTTCCCTGTTCTTCCGTAAGATAGTATCCAAAGATATCTCTTTCTTCTAATCCAGCATAGATGAAATGGGACTCGTCTAACACAGTGTATTCTAAACCGGCCTCAAAAATAGTCTTTGGCAAATGGGGTTCCCAGATTCTTTCCGCCAGCCAGATCCCTTTGGGAGAGTAGCCAAATTTCTTCTCAATGTATTCTGTAAGCATCTTTATCTGACCTAGCTTATCTCTATCAGGAATAACAGAAAGAACCGGTTCATAAAATCCCCCCGACATCAACTCCACCTGCCCTGTTTCTATCAATTTCTTCACTTTTTCCAGAAAGGGAAAATGGTTTTCCTCTATCCATTTAATAAGAACTCCACTGTAGTGAAGAGTTATCTTAATCCGGGGGTGTTTTTCCAGAACGGTTAAAAAAGGAAGATAGGCTTTTTGATAAGCTTCTTCAAAGACAAAGGGGAAATTTCCTACCGGTTGATGGTTATGCACCCCTATAATTAAATAGATTTTCCTCATACGCGCCATATTAGGTTTTCATAGTCTTCGGTGGGAATAGTGAGCTGAAAGGAATAGCCCCGAGGATAACGCTCTATTTCATGACTCTTTCCTTTTAAGCTCGCCTGAAAAGCTATTTCGTTCCCGGAAGTTGCCTGAAGAGAGTCAAAGGTAAAGCTTGCCTCTACAATTTTTCCCACTCGGCTGACAAACCCGGATTTAGAAATAATTTTCCCCGGGATTAAATCCAGAATTATTTCCTTTGGGACAGGTTTAAAAAAGCAGAAGCTAAGAGAAAGTGAGTCCTGGGCTTTGACTTCCTTTTGAAAATCGACTCTCAGATAAAGATGAGTTAGATTAAATCCGAACCAAATCTTTTTTACTACACCTTGCCCGGGATGTATGGCTCCTTCAGCCAGAAGACAATCGTATTCTCCTGCTCCTAGCCACTCATAATAATGAGTTAACTTTCCGTCTATGACTGGACTAATAAGACCCAGAGGAACTAGGGGAGTAACACCTAAAGCAATGATGGGACTCTTAAGCTGCGCGGGAGGCTCTTCTCCCAATAGCTGGTATACATTCATCAAATGCTTGCGGTAAAGGATGTCAAAATCTTTCTTTTCCTCAAGGGAATGCGGGTCTCCGTACCACCAGTACCAATCACTACCCTCTGCCACAAAAAGAGATTTCCAGGCTAGCCTTAATTTTTCCTTAAGGGCTGCCTCCTCACGAGAGGTTCTCTCTACTAAGAAGTTTCTCGTCTGGCAAAGTAGATCCCAGGCTCGGTTATCCTCCGGATGACCTATCCAGATTTCAAAATTATGATTTATCCAGGAACCGGCAAATAATGAGGCAAGCTGACCCACAGGAGGATGATTCCCAAGGTACTCAGAGACGGTAGTGGTTCTTATTTTGGGATGATGACTTAATCCTTCATATAAACTTGGAAGGAACTCTTCTCCGTTGTCCTCATAATACTCCCAGGGATTCTCTCCATCCAGAATTACCGTAACCAGATAGTCTCTAGAGGTTTTTTCTGCCTCTTTTTGAATCACCTCCAATCTCTGGATGAAATCTAGAGATGCTTCTCTTCCCTCCCAGCTACTATAACTAAAACCAATGAGATCGGAAAGCTTACGATCCCTAAAGATTATGATCAAAGACGAGCCATCTTTTCCTATTCTGTATGGCTGGTAAAGTGCATCCTGACCCCAGGAAGAAAGTCCCTCTTTCTTGAAAGATCTCCAGAGTATTTCCTCATCGCTAGCTATCCACTTTATTCCGGCTCTGACTATCAAAGGGATTATTTCTTCGCCTACCCCTCCTTCTGGGGGCCACATACCTCGAGGCTGGCGTCCAAAGCATTGCTGGTAAAAATCGACTGCCTCTTCTATCTGGCGCTCTGCATCTTCTGGATGGCTAAATTCGCAGGAAGGCAAAGGAATATCGGGCTGTGCCTCGCGAGCAATTTTGGTATTGCATAGTAGCGGAATAAGGGGATGATAAAAGGGAGAAAGAATGATCTCAATCTGCCCCCTTTCCTGAAGCTCCTTATACAAAGGCATAATACTTTCCAGGAGCTTCCTTTGCTTTCTTAAAACCACCCTTTTCTCATCTTCGGTAAAGTTTCCTCCTTTTCTAAAAATTGCTTCTAGCTTAGGATCCTTTTCCCGAAGAAAGGGAGGAAACCAGACCAGATTAAACCAAACCTGAAGGTCCAGATAGTCCTGAATACCGAATCTTCCCTGCAGAGTTTCTAATTTTTCTTCTGGATAGCTTCGACCCCTCTTTTGAAGAAGGGATAAATAACGGGGAAACTTTTCCAGCATAGTCCTCCAATTTACCTTAAAGAATTTTTGGAGAAGGAAGATTTTATCATCCAGGCTAAGAGAAGAGGCTAATTTATAGCTAAGATCAAAATAGGTGTCCTTCATTCCCCTTTTATACTCTTCAAGCTGTTCCCAAAGAGAAGGGGTAAAGTTAAAGGTAAGACGAATTTGCGGATACTCCCGAGTCAGCCAAGCCATAGAGTAGTAGTCCTTTACTCCATGAAGTCTTACCGCGGGAAGATCACACTCACCGGTGACTAGGTCCCGATAATAGGGCTGGTGCATGTGCCAGATAATGGCTAAATGAAGAATTTCACTCATTCCTCGTATTTTTCTGTGTCTTTCTGCGAGCCACTTCCTCGTAGATCTCTTCATATCTTTTAGCAGATCGATCCCAGGAAAAATCAAGCTTCATTACTGAGGAAACGAGATTCTCCCAGATCTTTTTATCTTTGTAGGTTTTTAATGCTCTTTGTAACGCCTCGATAAGTGAAGAAGGAGAATACTCTTTGAAGGTGAATCCATTTCCCCTGCCGGTTTGTGGTTCAAATTCTTTCACTGTATCTGCCAAGCCCCCTGTCTTGTGGACCACCGGGATAGTACCATATCTTAAGCTGATTAACTGCCCTAATCCACAGGGTTCATACCGGGAAGGCAGGAGGAAGAAGTCGCTCCCGGCATAAATTTGGTGAGAGAGGGGAAAATCGTATTTCAGATTCAGAGCTATTCTTTGCGGATATTCTGAGGTCATCTTCTTCAGCATTGAGTGATACCTCTCTTCTCCTGATCCCAAGATCACCATCTGGAATCCCAATCCCATAATCTTATCTATGACCTCCTCTATCAAATCAAAGCCTTTTTGGGCAGCTAGCCTGGAAACTATCCCTATAAGAGGGATGTTTTTACCAACCTTGAGACCCTGACTTATTTGAAGCTTCTTCTTATTCAACCACTTTCCCATTAAGTTATGGAAAGAGTAGCCATGAGAGATAAATTTATCTTCCTCAGGGTTCCAATGTTGCTGATCAATTCCATTTAAAACTCCCCAAAGCTCACCCGATCTCATCTTCAAAACACCTTGAAGTCCTGCGCCAAATTCCGAAGTTTGAATCTCCCGGGCGTAGGTTTTACTGACCGTGGTGAGCACATCGGAAAAGACAAGACCTGCCTTAATGATGTTTACCTTGCCGTAAAATTCTAAGGTCTCAGGAGTAAAATATTTCCATTCAAGACCTAGAAGGGGAAACTGCTCCGAGGGGAAGATTCCTTGATAGGCTAAGTTGTGAATGGTAAAAACAGTGGCTACCTTCTCTATACCGGGAGAGTCACTATATAACGTTTTGAGATATAAGGGAAGCAGAGCTGTCTGCCAGTCGTGGCAATGAATGACATCGGGCATGAGCTCTTCCCTGACCAAAACCTCCAGAACTGCTCGGCAAAAAAAAGAGAACCTTATTAAGTTATCGGGAAAATCTCCCTCCAGAGTTCCGTACAAAGCATCCCGGTCGTAATATTCATCCTTTTCAACAAAGTAGACAATTACTCCATTATTTGAGCTGGTAAAATATCGAAAAGGTTCCTTTTTATCTCTCACTTCCAAGAAAAGATCCCTTTTTTTCCTTAAGTTAAAATCAGCTTTCTTGATTGAGCGGTAAAAAGGAAGAAATAGAAAAACCTGGCTATCTCGGGAAGCTAAGACTTGCGAAAGTGCTCCTACCACATCAGCTAGCCCGCCTGTCTTAGCAAAAGGAACTGCCTCCGAGGCTACCATCACTACTTTGAATCTACCAGTAGTCATTGTTCTTCCAGTTCTCTCAAGTAGGTAGCTGCTTCTTCAGGAGGAGTAGGATTAATGTAAAAACCTGTCCCCCACTCAAATCCCCCTGCTTTAACTATGTGAGGCATAATCTCTATATGCCAGTGATAGTCCTTATCTATGGTTTGCCAGTAATCTCCCCGGGGAATACGATTGGGGGCAACATGGAGGACGAAATTATAGGAAGGGTTGTTCAAGGCTTGCAATAATCTTCTCAGGATAGATCTTAATATCCTGCCTAAACCCATAAGTTCTTCAGCGGAACACCGATCAAAATCGGGAGAATGTTGGCGCGGCAGAATCCAAACCTCAAAGGGAAATCTTGAGGCAAAAGGAGCTATGGCCACAAAATCGCTGTTTACCTCAACTATCCTCACCCCGTAATCTATTTCCTGGTTAATAATGTCACAGAAGATGCATCTTTGTTTGTAATCAAAATACCATTTAGCTCCATGAAGTTCCTCCTTAATTCGCTTGGGAGTAACAGAAGTAGCTATCAGTTGAGAATGGGAGTGTTCCAAGGAGGCACCGGCATCCTGACCATAATTTTTAAAGAGGAGAATATATTTAAATCGCTCATCCTTCTTTAGATCAAGACTCCTTTCCTTATAAACAGAAAGAACCTTTTTCAGGTGGGATAGGTCAAAATCGGTAAGGGCCTTTACGTGATCGGGGGACTCAATAATCACCTCATGGGCTCCAATCCCATTCATCATATCGAACATTCCCACTCCTCGCCTTCCCAGATTCCCCTCTATACGAAGAGCAGGAAATTTATTAGCTACTACTCTTACCTGCCAACCAGGGCTATTGGGACGAGTATCGGGGTTTCTCAAGGCAGAGATTTCCGGGGGAGTTTTGTCTTCGTTCCCCTCACAAAAAGGACAAAAATGTCCGAGTCTTGGAGGCTTTACCCCCTCCCCATGAATGAAATCAGCCGGCCTTTTTCCCCTTTCGGTAGAGATGATGACCCACCGCCCAACAATGGGGTCCTTCCTTAGTTCTGGCATCTTTTTCTCTTCACTATCTCCATTTCATCCCCTTAGGTACCACCACAATACCGGATTCAGTAACCGTAAATCTTTTTCTATCTTCCTCTAAATTATAGCCAATTTCCATGCCAGAAGGGATGTCTACATCTTTATCCACAATAGCCCTTCTTATCCTGGCATCTCTTCCCACGTTAACCCCTTCTAGAAGAACAGAATCTATCACCTCCGAGTAACTGTTAACCCTCACTCGGGGAGAAAGAATCGAATGCTGTACCTTTCCTCCACTGATGATACATGCTCCGCAGATAATTGAATCCAGAACCAGTCCGGTTCTTTCCGCTTGAAAAAAAACGGTCTTGGCTGGAGGATACTGACCCTGGTAGGTATGAATAGGCCAACTCTCATCATAGAGATTGAGCTGAGGATCTACATTCACCAGATCCATATTTGCCTCCCAATAGGCATCAATGGTTCCAATGTCTCTCCAATAGGGCTTTTTCTTTTTATTTTCATCTTGAAAGGAAAAGGCAAATACCCGGATGTCTTTGATCGTCTCTGGGATAATGTTTTTCCCGAAATCATGCTCAGTATTCCTCTTTGCATCCCTGGTTAACCATCTCACCAATTGATCTGTTTTGAATATATAAACTCCCATGGAAGCTAGACTGAAGGTAGGATCCTCGGGCAGTGCCTTTGGATGCTCGGGCTTTTCCTCAAATCCAGTTACTCTCCCCGCCTCATCCTTTTCCATCACCCCGAATCTACTAGCTTCATCTATGGGCACATTCAAGGTAGCGATGGTAAGATCGGCCTCTTTTTCCCTATGAAAGAAGAGCATTTTCTGATAATTCATCTTGTAGATATGGTCCCCGGAAAGAATCAGGGTATCCTCCGGTTTTTCCTGTTGAAGAGTATAGAGATTTTGATAAACAGCATCAGCCGTCCCTTCATACCAAAGATCATGCAGTCTTTGCTGAGCGGGAAGAAGATCCACAAATTCCCCTAATTCTCTATCAAAGATACTCCAGCCCTGCCTAATATGACGCTGTAAAGAAAAGGATTTGTACTGGGTGAGAAGATAAATCCTTCTAATCCTGGAGTTTAAGCAATTGCTCAGCGTAAAATCAATGATGCGATAAATTCCTCCAAATGGCACCGCAGGTTTAGTTCTATCCGTGGTTAGAGGGTAGAGTCTTTCCCCTTTTCCACCCGCTAAGACCATAGCTAAGACTTTTTCCATCTTGCTTATTATTTTAGAGAACGCCTCTTTTTTTTTAGAATTTCCCTTACTTTATTTTTCAATTCAGTCAAATTAGCAGACTTAATCAGATAGGCATCTGCTGACCAACTCATAAAATGATCTTTATATCCGGAGTAAGCAGTATAAACAATGACAGGTATAGTGTTGTCTTTACCCAGAATCCGCCCCAGAGCCTCCAGGCCATCCATCTCGGGCATCCTTATATCCAGAATTACCAGATCAGGAGATTCCTCATCTATTTTTTTCAAAGCCTCTTTGGCATTTTCAGCCACTCGTACCCTATATCCCTCCTTACTCAGCTCCTCCTGGTAAAGAAGGCGTTGATTCGCCTCATCCTCCACCACCAATAGATTAGCCATCTTCTCACCTCCATTTTTGTCTCTAAATTTTCTCTACTCTAAAATTCTTTGAACGGGAGGCTAATGATAAAGGTCGTTCCCTTCCCTGGACCACTCTCAACAGAGATACTACCGTGGTGGGCTTTTACAATCCTCTGGGTGATGGCTAGACCTAAACCTATACCTTGAGATTTCGTAGTAAAAAAGGGCTGAAAGATTTTGCTTTTTAGGTCTTCCGGAATACCTTTCCCCGTATCCTTAATCTTTACTTTGATAAAATCTTCTTCTTTTTGCGTAACTAAGGTGAGCTTTCCTCCCTGGGGCATATGCTCAGCCGCATTATTGATTATATTAAGAAAAGCCTGCCTCATCTGTCGAGGATCTACCATAATGAGAGGAAGAGGAGAGAAGATCTTTTCTAAAGAGATATTACTGGCCCGAGCTCTTTCCTCAATGAACCCACAAACCTTCTCTAATATTCGATTTATATCCTTGGGTAATTTTTTCAACAAAAGAGGGCGGGACAGACTAAGCATATTTTCCAGAACTTCTTCTAGCCTCTCAATTTCCTCGGAAATAATACGAGCATTGCGCTTTACAACCTCACTGTTCTGGTAATTTTCAAGGGTAGAAAGGGCAAAGCCTCCCATGGTCACCAGAGGACTTCTTATCTCATGAGCAATATAGGCGGCCATCCTTCCCATCATAGCTAGTTCCTCAAATCGAGATAATTGATCCTGAGCCCTGGATAAAATCCCTCCAGTTCTTTTTAGCTCCTCCATCTGCTCTTTTATAGTTCGGTAGTGTTTCGCATTCTCAATAGCTAATCCTGCCTGCCCGGAGAAAAGAATGAGAAGCTGCACTTTATCATCTTCGATAGGGCGGTTACTAAAAGCATTATCAGCCATAACCAAGCCGATGGATTTGTCTTCAGCAATAAGGGGAACCATTATGAGTTCCTCAGACCTCAGGGCATTTCGCAATACCTCGGGAACCTCACTTTCATCAGGAGCATCGGTAACCTTAATGACTTTCTTCTCTTTTATAGCTGAGCTACAAGCTCCCGAGCTCTCTCCTTCCAGTGGCAGTACAATTTTTTCCACCAATTTGTTAAAAGAGGAGTCCTCTCTCCACCTTTCTTCGTATTCGGATACTAACTCTTCCCAGGATTTATTTAACTTAGCCATCACTGACCATATTCTATAGGCTTCTTCAGCATTTGAGGGTCCAACGCCCATTTGTCCTTCCAGAGTATTTTGCTTGTGATTTATCAATAAGATCATAGCTCGACTAAATCCCAAAGCACCTCCAGCAGTGACAGAGGTCAAAATTACATACAGGAGCTTATCTAAATCTAAAGTACTTTGCATTGCCTGCCCCACACGATAGAGCATTTCCAATCCATAGTCTTTAGTCAATCCCTCTGAACTCACTATCTGAATACCCATTCTTTTATCCTTGGACGATCAATATCAAACCTGAGAGATCTCCTTTACTTTCCTTTCCTGAATCTCATCAATCTCTTTTATGAAATCATCGGTGAGTATCTGGATATCCTTTTCGGCTCTTTTTTTCTCATCTTCAGAAATTTCCTTGTTCTTTTCCAGATCGCTTATTTTCCCTCTTGCCTCTCGGCGTACATTTCTAACCCTTACTCTCGTCTCTTCTTCCCACTGTCTTATCATCTTGGCTAGCCTTTCCCGTCTTTCCTCAGTCAAAGGAGGAACAGCTAACCTAATTATGGTTCCATCATTGGTAGGATTTATACCTAAATCAGAAGCTAAGATCGCCTTTTCTATGGATCCCAAAACGGATTTGTCCCATGGTTCGATAACTATAAGACGAGGCTCAGGAATAGAAATATTGGAGATTTGCTCCAGGCTCATCCTTGAGCCATAGCAATCGACTTTTATCCCACTGACTAAATCCACCCGGGCTCTTCCTCCTCGCATTCGGGCATATCTTTCGGAGAGACTGCGAATAGATTCCTCCATTCTTTCCTTGCTTTCCTGGCAAATTTCCTTTAACATTGCTTCCTCCGCCTCAAAAAATGGGGACGGGTTCATTTTTTAGTCCCATCACTGCGCTCTCTTCCTTAAGGCATTTCATCTAGTGACAATTGTGCCTACTTTTTCTCCCAGGAGTATCCTTTTGATATTGCTCTTTTGGTGAAGATTAAAGA
>Ga0315547_1002420_pt1 | contig 13175 bp, 12 predicted proteins | sample SalMarSW160240MG_2_FD_202542 | JGI IMG/M metagenome (GOLD analysis project Ga0315547, IMG submission 202542) | Salt marsh sediment microbial communities from the Plum Island Ecosystem LTER, Massachusetts, United States - Salt Marsh Sediment SW1601-240 ... | reverse complement strand
CCCGCGCCTCGGCATAGTTAGAGTATGTCGAACGGTCCAGGCCGGCGCCCAGGCCGGCCACTATCGCCGGGACGCCGAGGACAGCGCTAATCCGCTCCTCCGGTATCCGGCGCAGTTCCCGCAGCGTCATATCCTTGGGGGTGAACCCGAAAGGCTTAACATCGGTGGCCGAGGACATGACCAGCGGGTCGCCCCTTTTATCTCCGGTGAAATTATCCTTGAACCACTGCTTCAGTTCCTTCGCATCCGCCGTCGACGCGCTGCCGGCACCGGCAGGTGATATGACCAGCCCGGGTATCCCCAGGTTCTTCATAAGCGCGGCGGTCATATTGGCCGCCTCGTCGTCAGTAAATACTTCCCTGAATAACGACTTCAGGGGACTCATCCCTTTACGGATATTTGAGGGATCAAAGCCATCCCTAAAATGGACAATATCCTCCGGGGAGATTGACAGAGGCGCAGCGGCGCCGGGGCGATAGTCGTAGTGTGTAAGGAAAGCAGTGCCATCCCTCGGCCACTTCGGCTCTATCGTAGATGATGGCAGCCACCAGAGCTGCGCGGTCCGTCCGGCCGCTGACCTTAATTTGTACCAGTAGGCATTTCCGTCCAGGACGAAATCTGCGAGGGTGGCCATCTCCAGGAGGATGCCGTCATAGTAAGGATTCGGGGAGTCGGCCATGTCCAGCATCTTATGGCTGTAGACTTCCTCCCAGCTCCCTTCGGTATCCCGCTTCGAAAGCATAAGGGGCGCCTCGGGGAATGTCCTCTGTATCCACCGCATGCAGGCCATGATGATAGCGGACTGGTACCCGTTTACCTTCCTCTCGTAATCGAAAGAAGTATTCTGCATGAGAGAGGTGACGACCTGAGACTCCTGCCCCGGTAATCTGCTAACGGTGAACCCTTTCCTGCTGACGTTAAAAAGTAACTTCATAATGGTCTCCAACTCGTAGCCCCCAGCATCAATTCGGTGATCGCCCATACCAGGGCATCCAACCTGTCTGGAGACTTACCGCCTGGCTCCCAATCGCATAGTTGATCCTCGAGCTCCGGGAAGAAGCCGACATGGTGAATCAGCCCCTGCTCATATAAGGCGCTCACCGGCTCCGCCCTCACTTGCTTGCCCCGGCTGGCATGCACCGCCTTGTAAGGTACCGACTCGTCCACCGTCCGGATAGTGTGCTCCACCATGTCGCCGCCATTATTTACCTCGCCGATTATCCGGTCGGCATTATGCTTAAAATAGCCGGTCACTGCGGCACTAGCCCAGCCGCTCGGGGAGGCCTTGATTGTCAGGTCGTCAAGAATATAACCGTGGATCTTCCCGTCGACAGTCGCCACGCCGGCAACAATAATGCCGGTCTCTGCTGAGTCGGCGCTTACCGTCGCCTCGGGGTCGATGGCCACCACCACCCGGCTCAGATCGGGATGCTTCCTGACCCGCAGATCATCTATCCGCGACCGCTTCCACAAAGCACCCGGGTTATCATCGAGGATCTCGCCGGCCAGCTCCTGCCGGCCGAGGCGGGTACCCTCATACTTCTCCATGATGTATTTCAGGAAGGGCGGCGCCAGATTAACGCGATTGTCCAGGGTATGCCCCCGGGTAATAGCAGCCCGCTTATCTTTGAGCAGGGCTTTCAGCAGCTTGATGGGTCTGGGGGTAGTGGCCACTACCGCCTGGGGGTTGGAGCCTATCCGCAGGCCGAACATCAGGTTGTCCCAAGTATCCTGCGGGTACTTATACTTTGATATTTCGTCTACGAGAGCCTTGGCGTGCTGCGGGCCGCGGAGCTGGTCGGGCTCATCTCCGGAGTAGATAATGCCCAGCACCCCGTTCGGCCAGATCAAACGGCGCTTCGAAGGCTCATACTCCGGATAAAACCAGGGCGGGCTTATCTTCAGGATTGCGCTGTCCCCGACCTCAATGAGGGTATCACGGACATCGGCCTTGGTCTGGCCTATCAGGGCTATGGGATTGTGGCCGGCCCTAGCCCATTTGATGACCATCTCGTTGCCGGTGCGCGTCTTCCCGAAGCCCCGGCCGCTGAGGATAAGCCAAATGTACCAAGCCCAGGCCGGGGGCAATTGGTTCGGCCGCGCCCAGGCTTCCCAGTCGTAAAGGAGAACCTCAGCCTCCTGTTGTGTCAGCCGGTTTATCGCCTTCCGCCGCTCCCGCGCCGGCAGTAAAGCGATTGATTGCATCAAGGAGTTTTCCTTTAGCATCTATCTCCGCCTCTATGGGCTTCCCGTCCTTGCCGGTGTGCTCGTGTTTCTCCTTCTTGCCCCACCGGTCAAAATACTGCCTCTCAAGATGTGTCATGTCTGCCTGCCACTCAGGGCGGGAAAATGTTTCCTCTACTACATCCGTTCCGTCCTTCTTGGTATAGGTAACACGCTTGATAAGCGCTCCACCCTTACCGGCCCGCCGGATGCGCTGGACACGCTCTATTTCAGCCTCGGCCCGCGCCGTCTCCACCGCCAGGTAAAACTCGCGATAATCCCCGCTCTTAGACTTCTCGCCGGTTTTCAGCCAGTTGTAAGCCGTCTTCGGGGTAATCCCGCATTTCTTACAGGCCGTCTCGAAGTAATTGCCGCCCCGGAGAAGCCTGACCAGTTCCCTTCGGAGCACCGGGGTTAATTTAGTATTTCGTCCTGCCATTGATTATTTCTCAAAAAATAATGGGAATAAGTAAGGGGCAGCGAGGAGTGTCACCTTACGGCTCTCCCCATCTGCCCCTATACCGACTGGTAGCGGGGGCGGGAATCGAACCCGCGTAGCCTGGCTTATGGGACCAGGCAGGCAACCAACAGCCTCCACCGCATAAAAAAACCCACCGACTAGCGGTGGGCTAAAATGCAGAGTGGCCTTTAGTGAGTTTGTAAAATTGGGTGGCAAGAATACGGAGGTCGTGTACACTCAAACCCCTTTCGGGGTGCATTACAGAAGCCACCACAGCCTTATTCCAGAGGCGCTGGCATTTTAAGGCTAGGGGACACATGGTGCAATTCCCGTTGTTATCGGAGCACCGGTCAAAGATGTCCCCCAATGTATTAAGCATTAGGTCTGTTGCGACACCGGAGAAAAAAGGGCTGATTTCCCTTATGGTTGTTTTCTGTCTTGTTACCATTTCTACCTCCTAAAAGGGTTCCTTTGTGTCCAATAAAAAGGGGCGGTCTGCTTAAAGCTAAAAAACACCCTAAAAATTTCGCCCCTCTTTTATAGGCTATTTTAACCCAGATTGTCCTCTTTGTTGCCACCTGTCCCATCCTTAGAGACATAGCCCGGCGGTATCAAACCACTGATTTGACTTTTGGGACGCCCTAAAACACGTCCTATGCGCTTTGAGGGGGTTTTGTAACACATATCCTCGGTGCTATTTCCCACTTCTGGATTGTAACACGCCGTCCCCGGGCTATCAGTTGGGGGAAATGAATCCGTTTTTGTGCCAGAATGTTTCATAGTCAGTTTCCTTATGAGCTGCAAAAAAAGTATAATACAGGTCTAGCGCAATAGCCGCGTGGTCGTGAAGGAATTTAATATACTCATTGGGGGGAACCCACTGAGCCTTTGCTTTCCTTCTGCTCATAGCCTTTTGACCTTAATCTTAGGCTTGCCGTCTACTATTTTCGCATCTACCGAACCAATCATTTCGGCAATGCCCCGGGACATTTTGGTTTGACCGAGGGGTGGCATCACGGGGGTTGATTCATCGACAGTACCCCGGGTGACCCTGGGCTTTCCCCTGGGGGTAGAAGTAACGGTGATGTCACCGGTGGTCTTCTGGCCCGGGTCCGGCCTAAATCTTATAGCCCCCGCGGCGCCTGGCTTCTTTTTAGCTTTAGAAATGAGAATGTCCTGAAATCCGAGGTCAATCTTTAGGTCCTCCGGGGACCTACCGGAGATTTGCTGTATAGAGCGAAAGGCCGATTTTGCACCGCCCTTTATAATTTTTGCGTTGGGGGGGGGGGTTCCCTTGAAGAACATCGCGTCCTCTTTCCCTGCATAGGGTTCCTTGACTGCCCACCAGCCAAACCCCTGTTTCCAGGTTGTGGCGCCGGCGAACTCCTGCCGCCTCGCCTCTTTTTTTTGTGCTGCTGTTCCTCTTGATGTGCGGACAGGCTTAGTTCCCTTTAAGCCTTTATATTCTCCCTCTAAAGGTAGGGGCCTATAAGTCTTTATTGGCTTCTCAGTGCCGTATGGACGCTCAGGGCCATAAGGCTTCTCGGGCCCGTAAGGACGCTCTGGTCCGTAAGGAGCGTAGAGTCCCTCAGCTGGACCATAACCAGCCTCTCTGGTTTTAGGCTCTGGCTCCGGCTTGCCTTCTGCTCTTGCCTTTTCCCTGCCATAGCGGTAGCTCAGTTCCTTTTCCTGCCTCTGCTGCATCTCCCTGGCTGCTGCTTCACCGGCCATAGCGGCCAAGGCCCGTCTCAGGTTAAAAATATAAGGCTCCTCGGTCACTCCGAGTTCTTCCCTGCCCCGCTTTAGTAACTCCTCAGCCTCAGCCCTGTTAATGCCTCTCTCCTTCAACTTCTTTGCCAGCACTTCCTCGGATGCCCGAGCCATGTCCTCGGAACTGGGTGTCTTTTCTCCCCTAGCCTCAGCTTTATCCTGGGCGAGGGCATTAATCTCTTTCTGCCATGTCTTTATTTCGCCGAGGTTGTCATTTATCACCTTCTCGGTGACCAGCTCGTTATAACGCCGGGTGGCATAGTTCTGCAGGAAGCCCTCGAGGGCGTCTTGGGTAGCTTTCGCCCGGTCGAGTTCACCCCGCTTCTTCATTTGTTCGACCAGGTACATTACATCTGCCTCCAACTTGGCGATATCCTTGAAGCGGGTGATACGTCCGGCGTCCTCAATCAGCCCGGAGCGCATAAGAGCATCGACCCGGTTGAGTATCTGATTACCCAGGGGCTCGACCTTGATACCGTTGGCTATCATCGGCTCGCCGCCCCTCAAACCGTAGCTATGCTCTTGCAGGTGCTCGGCGAGTTTGACCACGCTGCCGATATCGCCTACCTTGGCTATCGAAGGTATGATGCTGCCGGTCTTACCTATCTGGCCTTTTGGAACCAGCTCAACCTTCGCTTTTATCTTTTCATCTTTGGCGATAACATCAGCTAACTTCTCGGCCAGCCCTTTGTAGTTTTTGGCAGCCAAGTCGAGGTCTCCAGCCTTCTTGGTAAGCCCGTAAAGGTACTCGACAAAACTACCGTAGATATGGGCATCGTAGTCTTTCAGTATTCCCTCAATCTCTTTCAGGGTCTCCGGCTTAAAGTCCTCCAGGCTCTCTACTGCCTTCAGGTCAAACTGTTTCTCGAAGGCCGGCCTATCTTTGCCCAGCTCCAGCATAAGCCTGGCACCCTGCTGCTCCTGTGTAAGCATCTGTCGGGCCTCCCCGGGCTCCAGTTTTGTCTCACGTTTCAAAAATCCTTTAGCCACATCTTGGATAGTCTTTACCTCCAAGGCGCTGAAGTAAGACTTGATGGGGGAAAACGCCCTACCTTCCTCTAATACGGATACCTTTATCGGCCGCCTGCCTAGTCTGGTCAGATTCCTCAGGCTCTGGACAAAGACGCTGTATGCTTTGGCCGTGTAGGTGGTGTTGAGGGCCGGGACACCCTTGCCTCCCTTCAACGCCGACTTGGTGGCAAACCAGTATACCGGCATTGTCTTTCCCGATATCGGGTCGATGGTGTAGGTGGTACCGGTGCCGGCGTCCTTGACATACTTGCCATACCAGGGCTGGGGGGTGGTATAAAGGTCGGTGCCTTTTGTAAATGCCAGCTCATACTCAAATTTAATCGGGGTGCTGTAACCCTTGAAAGGGCCAAGTAAAAGTCCCTGGGGGAGTTTGCCCTCTTCATTGGCTTTATAGAGGGCATCTCGTCTTGCCGAGTTATCCTTGATTTCCCAAATGCCCTGCAATAGCCTCTGCTGCCCCTTGGGGAGTGCTGTATCGCCCTGCCGCCAGATTCCATCATCCCCACGCCAGATAATGTCCTTCGGTGTTACCCTATAGGCGGTGACCAGCCCCTCTCCCTTAGCGAATTCAAAAGCCGCCTGGGGACTAGTCCATAGGAACTCGGCGTGCGCAGACTCGCCGGGCTTAACTACGGTCTCCCCCACCGTCAATTTACCTGCTTTGGTTCCCCTCTCAATAGCGGCTATGTCTTGCCCCACGCTATAAACTGTGTCAGGCAGGAAGCGTTGCAAGGGGGAGACGTGGCCTATCTGCCTACCCTCGATATCGAAGATAGGGAGGTCATGCCCTGTCTTAGCTGCCTTCAGTACTTGCTTCTCAAAGGCTTCAGTGAAGGCTCTGAGTTTCGCCGGGGTCATAAGCGGGTCTGTAGCTATACGGCTTATATTCATTTCAAGCGCCATGTCCTGTGCCGCCAGACCCCGAGGGTCAATCCTTACCCCTATATCTTTTGCCATTTTCAGTAGGGCTTTCGGGCTGATAAAGAATGTAGCAGCGGCACCGGCAGCGTAAGGGATACCCCTCCAGGGGTCTGCCACAGCCTCGACAGCTAAAATTACAGGGAATATCAGAACGCCGCCGCCAATCCTTGCCATTTCGCCGACAGTCTTATCAAGGTCACCCGAGCGGACGTGGGTTGTGGCCCCCAGCATAGCCAGAGGGATAACAGCCCCGACCGAAGTAAATATGTCATATGCCGCCCTAGCAAAATCGCCCGGCACTTGCTGCAAATGAGGCTGGTCACTAAGTGCATTTGCGAAGTCCTCTTGGCTTTTTATAACCTTGCCACTTCCAGTGTCAAGTAACTGTGTAAACTGCTTCCCAGACTTTGGGTCGATATAAGGTATTGCGACTAAGACTGTGCCTCCTGCCATGCCAGCGCCAAGACCAACGAGGAAACCAGCTCCGGTTCCTAATCCGGGGACAACACTGCCTATACCTGCCCCAACCAACCCTGTTGTCAACCCAGTTGCCATAACCGTAGCTGCCCCAGTTACTGGTACCCGTACCGGCTCTGGTAACCTGCCAGCCAACTCTACTGTCTTGCCGGCCAGTTCAGTGGGGAAGGCTTCTATCTCCTTCAACTCTGTCCGGTAAGCGCTGGCGACCTTTTCCTGGTCGTTTTTTGATAGGCTCTCCCACCACTTACGAGTTTTCTCGGGCGTTGTTATATGGGGCGGACCGTAAGCAAAAACATCAACATCAACCCTTGTCGCGGCCCTGAATATCTGCTCATACTGAGGATTGCCCCATTTTACCTTGCCACCTTCACTCAACCATTCACTTATTTCTGTAGCAGTGGCACCTTGAGGGACAACAGCTGAGAGGTCAATATCCAGTATCTCAAAAGCCTTACGGTCGGTCCCATGCCAGACAGCCTGCTGCACCTTCACCATGTCTAGTTGACCATCAGGTGCCCAACAGTCTTTGGGGATAACCTGGATAGCCTTATTCCACTCTTTTGCCGTTATCTCATCATACCCGGCTTGCTGGAGGGTTTGCCAGTCCCCGGGGTGGTCGCGCAGATAGGTAAAAACATCATATTTAGGACTATACCCCGGCCTCAGACCATTACCCATCTCATAGTCTTTAAGTCTGGCCAACGCCTGCTCCTGCTGGCGCAGCCTCTCCTCAATATTCCGCACTTCATGGCTATAGACTTCGATGCCCTGCTCCTTATAGGTTTTATAAAGGTCAGGAAAATTCTTTTTAAGGTCAGCCTCCCAGTCCTTTTGAGCTTTGACATAGTCCTCAAAGTCTTGGCCGAATACTACGCCGGCGGCGATTCTCTGCTGGGTATCTCCCTTGCTAAACAACGCAGCCAAATCATAGACGCCGGCTACTTTCTCAAACGGCTTGAGCTTCTTTATGGCGCTGGTCACCTCGGGGGTTAGCTTCCCCCACACCCGTTTACCAGTTGAAGGGTCAAAGATACCATAGCCGCTTGGCCCGGGTAGCTTGACTATAGCCTCGGGGTCATAGTAACCGGAGGCTGAAACGAGCCCCAGTGCCTGCTTATAGGGCATGCCCTTCTCCTTAGAGAGCTTCCTAGCACCTTCCTTCTGCTCGTGTGTTAGCCCCAAAAACGGGCCAGCATAGTGCTCTTCGTACTCACCCCTAGTTACCAGCTTCCAGCCGGGGTGCCCCTTCTCAAGCCACTTTTTATACTCAGGGGTGCCGCCTTCCGGTTTGGCTGTCCTTGCTATGAGTTCCCTGTAATCGGCACTGCCTGAGTCTCCGGCTCTTACCACCATTCCCCCACGTTTTACTTCAGGGACAAATACAGGGGCGCGGGTAAACACTTTAGCTGATTTATCTACCTGGACTAGGCTACCATCTCCCAGCCTGGCATAGACAAGGGTAGTAGTTTTGATACTCTCATTCTTGCCCTTATCGACAGTGATATCCTTCTCCCTGATAGCATAGAAGCCCGGTTTTTTAGGGAAGGCGGTTATCTCACCGCTTGCGAACCTAGACGATATGTCAATTACCTTGTCAAAGCCCGCCTCTCGCAGCGCCTTACCGTAGGGGCGCCCGCCCCTAACCCCTTTAGCCCCTGTAGGGGGCAACGGTTCCTTCTGCCTTCCCGTTAGGGCTTTGTACTCACCTTTGATATCAATTGTCTGCCCCTGCGCCTTTGTCACCGCCTTGTTGTAGGCATCGAAGCCCCGGTTTGTCAGGATGTCGTGTCCCTCCGGCCACTCCTTCTTGAGCTTCTCAAGGGCCTCGTTAGAGATAAAATTGCCGTCTAGCAGACGGGTGGCATCAGGGAACGGCTGAGCGGATACCGTCAGCGACGCTGACGCCTGCCGGAACATCTTCTGGGTAGAGGTCAGCCTGGATGCGAACTGTGCCGCCCGCTCTGCCTGCCACTGGGCCGGCGTCCTCTTAAATGAAGTCGTATTCATTGTCATCTTCCTCCTCAATTGTAGAATCTTCTATTTTTGAGTGGGTAATACTTAATTTTACCCCTCGTTCCTTTCGGAAGGCTTTAATCTCCTCAGAATATCGTTTAAGTTTGTCTGGGGGTATTCTCTCTTCCACGAAATGTTTACCCCTGGCGCCCAGGTAGTAAAAGAAGGCCGGCTTACCGTTGCCGTTGACCTGGGCCCGGCGGGCCACATAATGCCACCGGTGCCATTTCGGCAAGGAAGCATTTATGGTGTTGATAGGAACGCCGCTGAGAAGGTGAATCTCTCCCGCATTAAATCCTTTATTGACACCGTGGGTGAACATTATTTCATATAATGAAAGCAGCACCCTGGCCTTTGAGCTGTTGTGCCGGCCCTCAAAGGTTGCCTTATGTGGCTGTCTCTGGATAATTTCATTCATTTTTTATTGCCTCTTATAGTCTTGTTATCTTTCTTAATGTTACGTTGTCGACAGTTCCCGCCGGTGTTAGTAGTTTGCCCTGAAGCTTCAAGTCCCTGAAGGCTATGGCTAGGTCGTCGATATCATGCGAAGAAATAACCGTTGTTTTTTCCGCCATATGTTCTAACCATCTCTCCCGTTGCGAGGCTGTCTGGCATCGGTTCAAGTCAATCCAGTATTCATACCAGGGTGCTAGCATGATGTTCAGGCTCACTGGCTGCCTAGTATCTAAGTACCACCGTCCCCACCGGCGCCTTCTCGGTTGCGTCAATGTGGCTATATGCCTCTCGCCCTCAAGGTCGAGTTTGCTTTTAGCGTTGTATGCGGTGCCGTACATTCTCACTTCTCTCCTCCTTTGTCTGGGTGGCATCGAGAGCATACCCATGCAGCAGGACCCCAAACACCCTCTTCCCTTAGTTGGAAATCTGTGCCACCACAAGCTCGGCAGGCTTCATGGGGATAGTCCGGAATACCGTCATCATCTTGTGACGGGTTTTCGTGTTTTTCGTGTGTGGTGACGGGTTGAGACCCGTTTTCCACTTTGTTTCCCACGCGAGGTTCTATATAGGAATTTACCTCGGGATTTTTCCCGTTAGCTTCATAACCCGTCACAAACCCGTCACACTTTGTGCCTACACCCTGATAAAACGTCCCACCCCTGTCATGGGACTTTTTGAATTTTTGCCCCATCCGCCGACCAAAAGCGGTATTGGTCATTTTCTCTTTTTCCCGGAGACCCTGGTCGGTACACCAGCTCAAGTATTCTTTGTAGAGGTCACTGGCCTTGACACGCGCCTGTGGTTGAATAGCGCACTGGTCGAGGATAAACTGAGACAATGGGTCGCTGTCCGTCTGATACTCGGTAGTGGCTTGTGTTATGGACTCCGGTATCGGCTCTAGCCCTTCCGCCTGCCACTCCCTGCATCCCTCAAGTAGCCAGTTAAAGATGCCGCTTGATTCTGCGACCAGTTTACCTAAAAGCTGCTTATCGTCTTTGGCGCCCTTAAATTCTTTGTTGAATGGGATAAGTCGCACCCGGCGCCAGAAGCCATAACTGTCATCGTATACCCGGGGCCGGTGGTTTACGGCCAAAAAGAATTTGGCAATCGGCTGGAAGGTAAAAAACTCACAGTGCAGAAACCTGGCTGTTATTGAGTCCTGGCCGGAGAGCGCCTTGACACGGGCCTCATTGAGTCGTGTCCCTTCATTGGTTTCTGAAGAGGTAACAAACCGGCGGCCCACAAGCGCCGCCAGGTCATTGGGGATAGCTGACCTGTTAAGTAATTCAAAGGTGCTGAAAGGGGCATCGTAGGCGTAGTCACCTAAAATATGCCGCAGAGTTGCCAGGAGCTTTGTCTTCCCGTTTGCCCCTTTCCCATAGCCGATAGCGACAACCTGCTCCCGGGTGTCCCCGGTCAGGCAATAGCCTAAATACCGCTGTAACCAGGCTATGAGTTCGCCATCCTCGCTAAATATCTCATTTAAGAATGATAGCCACCGCGGTGCCTCGGCTTTGGGGTCGTAAACGATGGGTGCCTGAGATGTTATCCTGTCGCTCTGCTGTCCTTCCTTCAACTCGCCTGTCCTGAGGTCAATTACGCCGTTTTTAACACAGAATAACCAGGGGTCAGTGTCCCAATTCTCCCCTGAGTCTGCTATAGGCTCAAGGCTTTTTGCTATCGCGATGGTGGATTCCAGCCGTGCCCTCGCTTCGCTAGATATTGCCCAGGTTGATATCCTCTTCCGCTCTTCCAAGTCTTGAATCTCTACAGCCCCCTTGTATCTGTTCCTAGAAGCCGCCAAAGCCAGACGGACCACCCGGCCGTCAGTATCTTCCCGCCAGTAAACGTTATCCCACTCTAACCACCGGGTCCGGCGATGGTCATAGCGCAGCTTCTCTCCAAAAAGGGCCGCGAAGTATTCAGCGTTGCCGGCATCGGTAGCATGGTAAAAATCTACTCCTCTCTCTTGTTCTATTTGGGAGTAGACAATGTCAACGAGTTTTACTGATTCGTCGGCATCTTCGCCGTTTGTCGGGAGGGCGGCTACATATGTGACGGCATCCTGTCGGTCTAAACCGGCGCTTTTCATAAGCTCTATTTTTCGTTTGAGTTCGGTCTTATCCATGGCTACTTCCTAAAATTGCCACCGCACCCAAGAAGTCAACGTGTTCTATCTCCATGATGAGGGAGAAGACATCGCCGCCCCGGCCACAGCCGAAGCAATGCCAGCTTTGCTGCTCCGGGTAGACGGTGAAGCTGGGGTGAGTATCGTTATGCAGTGGGCAACAGCCGATGAAGTTTTTACCTGCCTTGCGCAGGGTGGTATATCTCTCGACGAGAGAGACTATATCTACCTTTTCTTTTATAACTTGAGGGTCTACCCGCCGGCCCAGGTGTGTTTTGGGTCTTGTGGCAGTCTCCAGCCAAACTCTTACATCATAGGCGTTCTGAAAAGCCCTGGCCATCTCGTTCCAAAAAGCCGCCGGAAAATCCTCACCGAGGGCAGCGGCTACCGAGGCTTGCATTTGAGCGGCCACCAACTCCCGTCTAAGTCCCTGTGAAGTAAAACAAAAAATGAGATAATCGCTGTCGTCAGCGTCTAGTCCACCAGCCATCAGGTTTTCAATCAAGGCTAGTTTTGTCTTGCCATCTTCAAGCTGCGGGTTAGCCATAGGGTTCCTCTTGGGCCGGTGCAGGGGGAGGCGGGAGGTGATTCGCGCCTCCCCCATTGCCATTAAGGAAGTGGTGAAATGTGACACGGCTCACTAAAAGCCGCCTGCCCAGCCTGATAACACCGGGGAGGCTTCCCTCTCGGGCCAAGGAATAAGCAAGTGACCGGCTGATACCCGCGAGTTCGGCCGCTTCTTCCACGGTGAGGGTTAGACGTTCCTCAGCCACCTTCAACCTCTTGTGTATGACCATTTTTTAGGAAGGTATCTACCCTATCGCGGAGCTCCATTAACAAAAGTGTCTCAATCTCATCCGGTATAAGAGACTCTAGGCTTGCCCGGAGCTGCTGTAGTTTAGAAGTGAATACTGCGGTCATAACAGTGTCCCTTCCTTGTGCGGCCTTAAGATTCTTTTGGGCTTCGTCAATCAGCTGATGCTTAAGCAACGCTGCTATTGCGGGATCGTCAGTTAAACCGAGGGGATAGGGCACAGGTTGGCTATCATACATTAACTGGGTCCAAACCGGCGTCTTATCCATATTCCCTCCCTGTATAATGAGTAAAGCCTAGCAATTTGCTAGGCTCTTTCGCGCCTCTTTATTCTATTGAATTTATTGTATCACTTTAATCCCATGGGGTGTTACAAATATCTTTGCTCTCTTTCCCGAAGCCGGGAGCGCCGAGTTCGTATTTGGCTAGGTGTAATAGGTTTATGATGATATCTTGACAAGAAGTCTGCGACCTCTCTGCTGGTAAACCCTTCTAAGTGGGCATACCGTATCAATAAATCTTCGTTTGACCATCCAGCCTTCTGGAGACGGGATTCCTCAATTATTTGCTTGTCGAGCCTGAGTCCACTCATAGGCCGGGTGGATTCTATAGAAGTCTGGGCGATAAATTTAGTCCATAGTTCTTCTGTGAGGTTATACCAGACCTTAGTAATCTCTTGAGCTCTTTCCTGCGGAGGCATACCTTCCGTTTCGTAAAGTGGTTTAACCGGAATCGGGACGAAACAGACGCCGAATCCAAAACATAGAGGCGAATCGCTTAGGGGGATTCTTTTGGGATTGATGGGTGAGTCATGAATACAACCCATCCATGCCGCTATGGGTATTTCTTTACGTTTTAAAATATCGTAAATCATCTTC
>Ga0315547_1002419_pt1 | contig 13180 bp, 15 predicted proteins | sample SalMarSW160240MG_2_FD_202542 | JGI IMG/M metagenome (GOLD analysis project Ga0315547, IMG submission 202542) | Salt marsh sediment microbial communities from the Plum Island Ecosystem LTER, Massachusetts, United States - Salt Marsh Sediment SW1601-240 ... | reverse complement strand
GCATCGTTACCTCCTGGTTGTCGATCGTGAAAAGGGAGCGTGAATGGATTCCTCGTAGATCTTTGTGAAACGAACCCAGTAGAAAGGATACGCGGCAGGAAAAAGCCGCGCAACCAGGGAGTCTACCACTCATCTTCAAACTTGGTTCCTAGCTTCAAGCATTTTACCGCAGAGGGCGTTGAGGAATTGAGAGATCGGAAGATTGAAGGATCGGGAGATTGGGAAGTTCAATCACTCAATCACTAGCTCGCTCAATCACTTAATCTTGCTCCCCCTCTCTGCATTGGGGCGAGCGCCTTTCGCTAGAGCATCTTGTCAATATCAGCCACGATGGGTATACTGCGCGAGAGTTCTTTATTAACCATACGTAGGGGGGATCATCAATGGGGCAAGCGAGGAACATCTGCTTGGTGGGGCATTCCGGTTCCGGTAAAACAACCCTCGCCACTTCGCTACTGAAGAAGGGTGGTATCAAGGAGCAAATCACGCTCGACGTGTCTCAGGAGGAGAAGGAGCGTGGTTACTCGATCGATATGGGGTTTGGGGCGTTCGCGATAAAAGGAACGCCGGTAATGCTACTCGATACACCGGGCGGGGATGAGTTCGTCGAGGAGATGTATAAAGCTGTTCCTGTCAGCGATCTCTCCCTGATTGTGATCAACGGGGAGAAGGGGATCGAGGTCATGACGGAACGGGCGTGGGAGCTCACAGGTGCTGCGCACCGTCCGACCGCTGTGTTCGTCAACCATCTTGACAAGGAAGACGTCGATTTCGCGGCGCTTATCGACTCACTACGCGAGTCCTTCGATGGGAAATTTGTCCCGTTGGACCTTCCGATACGGGAGGGAGGGAAGTTTGTCGGAGTGGTGGACCTGCTGGCGAATCGCGCCTTCTACTTCGCCGATAAATCGAAGAGGGAGATCCCGCCTGAACTGGAGGCTGCGGTTGCGGAGTGGCGAGGTTTCCTGCTGGAAGAGGTCTCCACCCTCGATGACGAACTGATGATGAAGTTCCTCGAGGAGGAGGAGATCACCACCGCTGAGCTTGCCACCGCGATGTCCAAAGGGGTCGCTGCCGGAGCGATGATCCCTATCCTATGGGGTGCTGCCAGCGAGGACAAAGGGATCGATCGACTGATGGAGGCCTTTGCGAACCTCGTCCCCGTCTCTGACGAAGTGAGTGGCGCTCCCTGCAAAGCGGTCGTCTTCAACCTATCAAGCGATCCTTACCTCGGTCGTCTTACCTACGTTCGTGTCCTTCAAGGGACGCTGAAGGAAGGAGACACGTGCTATATTCTCCCTGAGGGACATCATAAGGTGGAGGTCCGCGACCTGTACGCTTTCGATGGGACTAAACAGAAGCGGATCCCTCAAGCGGAAGCAGGGGCAATCGTCGCTATCGGGAAGGTAGAGGACGTTCCGCTCGGCGTCACCCTCTCCGTTCAGCGTGAGGGCGAACCGTACCCAATGCCTGCGTTCCCACAGCCTGTCTACTCACGCATGATCCTCCCTAAGAGCCAATCCGACGTGGAGAAGATGAGTGGTGCGTTAAAGGAGATTGCCGCTACCAAGGCGACCGTCAAGTTCGAGCGTGATCCGGTGACGAAGGAGATGCTCCTGTGGGCGATGGGAGACATCCATCTCTCCATCGTCATCGAACGGTTGAAGAACCGCCACAACGTCTCGTTGGAAACGCACCGGCCGCGCATCCCTTATAAGGAGACGATCCGCAAGAAGGCGATCGCCAAGTACCGCCACAAGAAGCAGTCCGGCGGCCGTGGCCAGTTCGGCGAAGTAGTCATCCGCATCGAGCCGCTCAAGGGCGAGGACTTTAAGTTTCTCAATGAGATCAAAGGAGCGTCGATCCCTGGGCAGTACATCCCGGGAGTGGAGAAAGGGATTGTCGAGGCGATGGCGGAAGGGAATCTGGCGAAGTATCCGGTGTCGCACGTTGCCGTTGCCGTCTTCGACGGGTCATTCCACCCGGTCGACTCCTCGGAATTGGCGTTCAAGCTGGCGGCACGACACGCTTTCCGTATGGCGTTCGACGATGCAAGCCCGTGTCTTCTCGAACCGGTGATGGCCCTTGAAGTGCGGGTCCCGGACGATCATACCGGCGATATTATCAGCGACCTGAACGGTCGGCGCGGACGGATCCTGGGGATGGAACCTTTGGGGCGAGTGACACTCATACGTGCCGAGGTGCCCTTGATTGAGGTGCAAAGCTACGCCCTCGATCTCAAGTCGCTGACCCAAGCGAGGGCTACGTTCCAGATGGAGTTCTTGAAGTACCAGTCTGTACCGGCAAACTTGCAAGATAAGATCATCTCCGAGGCTAAGGAAGAGACTGAATGAACGTTGGTCGCTACATGCACTCCGATCCGGTGACCGTCCGGACGGATGCTCCGCTCTCCGAGGTCAAGCAGGTGATGGAGGAGAAGGGGTTCTCCCTCCTCTTAGTCGTCGACGCGGAGAACAAGCTCGCGGGATTCATCACCAAGGGCGCGCTCAAGGGAGTGACCGACTGGGATGTTCCGGTCGAAAGAGCCAGTTTCGAGGCGCGATTTGCCGTGAGTCCGAGTGATACCGTGGAGAAGGCAACGCTTGTCCTGATCGAGAACCAATTGGTCCTCCTCCCGGTCGTTGACGATGGGCACTTAGTTGGTGTTATCTCGCAAAGCGAGATCCTGCGTGCCCTTGCTCAAGCGCTGGGGGTTGGCCTTGAGGGGACCCGGATTACTCTTAAGGTCCCAACTGATACTGGGGCAAAAGGTCTCTACAGTATCCTCGATATCCTGAACCGTCACGATGTGAAGCTGGTGAGCCTGGTGCAGGGCGCGCAGGACGACACTTATGATCGGGTAATCCTGCGAGTGCAGAACTTGACGGACAAGGAAGGGTTGCGCACTGATCTCGATGCGGTGCTGCAAGATCATGATGCAGACGATCAGGGTAACGACGCATCGGAAGACTGAGTTCGTCGAGATCACACCCGCGGTAGAGGCTGTGGTTTCACGCCTTGGGGTGGCAGAGGGTCTGTGTACTCTCTACTGTCCACATACCACGGCAGGCTTGATGATCAACGAACGGGCCGATCCTGCGGTGGTACACGACATCGACTCCTTTCTGGAAGAACTCGTTCCCGAACGCCGGGCCTGGACACACGCGGAGGGAAACTCGCCCGCGCACGTCAAGGCCGCCTTTATCGGAGGGAGCGTTCAGATCCTTATCGAGGGGGGGAAGCTCTGTCTGGGTACGTGGCAAGGTATTTTTCTCGCCGAGTTTGACGGTCCGCGGGAGAGGAAGATCTGGCTTCGGATCGCATCTTGACAGGGTCCAAGCCCTCCGTTAAAATGAGCCATTGAGTATTGGTCTAGCGTGCCAGCGTAGCTCAATCGGCAGAGCAACTGATTTGTAATCAGTAGGTTGCCAGTTCAATTCTGGCCGCTGGCTCTGCGCTAACTTTTCGCTATCTCGCCCTTGTCAAAGACCGCCTGACTGTCTCGTTTTGACCGTCGAACTACCTGTTTTTGTGTTGGGAGAACATACATCTTTTGACCTCCGAGTTGCAAGTCAGGTGATCGCTCGAACCAAGGATGAGGATTGCGAACACTGGCAGGAATGAGACTCCAATTAACGAGGAAGTTCAAGTGGCTATGGGCCTAGCGCCTAAGATAAGGAAGAATGGCGCTGCCAATAGCAGCTGCCAGGCCAGATACGGTTTTGGCCAACAGTTTGTTTCGTGACTCGGCGACAGGTTCATCAAGGAGCAACAGTGGAAGAAAGCTGCCTCCTATTCGCTTTTCCGTAAATGGTCTGGAAAAGATCTTCGTGCCCTGGGCATTGAATACGCATGTTTGCGCCCCGATCTCAGCGAAATCATAGATGCCGAATGGGTGCCATAGCCAAGGTATGACGAGGATGAATTCCCAAAAACTCCAGCCTAAGCCGTCCCGTTCACATCTCGTAATATCCACCAGGACAAGGTAGTCAACACCTATCCCTTCCACAATGGTTCTTACTTCTTCAGGAGATGAAGAGAACGTTACATACTGTCTGGCTTCTAGCGATCCGAGTGACGTTGAGATCTCAGGTACAAGAGTTACCCCCCTAGCTTGTAATGCGATACGAAGGGAGTAGTTGAGTTCTTGAAGATCTGCCTGAGTAATGGAGGTGCGGGGCGTAACAATCAATGCTGCCGTGGCTTGAGCCAATCCGCCATTAATTACGAGCACGATGGAGAATACAAGGAGAGCTATAAGTACGACACGGTTAAATCCCACTGCAATCACCCCTGTCAATCATATAAGGGATGATCGCATTTGCCAAGAGGTGGAGGGGTATTGATGCGAAAGCTCCAATTGGACGATGAGGACCAACATCTCGCCCTTCCCGCTCCTAGGCTGTCTGATCTGGTGGTGGCGAGGTGGGTCGGCTAATACTGAGGTTCATTCACGAAGAGTTTTGACGCCCGCCTAATTGTAATGTTCTTATTGACCTGCTTCGGATAGGTATCTGCAAATGGGCCGATTGCCTTCAAAACACGTTTCTCAACGCTCTTATTACTTCGTTGCAGCATTTTCTTGGCCGTCTTCCTTAGCTTGGCGTCTCTTGGTGAGATTATGACTGGTTGTGTCAGCGTGATCTCTTGCATTCTCCAATTATCCTTCTTACGGTAACCAACTAGCCTTGGAGTGGCGTCAAAATATGTGCCCATAAGAAACGCCTCGGAGAACGGGGGAATTATTTTCTTGGGGTCTGTTTCTTGCGTCTCTTTAATTGCCTGCTCAATCTGCCTATTGACTTCTTGGCATATTCTCTCTAACAACTGCGTTGCGTCATGAAAATCCAGATCATCTCTAGTGATTTTACGGCTTTCCAGCTCGCGGACGAGGCGAGACCATTTTTCCTTTCTTGCTTGCTTATGAACACCGAATAGCTCTTCCAACACCTGGTTTCCCCAGCAGGTGTGGCCAGAATAACCAACACAGCACCGACTATTCAGTTTGGCAATTTTCCATTCATCTGTATGCGCTTCACCGATATCATTTCCGGCGTATCCATCCGCTGTAAGAATTACATCATCGCCATCTATGAATCCAATAAGAACCGTCATCCCATCCCAGAGCATACCACCCTTCCCCAAACAAGCCAACTCGACATTCCTGCCCCATATGAATCTATTGACATCATGGTCTAGGGAGATTTCAAACCTGTCCTTGCACGATTTCAATTTCTCTCCTTGTCTTCGCCTACCCCAATAAACCTCACTGATGCAGCTCTGAAATAGATCTCAGTTCTCCCGCTGCCTTGTAGTGACTCACAATCCCATATCCAAAATCCTTCATCGGGCACTGAACCATCTCGCTGTCGTATTCCCATCCAATCAGGTGTACCTCTCCCGATGTATCATCAAACCCGGCCAATACGAGAATATCTGCATGGGGTTTTCTAACTTCGCGAAGCAGGTGATATGGCTTGCGGTAGGTCTTGACATCAATGGTCCCCACCGGGGTCATGAAATCGATACCGCCATCTCCCGAGGGTCGCGAAGTCGTGTCAACTTCGAGCCCAAACTCCTCAGCGAAGGCAACCTCTCCGGCAACACCCACGTAGTCATAGTCCGGACTGAGCGGGCGCGTGCTAGTGTGTGAGATATGGGTGCGGGTTCTCTCCTCTGCAATAGAACGTATGTCAGGCATAGTAGATCCTTTCGAAATTGGAATTGAAGGTTGGGTAAATTCGGTTGTTTAGTGTAAGCCACTGAAACTTGGCTAGAGTTGGCGCGACTAGTCTATCTATATTCTTGGAATGAAACCAGAGTCATCTTCTTGAGGCAGGACAATCCATAAGAGGGAATAGAATAGCAGTCCAATGAAGGCGAATCCGAACACAAAGAAAAGCACACGAAATAGGATGGGGTCTATATCGAAATAATTCCCTAATCCGCCACAGACACCACCTAAAACACGGTCAGTTTGACTGCGACATAGGTCTCCCCGCATACCCTCTCCTTTACCAAGTCACCCACTAACAGAAAGAGCGCCATCCCTCTTCTCTCGAATCTCGCCGCTATCACCCTCTCTCATCCTAGAGAGCTACCCTGAGCTACTCTATGCGGCTCTTCTCAAAGTACACAGTGCTGAAAAGGCTGCTATAGAATGAGAATTCGGCGATTATCGTAACGTGGTTGCCCTTGCGTAGCTCTGCCAAGCCTGGATGAGGGCCTGTCTTTGTGAAATAACAGTTGACCCCGGGGGCGAACGTTGAATCCTCTGGATGACCAACGAGAGCGACGTACGGTTGGTCTCTGAGGTCGATGCCGATCGATCGCACGTAACCACTCACCGCGATGTATTTGCCCTCGTACTTCGTTGTTGCTGCGTACTCGTTTTCATCGAACTCGTCTGTTATCTGCCCGACAGTAACGCGATATTGAACGGTCGGAGCCGCTGTGACAGTGATGGAATGACTCGTAGAGTTTCTAGCCCCCTCATTGTCTGTGACAGTGAGTTTTACAGAGTAAATGCCCGCAGTGCTAAAGGCGTGCGTAGTTGTCGCTCCAGTCCCAAAGTGACCATCCTTGAAGTCCCATTCATAACTAACAATGCTTCCATCCGAATCGTAGGAACCGGAAGCATTGAACGAGACCATTAGCGGTGCGTTGCCCGACCAGGGATCACGCGTGAAGGCCGCTACAGGGGAAGAGTTCGTATCAAGGCAGCCAGTGATTACGGATAGAACTCCCATTAGCAGGACAACTCCGGCTACAATCTTCTTGCATCTCACAGCTATCACCCTCTCATACCATACACCTTCTAGTGTTGACTGACAAGGGTACAAGCATGAGGATAAACGGGCAAGTCGATCTAATTTAGCTAGATTGGGCCTGCCAGGTGAAAGTTTGCAACCCGCCGCCCGCACCAGGGAACGTATACGTATAATCACCTGTGCCAGACATTTGCGTTTTACTATAGTCGCCATCCAGGTTGATTGTGGTAATTATCGAGATATCGGATACCGTCGCAGTGTTGATTGCAGTAATCGAGATTGAGTTTTCTGTTATGGTGCCGCTAACGATGGGGATCATGAGGCCCACCATAGGACCAAAACCAAGTCCCACATAACCACTCAGATTGTTGCCCTGCTGGGTGAGGTTTAATGTTAAAGTGTACGATAGACCAGCTAATGGAGTGCCTTGATCGAAAACGAGAACACCAGTCCATGTACCTGAGATATCGGGCGTTGGACCGCATCCGATTATTGCTATGAAGATGCCTATTACTAGAACGACCGTTGCCAGTACACGCTTGATTCTCATGGCTATCACCCTCTCTCATTATACATCTTCATGCGATGGGTTGCCCGACAAGAGGTTGAGTATTATAATGCGGATTAGAGGAATAAATGAAAAGGAGGTGAACCACATGGCAAACAAAACGATCCTCGACAAACTCTCAATTTACGTTCCGCAGAAGAAACAGGAAGAGAAGCCAGTAGAACGACTGATCAAGCTTTCCGCTAAGAAGGATCGTTCGATTAACTACCTCGTCGTTGAGGCGATCTTGGAATACCTGAAGCGGGAGGAGAGGAAATAAGGAGGGATCCATGATTCTTTGGCAGGATGTTCAAGTTTATTTCTGGGTCGGCTTTGTAATCTCTGCTCTCGTCTGTAGCGCATTATCTGCCCATGTTGCCAGCGTTAAAGGACACGGTTTCGGTTCCTGGGTAATCATAGGTTTTTTGTTTGGCGTTCTCGGTCTGATTGCAGCCGCAGGGCTTCCCAAACGTCAAGATCCTGAAGTAGATGTATCAGCGCGGGATCTTATCCTAACAAAAAAATGTCCTGTGTGTGCTGAACTCGTTAAGATAGAAGCACGGGTCTGCAAATATTGTGGCTATGGCTTTGATGATGATGAAGCCGTTACCGCTAAGCTGGAAAACATCGCGAAACAACATGAAGGTTTGGAATCTGAGACGCAAGCTCAGCAATTGCTTGGGGAACTGAAGAATCGACCGAGAGACTGATTTACGTCAAACGCGCCCGTGATAGCATCGTGAGGTCCTTAGCCAGCACCCACTCCATCGCCGGAGAGGTGGGGTGAGCAAAGGCGACCTACCGGAAACGGTGATCTCGTTGAAGTTTACCAGGTATAGGTTGTTATCTCATAGATATCGAGTGTCTTTACACTCTCTGGTTCCCAGATATGCAAAGTGAACGCAAATGTCGCGTTTGGTAAGACGTCAGACACCATATCTGACGTTGTGTTCAGTTGGACACCACCGCTGTCCAAAAGGCGGCCTTTTATGAAGACTGAGCCAATGGTGCTTGTAGTGATGTTCTTAGCGTGGCCAACTAACTCATCCCATAACGCGTGTTTTTCAATTTTATAATCAAGTATGTCTATTTTTGATTCCGATGCAGTAATAACAACATCAATTTGAGATGGACTAGGCGTAGGTGTCTGAACTATAACGCTGTGTGTGATGGTGCCTGTTGCCCCATGATTATCGCTAACAGTAAGCCGTGCGGTATAAGTGCCAGAGCTACTGTACGTATGACTCGCTGTAACACCTGTTCCGCTCCTACCGTCTCCGAAGTCCCAAACATACGAAGTGATAGAACCATCTGAATCGTAGGAACCGGAAGCGTTGAACGAAACACCTAAAGGTGCTTCTCCGGATGAAGGGGTTCGAGTAAAACTGGCTACAGGAGGTGAGTTTGGAGGCGGTGGCGTTACTGAAACCACATGGTTTGCTGTTGCTTGGCTTCCACCATCGTCAGTTACTGTCAGCGTTACGCTATAGGTGTGGTTGCTAGTCGTTGTGTAGATATGAGAAGCCGTCACGCCTGTTCCGTTACTTCCATCTCCAAAAGTCCATTGATAAGTGACAATAGTCCCGTCTGAGTCGTGTGACGATGAAGCGTTGAAGGAAACTGTTAGTGGAGACTGCCCAGAAGACGGATTACATGTAAAACTGGCCACAGGAGAAAGGTTTCCGCATCCGGCGAGCAATACCAGCAGAGTCATTCCCAGAACTATTGTTACAGCGGTTACCTTGGTTTTCATGCAATCACCCTTTCACATTCTACACCTTCACGGACTGTCTGGCAAGTGTCTTCGCGGCGCCATCGGTGGGGTATCAAGTTTTTCCTTTCTAGTAGGGGCTTTTGCTTTTCAGGCATTTCAAAAAGATCTTTCGGCAGATGTAATCTGCCAGTTATCTTTCTGTTTATCTTTTTCTTTATAAGAAAGATAACTGTGCTTCTAAGCTTTTGCTTTTAAAGCTTTAAAGCTTTAAAGCTTTTAAAAGCCAGGTAATACGCGCGCGTGACGTATAGTAAACTGGATTTACGGTGCCTCTCGTCCGACGAGAGAGGCAAAGCGTCCTTGGCACTGCGCAAGGCCGCCTGCACCTGAGGCAGCAAAAGCCGTCTTTCAGCAAGAAAAAGAAAAGAAAACTTTTTAAATCAATTACCCCCTATCAAATACACGCCTAAGGGGTTGCGCTCGATTTATGAGGCCTCTCATTAGATGACAGAGGGTAATTTAGTCGATTGAGGGATAGAGGATGAAAGGCAATAGGGTGTAGACAAATTTTACACGAGTTGGCTCTCTGCTCTCACGGATCCTGGGACGGCGAGCCGGGGTACCCCCTTCAATCGCCTGAGCGCCCTCATCGGGGTGCGCCTATGCAGCGCGACCCCTCGAAAGCGATCCTCGTTAGTGACATGCTGCCCGAACAACATAGAAACCCAGCATAGCAACTAGACGGGATCACCCTTCCCCTGGAAGCCGTCCTGTGAATCAGGCCGTTTTCTCTTGACAAGAGTTCCTCGACTTGCTATACTGTGTGATATAGGCCGTAGAATAAAGAAAGTACGGCCTCAAAACAAAAGGAGGAAACATGGAACGAGCGCGGAAACTGCCTACAGTACTGACAGAGGACGAACAGGAGAGGCTACTAGAGCAACCTAATCCACGTTATCCCACTGGTGAACGTAACCAGACGATGCTTCGCTTGATGCTCAATACCGGCTTGAGGCTCGCAGAGGTGACGGCCTTGAAGTGGCGCGACCTCGATCTCACCACAGGCAAGCTAATGGTGCGGCAAGGGAAGGGGAGCAAGGATCGCACCTTGTGGGTAGCGGAGGCCGACATCGACCGTCTGAGGAGCTGGAGGGAGCGCCAGGCGGAGAAGTGTGCGGGTACATGCGAGCAAGTCTTCACCACGTTAGAAGGCAAGCCCTTGGGACACCGTTACGTGCAGCGAATGGTGAAGCGGTACGCAGCCAAGGCAGGGATCGACAAGAACATATCACCGCATACCCTTCGCCACTCCTTCGCCACGGACCTCTACCGTGAGACGAGCAAGATCCGCCTGGTCCAGAAGGTGCTCGGCCACTCCGACCTGTCGACAACGATGATCTACACCCACATCTTCGATGAGGAGGTGGAGGGTGCTCTTAAATCCTTTCGCCAAGCGGCGGCGGCACTTGTATGATGGAAACGACAAAGGGAGGTAGCGGATGATCTACATGATAATCGTTTGGGTGTGCTCGGCGTTTCTATGCGGATATATCGCCTCGCAGAAGAATAGGGGCGGCATCGGATGGTTTCTCGCTGGACTCGCCTTTGGCATATTTGCGGTCATCGCGATAGCGGCGGTTCCTTCACTGAGCGAAGAGGAAAGGAAGCAGCGAGAACGGGACGCAATGGGCGAGGAAGACCCTGAGCTTGAAGAATGGAAGCGGAAGATGGGACGATCTGTTAGCGTCGAAGGGCAGATGGCAGCACAGGCGAAGAAGAAGAAGCAGACGGGACAGAATTTCTTCTACTCTACTCGGCAAGCGATGCAAGAACGATCGGCCCGCGAGGAGGGCGATGAACGAGAGACGTAACGGGTGCAGCGTGAGAGAAGAGGGAAGGGTCGAGGAATCCCGGTTTTCACTGCTGTTGTACCCTCGTTTTGCTGCAGTGCTTAAGCACTACAATATCACACGGAAACCCGCTTCCCCTCTCAACGAGCGGATGTAATCGCTTATCCGTGCCGCGCCAACCTCAGCGAGGAATGCCCTTATGCTTGCCTTTGCTTCTTCCATCCCCCAACAGAATTGCGCTATTACCTGTTCCGACTCCTCAGTGTTTGCCAGATGCTTGCCCTAATTCGTCCGTCTCCTCTTCTCAGGCAAGTTGTTCACTGGCCCTGCCTTGCATCAACGCTTCTTCTTCTGTCCATTTGCCCATCTCAGCGATGGTGTTTATTTCTAATGATATGCTGTCACTTATAGAGATGTCAATTAAAGTATTCTAAAAAATGTACCACAACTATCGAGATGTGTATATTTTGTTGCGTTTTTGGCAATGGAACTTCGTCACTCGTTTGCTAGGGACAAGACGCCCGGTGAGTCCACCAACTTCGCCATGCAGATCTATTGGGCATTACTTACCAGCAAACAACCGATCAACAGGACTCGCCTTCGCATGGGCCTCTCTGAGACCAGCCCCAGCCATGCTCACGTAAATCGTGGTCGTTTTAATGTCGGAATGGCCAAGAATTCGTTGTAGCGAGAACGGGTCGCCGCCATTCATGATGTAATGAGTGGCGAACGTATGGCGAAAAACATGGGGCGTAACGCGCGTGTCTTGTAAACCAGCTTTTCTCGCTAAGCGTTCGACGATTCGCTCCACGTTGCGCCCGTCCAGTCTTGCCCCATTCCTTGTAACAAAGAAACCTTCGCCGGGAAGAGAGAAAGTGCGAGTGTTGATCCACTTTCGCATTGCGCGGAATAGGGTTCGTCCCACGAACACGCGCCGCTCCTTAGAGCCCTTTCCTAATCGAATTCGGATGGTCAGGTTTCTGAGATCAACGTCTTCGACATCTAAACCAACCAGCTCGCCCAATCTCATGCCCGTGTCCAGGAAGGCGAGAAGCATGGTATAGTTTCGGATACCCGTCCAAGTCGTTCGTTTGCAGGCTCTGAGCAATTTCCTGATCTGTTCTCCCGAGAGAACCGTCGGGTACCTGAAGGGCACCTTGGGGATGTCCACATTTACCATCGGGCTTGTAGGCACAATTCCTTCGCGAGCCAAGAAGTTGCAGAAACAACGGATGGAACGCATGTGAATGCCGACAGAGGTCTTCGCTAAACCTTCCTCTAGAAGGTGGACTATAAAGCCTCTGAGTTGATCTGCGGAGGGTATTCCAAGTTCACCATCGGTAGTGAGCAGAAACTCCCTTAACCTTCGTAGACTAGAGATGTAAGTCTGCACTGTTCTGGGAGCGAGCCCTCTTGCCTTGCAGTAGGTGACGAACACCCGCACTGTGTCGTCGAAGTTCATTGTCTCCATGACCGCCTGATTCCCCCTTTTTGGAGCAGTCCGACCGTCTACACGCCGTCGTCTTGCAGGGCGGGAGAGGAAGATCTGGCTTCGGATCGCATCTTGACAGGGTCCAAGCCCTCCGTTAAAATGAGCCATTGAGTATTGGTCTAGCGTGCCAGCGTAGCTCAATCGGCAGAGCAACTGATTTGTAATCAGTAGGTTGCCAGTTCAATTCTGGCCGCTGGCTATTTGTTGGTTTTGCTGGAGGGGTACCGAAGTGGCCAAACGGGGCGGACTGTAAATCCGTTGGCGGACGCCTACGGGGGTTCGAATCCCTCCCCCTCCACTTGGCAAACCTTGGGGGTTGCGGTTACACTAGACGAAATTTTCGAGCAGCCAGAACGCCCGTGTAGCTCAGGCGGTAGAGCACCCCCTTGGTAAGGGGGAGGTCATCGGTTCGACTCCGATCGCGGGCTCTAAGCGAGCAGAAGGCTTTTTAGCTGATTACGTCAAGTTAAGGAGGTAAGAGGTAATGGCGAAAGAACAGTTTGTGAGGGATAAACCCCACATAAATATTGGGACGATCGGACACATCGATCACGGTAAGACGACGCTGACCTCGGCGATCACGAAGATCCTTGCCGCTCAAGGGAAGAAGGCGAAGGCGATGGCCTTTGAGGATATCGACAACGCCCCCGAGGAGAAAGCCCGTGGTATCACGATCAACGTCAGACACGTTGAGTACGAGACCGATAACCGTCACTATGCGCACATCGATTGTCCGGGGCACGCAGACTATATCAAGAACATGATTACCGGGGCCGCTCAGATGGACGGGGCGGTCCTTGTCGTTGC
>Ga0315547_1002410_pt1 | contig 13222 bp, 11 predicted proteins | sample SalMarSW160240MG_2_FD_202542 | JGI IMG/M metagenome (GOLD analysis project Ga0315547, IMG submission 202542) | Salt marsh sediment microbial communities from the Plum Island Ecosystem LTER, Massachusetts, United States - Salt Marsh Sediment SW1601-240 ... | reverse complement strand
TATTAGGAGTATTCCTTTTGTATAGTATATATTTTATTTTGGTAAATGGATTCTTCAAGTTTAACTTGTCTTTTTCAAATTTTGAGTTTGTTGGATTAAGAAATTACAAGCTAGTATTAACAGATAAACTATTTTACAGGAGTATAAGAAATAACCTTATATTTTCCAGTATATATATTTTATATAGTGTAACTATTGGATTTCTTTTAGCTGTTTTCCTTGCGTTAGATACAAAAGGCAGTAAATTTTTATTTTCTTTGTTCTTTTTACCCGCTATTCTTCCCCGTGCCTTGCTTTCAAGAGTTTTCAAAGAAATGCTGGAATTTCACAAAGGAAGCTTGAACTCAGTTATTTCTTTTATAGGCATAGATGTCAGTAATCTTCATTGGCTCGGAGATCCACGATTGGCCTTTATGTCCGTAATAAGCATCTTTTTTTACATGGTTGGATTACCCTTACTGTACTATAACGCAGACTTGACAACTATAGATACCAATATGTTGGAAGCTGCCAATATTGACGGAGCTTCTACATGGCAGATTATAAGAAAAATGTTATTCCCTATGGTTGTAAACAGTCATAAGACAATTATTGTTTCCATGCTTTTAACAAGTTTCAGAATTTTTGAAGCTATATTTATATTAACAAACTCAGGACCCGGTTATGCTACGGTTGTAACCGCTACATACCTTTATAGATTCACACGGAATGGGAATTTGATGGGTTTTGTATGTGCAGGTTCAACAATTGTACTTCTGGCTGCATTATTGCTATCGGTTATGCTGACTTCCATTCTATACCCGCCAAAACGTAAGGTTAGTCACAAAACGAGGGCTGCATGAAAAAGGGATTATTTCTTGTACCGGGGCCAACCCGGATTATTATTGGTACTATTCTTTGGGTAATGGCACTGATTTGGATGTTTCCGATTATTTCTGCATTAAGTAAATCACTAAAATTTGAGGGATTTAACAACTATGTTAATGTACTTACAAAAGAGATTGGGGGTGTGTATTTCATACAGGCTATTTTTAACTCTTTTGTGGTTGCACTCATTGCTATAGTACTAACATGTGCTGTTTCTGCGTTATCAGGTTTTTGCTTTTCTAAAATTAATTTTGTATTTAAAAATGTAATCTTTTTTTCTACTCTATGCCTGCTTGCAATGCCGGGTGTTACCATACTGGTTCCTCTTTTTTTCACTCTAAAAAAAATTGGTTTGTACAATACCCATTTTTCTGTTGCATTACCTCAAGTAGCCTTAACTCTTCCTTTTGGTGTACTAATGCTACGAAACTCATTCAATAGCATTCCAAATGAATATATGGATTCCGGATCTATTGATGGTGCGAATATATTTCAAATATTTTCTAGAATATATCTTCCGCTATGTAAACCTGCTTTAATTAGCCTGGCAATTTTGCAGTTTGTATGGTCGTTTCAAGACTTTCTATTACCAATGTTCCTTCTCACAAAAATTTCACTAATTATGGCAACCGTTCTTATAAATACCTTTAATAGGACAAAAAGCCCTTCACCAAGAGATTTCGGTGCATTTAGTGCAGGATTAGTTTTACTTGCGGTTCCGGTTTTAATAACTTTTATTATTTTTAACAGATATATCAAGCGTGGTATTATTGCAGGCAGTATAAAGGGATAATTACTATTCACCAAATAAAGGAGCCTTCTATAAAAACTAACTAAAACCATCTATTAACTGACAGCATCTTTTTCTGTTCGTTGCTTTTTCCCGGTTGGTGATAGCAGTTGCATCAATGCTGACATAGCCAATCACTAGCGGTGGAACATACCCTCGTATCTTCCCCGCCCTCCGGGATATGTATCTTGGATGAAGCGCTCTGGTTTAATCTCTCTGGAAATTTTTACAAGTGCCAGATGGTCTTCTGTCAATTATTCATAAGAAAAAATCCCTTTTTGCTGGAGAAGAAATAATGAAACAAAATACACCACTATTTGAACCCGGTAACTTCGTACATATTCCCCACCCGAATCCTGCTATTATAACCGGAAAACCAGGTTCATGGGATGATAGAGCATGTGAGAGCGGAGATATTTTTAAGGAAAATGATACATATTACTGGTATTACCACGCTAACAAACATCCGGTAACGGATTTTGGTAATTACCAGATTGGAGTTTGTACTTCAAAAAGTCCAACAGGGCCCTGGAAAAGGAACAAGGACAATCCAATATTAGAACTGGCTGAAAATGATTGGGAACGTGATTATGTTGCCTGTCCTCATGTTATTAAAGAACGCAACACATATTATATGTTTTATAACGGTTCAATTGTGCATATGCCGGACCTAAATGAAGACTGCTGGACAGGCATTGCTACGGCCGATAATCCTCTTGGCCCCTGGAAAAAATATGAGAATAATCCAATATTGAAAAGTGAAAAAGTTCGTTATATCGGTGGAGTATTAAAAGTAGATAGTAAATACTATATGTACGCATCAAATTTCGATGAACTCCAATCAGATTACGGACGAATGTATATGGCAACTGCTGATTCAATTGCGGGTCCATGGAGTGTGCGGGATACTCCCGTGTTGACCGAGGGCAAAAAGGGTTATTGGGATGAAGCCGGTTTTTCAGAGGCAAAAGTTTTTCGTTACAACGGTATGTTCCATATGTTATACGGCGGCAGTTGTTTTACCGGGGTGCGGGAAAGGACATGTGAAAGTATAGGTTATTCTTATAGCCCGGATGGAATAAACTGGACCAAGTATCAGGGAAATCCGATAATTCCATATCAGAATATACCAAACTGTTCTGCTATGGCCGAGGTTCACGCCTTAATAGAACCTCCCTACATTTATTGTTATCATACTCTGCGGTATATAGAATGCCCGGAAGGTGAAATAAAAGAATGGTTTGACGAAAAGTGGATCGAACACCTGGGTATTCAGGTTCTTGAACTAAAAAATCTCCGTACTGTCTAGCCCATCTTATGCAGTGAGCCCATGTTATGAAATGTGAAGTTGTTACGTGGTAAAGACTCTATTCTGACATATGGCAGATTTGTAGTTTGGATCATGCCCCACCTCTGTCGATGTCGGCGGTTCAGCTCAGAAGACTGAACTCGAGATCCAGAAATGTGGCCAGCTGCCGGAACTCCTCGACATAACTGCCGTAGGCGATACTCCAGTGATGACCGGCACCGCAGTTCACGGCGGCCTGCAGGATCTCCCGGACCGGTTTCTCAAATCGGATCTGCATGGGATTGCCTTGGTACACGTCCAGATCGGTGGGCTGCACCTCTCCGGTCAATACAGAGAGGCGGTACCCTGCCCGGGAGCCCATAAGATTCAACGCCGTCACGGTCCCCGGTTGATCGGCCGGAAAAAACACACCGATCCCATCATGGGTTTCAATGGAGGGCAGCAGCTCTATGTCGGCCCTGCTTCGGGCCAGGCTGAAGGGTCCGGCACCGCAGTGGGAGAAGAGGATCTGGTTGGAATCCGGAAACAGGCGCAAAAAATCCCCGTTGATAGCCGACCGGCCGGCCAGGACGAAGAGCAGCCGCATCAGGATGGTGGTGTGCAGATCCCCTTCGCAACCGGCACCCACGCCCAGGTCGTTCATCCGGGCCAGAGGAAGACAGATCTTCGATTTAAGCTGAACCCAGCAGTTTAGAGACAGAGCGTCCAGCTCCATACCCCGAACCAACTGCATCATGGCCAGAAAAGATTTGGATGCAGCCAGTCCATCGGTATCGGACACCTCAGCCCTGCCCACCTGCTGCTGCACCTCAGCCCAGTCCTTTTCCGCCGACTGGTCGGGCACCTGCTGTATCCGTTGGCTGTATTCAAAATCCCGGAGGGGAACCACATCGACTCCCAGAACTTTCTTCAACCCGTATTCATCGGCAGCCATGCTGAACATGATCACCGGATTTTTACCCATATAACCGACCCGCATCTTGCGGAGCACTTGCTGCATCATCGATGCCCGGGCAAACATCATCAGCGTCTCCAGAACCTCGGAGTCGCCCAGGTCGCCGGCGGCCAGCCGGTACTGTTTGCCCAGATCGTAAAGAGTGGGGTTGATCAGCATCCCGCCCACCAGGGAGATACAATCGATCTCTCGTTCCACGGCCCAGAGAAATACGGGGAGATCACAGGAGTCCAGAAGGGCTACGATGAAATGATCCGGAACAAAAGTGGTCAGGATGACACAGATGCAATCGATAACTTCCCCGGCCAACTCCCGTCCCGCCTCTTTCGCTCCGGGGATGTCGGTAACCACCTCTTCGACCTTTACCAGCTCAATATCCACTGCGGACAACAGCGCGGATGCTTCTGCCAGCTTGCCGGGAGCCTTCTCTTCGCCCAGGTAGAATCCGGGAAAGGCCATAGCCACCAGTCCGACCCGGGGCAGCCGTTTGGCAGCGGAGCCTGCAGTGCGGTCCAAATGATTCTGCTCACTCATAACGGCCGTACCGTTTGCAGAGCGCCACAAAGGTCTCCACCCTTTCGGGGGTTACGTCCACCTGGATGATGTGGGCGGGGGAGATCATGTACCCGCCGCCGGCACCGAGGATCTCAATATATTCCCGTATCGTTGCTTCCAGCTCTGCGTCGGACCCGTGGGGCAACAGCCGCTGCTGATCGATCCCGCCCCAAAAGCAGAGCCTGCCTCCGAATGCGTTTTTCAGATCCTCCGGGCCGTGACCGGGAACTCCGGGCTGCAGTGGGTTGAACACTTCGTAACCCAATTCCACCACATCCTCTAAAACCGGGCTCACCGCTCCGTCGCTGTGGAGCAGGAGCAGGATGTCCGGATTCGCACTCTTGAAAGCCTGATTCATGCGCGCATAGTGGGGTTTGAGGCTTTGCCGGAACATCTGCGGTGATATAAGAAGTCCGTTTTGAGATCCAAAATCGTCTCCCGCCCACAGGGCATCGACTCCGCATTCGATCAGCTTGAGCCCCACCTGGGTCTGGAAATCCGCACAGGCTTGGAACAAGGGCTGCACATACTCCGCGTTCGAAGCCATGTCGATCAGCAGCTTTCCCATGCCCACCAGTTCCTGGGCCAGGCTGAAAATCGTCACCTCGATATCGGCGATCACCAGATAGCCGTCCTTGAACTGGTTGACGATCCGTGCGGCATCAGCGTACCGTGTGGCAATCAGCGGGTCCGGGAAGGCATATGCGTTGACATCGGAGGCGGTCTGCACCTCGGCCAGGGGAAAGGTGACGATTTCCACATAGATTTCCCCTTGGCGCATACGCATGCCATACTCGTTGTACCAGGTTCCGTCGTCCAGCTTCTGCACCGATTCGGATATTTCGGAGGCGCCGGTCAGAACCACATCGCTTCCCAAGGCTGTCCGTATTTCATTGCCGCTGATACGGTAGGTCACATCCTCGAACAAATTGCGCGTGTAGTGCAGCGGCAGATCGAGTTTCCGGGCAAAGTGTTCCAAGAGCTGACCGCACAAGTCGAATTGAATGGGCACCCGATCGGGAAGCCCTTCGAGTCTTTTGAATGCCCTCAGTACCCGTTCCCGCGGTTTCACCGTCAATACTCCTCCCTACTACACCCGCACCAGTTTGAATTCCATCGCCTCGGCGAAGATCTCTAGCTCCTGGCTCACGTCACCGTACCCAATGGAGATATGGTGGGCCGGCCCCTGCCGGCACCAGGCATCCATAAACTCGTGCAAGGGCGTTTGGAGCCGCACCCGGCAGTTGGGATTACCGATGCTCAAGATCGGTCCGGCTATGATCTCTCCGACCGAGTAGATCAGCTTGAAGGTCTCACCCGCATCGAACTGGGTAAGATTCAACAACGTCACCGGCCCTTCCTCCATATCGAAATCAATGCCCAGACCGTGGCCCGTCTTTCCGTGATGCACTTCCAGATGCTGCAGGCGCGGCCGTCCCTTGGCCATATTGATGTTGCTCGGTCCGTCATGGCCCATCAGCATGAAATCCTCTTCGAAATCCATGGCAAAGAACTCCACGAACATGCCCCCGGCTTGCAGCAGGTCCATGATCTTCACCGCCATGGCCGATTTCACATCACCTTCGGTCACCCCCGGGCGGCCTAAAGCCGCCAGCCGGGACACGGCGAGATTGGATTGGGAGCGCAGCTGGGTGACCAGCTCCCGTTCGCCCCACCAGTAATACCCGAAGGCGGAAATGTCGTACTTGTTGATGATTTGATCGTAGGCAACCGCCGCCTGGGCGGAGAAACGCAGGTGTTCGTTGGTAACGGTGTCGTCCACCTCGTACAGGGCTCGAAACTGGCTGTACATATCCTCCAGCTGCTCTTCTGTGACCCGGTTGAAGGCGTTCTCGATCTCTTCCACCTCGGGCTGTTCCAACATTCTTCCCGTGGCTTTGAGCAGGCGGTGCTCGTCGATGGGCATATCGGTCATGTGGGTGTACACTTCTCCAATCAGCCCCACCCTCATGCTCTTGAAGAAACGGGCGGCTGCCGCTCCCCGGAAATCCGCCTGGAGCTCCCGCTGCAGCCGGGGATCCTCGAAATATCCGGTTCTGACTTTAAATTTCTTACCCAGGTTCACCAGAACACCGGCATACTCCGGGATACAGCACACCCCCTCATGGTACAGATAGACCGTGGTATCGGCTGAGGTGTAGTCGTAGGTGCGGTCCACATGGGCGTTCAACAGCCGGATCGGTACATCCAGGTCGTAGACCGCCGGAACGATCATCATGCTGGTGGTGTAGCCCAGGGGAAAGATCAGGACCATGTCCACCGGATTCTGCTTGAACAGCTCCCCGGCCTGGGCCGCCTTCTCGGCAGTGTCCACCAGATCGGGAACCACGATCTCCGCCCACTGGCCGACCATGGCCGACAGGTCTTCGTACATCTTCAGACCCATGCCCTTCAGCCGGGGGAACTGAGGCCAATAGCGGAAATGCCCCGTTGGCAGCAGGCCGACTTTGGGGCGGATCTCGGTTTTTTTCTTCTCTTCCAGCAGACGCTGTCTCACTAATTCGAATTCACTGCCCATTTAGGATTCTCCTTATGAAACGGGACTGTCGGCTACAAATACCGGAATTGGCCTGCGGCATTCACCCTTTGAGGGCACCCATGGTTACACCGGCTACAAACCACTTCTGAAAGGCGATAAAGACGACCATGATAGGGAACACAGTGATCATGATGGCTGCACCGTAAGTGCCAAGCGGAAGTCGAAACTTGCCGCCGGCAATCTTGGCAATGGCAACCGGAATCGTTTGGATCGCTGGCTTCTGCAAAAACACCAGAGCATAGATAAACTCATTCCAGGTCTCCAGAAAGAGCAAAATGATGCAGGAGGCGATCGCCGGTGCAGCCAGGGGAATGATGATTCGGCCTAATATCTGGAGGTCTCGCGCCCCGTCAATGGTTGCCGCCTCTTTGATTTCATACGGGATCTGCTCGAAGAAGGAACGCAGAATCAATGTGGCAATGGGTACGGAGAAGCCGATATAAGGGAATATCACCGCCAGATAGGTGTTGATCAGGCCTAGCCGTACCATGACGAAAAACAGAGGGATAAGCAGCACCTGAGCCGGAACTACATAGCTGGCGATGATGGTGGTGAACAGCAACTCTTTGCCTTTGAAACGATAATGGCTGAAAGAAAAGGAGGACAGCGAGGCCAGCACAATGGCCAGTACGATGGTGCTGACCGTGCAGATCACGCTGTTGCGGAACATCTGCAGAAAGGAGACGTTCAGCCGTGTCTTGGCCAGGTTCCAGGCGTTGACGTAATTTTCGTGAGTCACCTCTTTGGGTATCAGCAGCATCGTATCTTGATATACAGTATCTTCGGTCCGCAGGGAAAGCGAGAATATGTAGAGGATGGGAAAGAGGATACCGACAATGGTCAGCACCACGATCACCCGGGTGATGACAAAAAAAACGGGATTTTTTTTGCGGTCTATGCCGTAGCTGTTGGCAATCATAGGACACCTTCACTGCGCTTCAAAGCCCGGATGCGCAGGAATCCGAAGATCAGTACCACGGCGAACATGATTACCGCCACACTCGAACCCACGCCCATCTTATTAGGACCGTTGGCGGCAAAGGAGTAGTAGAACATGATCGTGGTCAGGACTTCAGAATTGTGTACCGGCCCGCCCCGGGTCAAGACGTACACGATGTCGAATACCCGAAAACTGCCGATCAGGTTGAGGATCACGTTGAGAAGGATCGTAGGTTTCATGAGCGGGATGATGATGCGGTTGATCTTCACCCCCCAGCCTGCTCCGTCCACATCGGCCGCTTCCAGCAACTCGATGTCCAACGACTGCAGACCGGCGTAGAAAATCACCAGGTTGTATCCCACCCATTGCCAGATGCTCACAAATATGACGCACCAGATAGCCAGCTGCACGCTGGATAGCCAGCTGAAGTTGATCCCCCCCAGAATCCGGTTGATCACACCATCCTGTTCCAGCATCCGCCGCCAGGCCAGGCTAACCGACACCGGCGCCAGCACCCCCGGGAAAAAGATAACGGTGCGGATCAACACGCTCATCCGAAACCGCCCCACAAAGATGATTATGGCCAGGGTCAGCGCCAGAGCCACCTGCAACGAAATGCTGGCCCCCACAAAGTATACGGTGTTGCGGATGGAGATCCAGAAGTAACGATCGGCGAATAGGATCCGGTAGTTTTCAAGGCCGGCGAAAGTACGAAATATTCTCGAATCAAAACCGGTGAACTTGTACAGGCTCAAGGTCAGAGAGAATACAACCGGTGTGAATACAAATACTATAAACACCAGCAGCGCCGGAATCAGATAGGTATAGGGTTTCCAATGACTGCTGCCGACAAATTGCTCACCGAGTTGCATAGTCTCTCACTTCGAACATTTTCGATGTTCTAATTGAGCATAGTATAAAAGCAAGCGGCAAGAAAAGGGTACCCTCTTCTCGCCGCTCTTGTTTGAACTGTAGCGCGAGCCGGATTCTTACTTGTAACCGACTACTTTGTCCAGGTTGGCCAGTACATCGTCGATCGTATCCACACCGAGAAGTACGTTGCCGATCCCGTCACCCAGAGCTTTCACAGCATCGCTGTTGAAGTAGTAGACCTCGCTGAACCTTCCGGGTGAGTTGTACAGGGCAATGCAGTCGTTGAACACCGGGCTCTCCGTTTTGGGAATGTTGGCCGGATCAACACCGGCTGCCGGATTGACACCCTTGCTGATAAATATTTCCGCTGCCTTGGGACTGTTGGTCAAGCGGACGAACTTGATGGCCGCCTCCTGATGCTCGCCTTTGGAGTACACACCGATATCAGTGCCGAAGTTCTTGTTGAAGGATACCACCGAATTGGCATCCACGGACGGATACTGGATGATTCCGATGCTGGGGTTGTCCGGATTGTTGTCTTCCGATTTCATGGCACTGGCAAACCAGTCGCCCTGAGACCACATGAAAATGCCCTCTTTCTCCAGCCATTTTCCGAAGGCCTGTACCTGGTAGTCCATGTTCAATGCATCTTCGCGCCAAACTCCGCCCTTGTGCAGCTTGACGAACACCTCAATGGATTTGCGGAAGATGTCCTTCTGCCAGGAAATCTCGCCGTTCATGGCCTGCTCTACCATATCGGGAGTTTCCGACGGCTGCTGCTGATGAACGAGATTGTAGAAAGGATCGAAATAACACCAGGTTTCGATAAAGCCGGCCAGGATCACATCGTATCCATTTGCCCGTGCCGGTCCGACCATATCGATGTACTCTTCCACACTATAGGATTCGGTAAAGTCCCGAGGCTCCCAGCCGATGTCCTTCAGCATGTCCTTGTGGTACCAGATACACTCGGTCCAGACATCCTGAGCATTCAGGTAAATACCACCGTCGATGTTGACCCCTTTGAAATTGTAAGCAGGACCCATCCATTTCTTCCACTCCGCATCGATCTTGGGTTTAAGGTCAACTAGATTACCCGACTGTACCACCTCAAAGGCATCCGGTCCCGGATACACGCCGTACAGATCGGGCGCCTCCCCGCCGGCGAGGGCCGGTTTGAGAAACTCGTTGTAGGTGGTAACGGTATACTGCTGATACTCGACCTTGTAGTTGGGATTTTCTGTCTGATAGATGTCGATGATTTCCTTGTAGGCGGCCAGAATCCCATCGTTGCCGCCTTGCCAGTCGGTAAAGCGTAGGGTCACTGCCTCCGCAGGACCTGTCTCCGCTTCCTGGCCTCCTTTGGCAAAGGCAACCCCCGCTGCCAGTACCAGAACAAGCATCAAGATAACAATTTTTTTCATCGTAGCCTCCTTCATGATTTTTGTATCTCCGTATTTAACAGGAATCTTACTGAACGGATTTACCTCCTTTCGTGATTGTTGTTACCGGTCCGTATGCCGGCAGGTAACATTAACCTATTTTATACACGTATAACATATTTGGAGTATTTGTCAAGGTCTTTTGTTCTTTGTATCTGTCAAACCCTCCGTGCCGCCTCATACATGGCCAGGGCATTGGCCACCTTGATCTGCGGATGGATCTCCGAGGTGGAGCCGATCAGCGTCTTGGCACCCCCCGCATCGGCGATGGCCTGTTCGGTAGCTCGAGCGACTTCCTGCGGCGTTCCGAAAGCCAGCATATCCTGACAGTCGACCATGGAGCCGATCACCGTATCCGGATACAGCTTCCGGAACTTTTTCACCTCCATGGTGGCCAGGGGCTCACAGGGATTGATCGAATCCACGCCCATCTCCAAGATATCCGGAATCACTTCCCACTTATTTCCGTCACTGTGCCAGATAACGTAGTAGCCGTACTTTTTCCAGCGGTCCACGCATTTCTTGACCCGGGGAAACACCTCCCCACGGATAAACTCCGGTGGCCAGATCAGCCCGGTATTGAATGCGATCGATTCCGAAACAAGCGCCACACGAGACAACTTGGTCGGACCGAAGCAGTCGATACGGAACAGTTCGTGATCCACCAATGCATCGTAATAGCGCAGAAACAGCTCCGGGTGGTCATGTTGGATGAAGATCAACCAGTCAAAGCCAAAGCGGTTTTGAGCTGTATACATCCCCGGCACGATCTCAGGGGCGATCATCATGGTGTCGCCCAGCTTCTCCGCTACCCGCTCGAAATGATCGTTTACCTCTTCGGGATAATCGTACTTTTCCCCGAACAGATTGAGATGCTCTTTGGCCTGATGACAGAACTTCTGTTTCTCAATGCTCTGGTAGATCCTGTCGATATCCTTTTTCATCAGCTCCGTGGCATCCTCCATCGACCGGATCGGCCGGTGAATGATTTCTTTGGTCCACCACTCCTCCCGGAACACAAAACCGTCCTCGTCGGTCACCTCAACTACTTCCAAGTCCTCAGGAATGCAGAAATGACGGACCAGGTCCAGGGTCTTGCGGACCGCCTCGCAGGCCACATCCTCCGCATTCCCGGGTGTGATCTTTTTCCCGCTGACCTCTTCAATAAAATCGGTGTTGTGAATGATGTCGAAGACCGGAAGCCGGTCCAGCGGTTTTCCTTCAAAGGTGTTGATCACCCGTTCGGTTGCATTCAGCATAAACTTACCTCCTCAAGCCTCTTCACCTTCAAGCTTTATCAGCCCCGGCGGCAGGTGTCAATCCAGCCACCATTCCCAAGACCGGCAACCCGGATGTATTTAAAGCCATCGGTGAGGGGATCGGCAATGTTCTCCTTGGAGTGGATTCCATCGATGCGGTGCCGGCAAATCTGGATAAAATCAGCGGCTACAAATAGGGGGAACGGTCCCTCCGGTCAAGTTACTTTTAGCGGTGGGGGGGGGGGGAGATTCCCTTTCCCCACCGCATCCTCTCACATTAGTGGCGCAGCTCTACGTTTTCAAAGTAAAAAATCTGGGAGTAATATCCAAACACAGATGCCCCGCCACTATAAACTTTTCTTTCCTTACATCTGTCACCATGCACTCCTAAAGTGTTGATATCATAACGGGAAACGCATTACCCCGCCAATACTCCGGGTCCATTTAACTTCTTAACTCGTTGCAGCTTGACAAAACGTGCGTTTCAAATAAATTAATACCAGCACTTTGAAGCATTAGGATTGATGAGGAAAGCGTGCTGACTCAGGAAGATATCGCCAAAGCTGTTGGTCTCTCGCGCATGACGATTTACCGATATCTCATCGGCAAGAACGTTACCCAAAAAACAAGAGACAAAATTGAGCGCTTCATAAACAACAGAGGGTACAGACCAAATCTCACCGCCCGGGGTTTGGTGCTAAAGCAGACCAAACTGATCGGTCTGTTGGTACCTTCGGTCTCATACTCCTATTATCCTGAGGTTGTTGAAGCAATTCAGAAGGAGATCAAAACCCGCGGTTACAATGTCCTGCTCTGCGTTTCGGATGAAGACCCGGGACAGGAACGAGAGGAGCTGGATCTGCTGCTCTCAATACCGGTGGATGGCATCATAATCAGCCCGACCTCGAAATCTCAATCAGAAGCGAACTGCAAACTCCTGGAAAAAGAAAAACCTCCTTTTGTCATGTTCGATCGCTATTTCACCAATGTAAACGCTTCCTATGTTACCACGAATAGCTATGCTGCCTCTAAAAAACTTGTCCAGCATCTAATAGGTATGGGTCACCGATTAATTGCGCATATCGGAGGGCCGCAATCAAACGCTTTTGCCAAAGGAATACTTCAGGGATATCGCCACGTTTTGCAGAAGAATAAAATCGCCGTTCATGAGGATCTAATAGTTTCGGTGGCGATGGACGGGTCGGATTGCATTCCCGCCTTTCGCAGAATCCTCCAACAAAAAAAACGACCAACGGCAATCCAAGCTGTCAACGACCCGGTCGCAATCGAAATCTTAAAGGCAGCAAAAACGATGGGCATTATAGTACCCGAAGACCTGGCTGTTGTCGGCTTCAGCGACAGCAGATTGTCAGAGATGTTGGCCGTTCCGCTCACGACTGTTCGCGAACCTACAGGGATTATGGCTGCCGCAGCAGTACACATATTGGTCGATCAAATCGAAACCAAATCGAAAAAGAAGATTGAAAAAAGGCTGCCTGGAAAAATAATTCTACGCCGGTCCTGCGGTGCCGAATAAAGAACTCCTAACGCCGCTTTTACGCAGCCTGTATGCGAAGCCGATCTTTTAGTCATTCTTGTTAAATGGAACTTGGTGCCAGGCAGGCTCGCGAGGCTCTGACCAGTGTGTTCGAGAAACCTATCACGACGGAAG
>Ga0315547_1002409_pt1 | contig 13229 bp, 13 predicted proteins | sample SalMarSW160240MG_2_FD_202542 | JGI IMG/M metagenome (GOLD analysis project Ga0315547, IMG submission 202542) | Salt marsh sediment microbial communities from the Plum Island Ecosystem LTER, Massachusetts, United States - Salt Marsh Sediment SW1601-240 ... | reverse complement strand
AGGCGTGATACTTTTATAAAGTTTATTTTATTTTATTTATTATGAAAAGAGAAGTGATGTTAGTTTTATTTCTTGGAATTGTTTTAGTTAGTTTTGTTAGTGCTTATCAATTAAATTTTTCGAATTTGGTTTGTGAGGGGAATTTTACTCATTTAAAAATTTCAGACCCAAATCTGGTTTTGTATATGCCTTTTGATGTTCAAGAAGATTCAGATAATATAACTTATGATTATTCTTCCAATGACAACGACGGAACAATAGAAGGTGCAATGTATTGGAATAGAAGTTTAGGTTATTACGGAAGTGCTTATGAATTTGATGGTGTTGATGATTATATTGAAATAGCAAATAGTAATTCTTTGAACCCTTCGACTGAATTGACAATTAGTTTCTGGGCTAATCCGGGAACTTCTGATGAACTTAATGACAGATTTTTATCAAAATATTATCCTAGTGCAGGATATGATTTTAGTTTAAATGGTGTAGGAGATTTAAGATTAACAATCAATGCTAATTGGACAGATGCATTGAAAACCAACAGTAATGTATTTAATCACGACGAATGGTCTTATTTTACTGTGACTTTTGATAATGGGCTGGCTAAAATCTATGTCAATGGATTAGAAGTTGGTTCAAAAACATTGGTGGATTCAACAATAAACTCAAACACGGCCACACTAAAAATAGGAATTTTCTCTTCAGTAGGACTCTTCAACGGTTCCATTGACGAAGTAATGATTTTTAACCGTTCTCTTTCAACGTCGGAAATTGAACAAATTTATAATTCAACTTATTCAAGATTTTATCCCACAGGAGAATTTAATTTTACTAACTGGAATCTCTCTTCTTCAGAAACCTTGAATATCTCTTTTCAGGATTGCCAGATTTTGAATGGAAGTTATTTTCAGGGAAAAGCAAATGATGGTGAATGGATAAATCTAACAAATTGCCAATTTAATGATTCTGAATTTTCCGGAGATTTGAATTCAGTGAATTTTACATTAAAGTTTGTTTCAGCTTCAAATGGATTTTATAGTCCTTTGTTAATTGGAAACAGAGGAAATACCGTAAATGCTTCTAATTTTGCTGTGTCACTTAATTTAACTTTTCCTCCCACAAATTCTTCACCTTATTATGATTATAATGATTCTTATTATGGAGCTGGCTCAAATCCAACTGGAAATCCCATTGGGGGTTTTTTAAATTATTCAAGAATTGTAAGCTCTGAAGATGCAACCTATTATGTGAATACAAAACAAGAATTTTTTAATGCTCTTAATATGATTATTCCGGGAGAAATTATTTATTTAAATGATTCTGTAACATTGGAATTTGATAAAAGTGAAACAAACATAATAATAAATGTTGAAAATATAACAATTGCTTCAGGAAGAGGAAATAATTATTCTCAGGGGGCTTTGTTGAAAATGGGTGATTGGATATTGACAGATATGTCCATAAATACTTTATTTCGGGTTAATGCACCAAATGTTCGTTTTACAGGATTAAGAATTTCTGGAAATGATGAAAGTTCTCACTGGGAAGCACATAATGCTGTTATTTTTCAAAACAGAACCGATTTGGGTTCTTCGCCAAGTCTTTTGGGTTTCCCTTCTAATTTTGGCATAAATTCTGCAAGTGATTCTCTTGAAGTAGATAATTGTGAAATTACTGGTTGGAGATATGCTGGAGTGTATGCCGATGAAAACTCTACAAATGCATATGTTCATCATAATTATATTCATCATAATATCCGTCATGGATTAGGTTATGGGGTTAGTACGGGTTATGGAACGAATATAACTCTTTTAGTTGAGGCAAATTTATTTAATCATAATCGTCATTCTATTGTTTCAACATATGAATTAAATTCTTATGAAGCAAGATATAACATTGCTCTTGGAGAAAGAGCTTGGACGTCTTTTGATAGACATGGAAGCGTAGAACTGGGTTATGGGGGGTTATATACAATAATTCATCATAATACTTTTTATAATATTAAACCCACTGCCCTTACTTTGAGCTTTATTGACATATATTTTCCTGCGGTTGAGGATGGGGGTCAATTTTATAACAATTTTTTTCCGGTTTTAAATTCCAATCGAGCTTTTTATTTTACTGGGGGGGAGGCAACAAATACAACTTTTTTTAGCAATTTATATAATTCATCTGGAAATCAATATTATTCAGAACCTGTTGCAATAGCGTCGGCAAGCGATTACAATGTTTCAATTAGTGAATTAATTACTTTTAATGCTTCTTTAAGTTATTCAGATGAAAATTCAGTGAGATATGTTGAATGGGATTTCGCAGATAATTCAAGTTTTCAATATTGTTTAACAACAACGCACTCATTTTCAGAACCAGGAAGATATTTAGTAAAAGCAACTGTTTTTGATGAAACAGGTTTTTTGAATTCAACTTATTTGAACATAACTGTTAATCCTTCAGACATTACAAAGACATATTTGGATTTTTGGATGTTTGAGGAATCATTTGTAGATTCTCCTGAATATGTTGTAAAAAGAGCAAGAATAAATAATGAAATAGTTTGGGAACAAAATTTTACAGACAATGTTTCAAGATGGCAACATATTGAAATTGAAGTTCCTGAGAATTTAACAATGGGAGATTCAATTAATTTAACTTTGGGAGTTGAAGTTTTGCAAAACTATACAGATCCTTTATACCCAAATCCGCATGAAGTTGAATTTTTTGATATCTATTTTGACGGGATTTCAGTTTTAAGATGCGGAGAGGAATTAGTTGAAAGTTACGAAGGAGATTTTGAATATGCAGATAATAACCTTTATTATGATCCTCATATTGGTTGGAATAATCAAACTTCTTATGAACGAAGAATGAATGGGGTTTATGCCTTTAAGGTATCTCCAATTTACAGGAGTAATTATACTGCTGGTGAGACTTATGGATGGTCATTGAACAATATCACTTTAAATTCTGACTGCACATTGTCTATCTCAAATGATGCTCAAAATTCAAATACTGAAACTTCTTCCAGTATTGGAACAGGAACTTACAAACCTTCAAAAAGTTCTTTGGAAAAAGGTTATTCAGTAAATATTGTTACTGGACAAAAAGTTAGAGTAATTTATGGCGACGATAAAACAAAAGAAGTTGAAGTGAAAAGTGTTAGTGAAGAAAAAGTTGTTGTTTCTGTAGATGGTGTTAATTATGAAATTTCTTCATCAGCATCAGGAAAAATTGATTTGGATAATGATGGCTTTTACGACGTGGAAATTTCAAATAAAAAAGTTTATTCAAATGGTGTTGCTAATTTAGGATTTAAATTAATTAATGAGGAAGTTCCATCTGATGAACAAGAAAGTTTTGTTGAAAATATTTCAGAAGTTGTAAAAAATATTGAGTGGTATGTTTATGTAATTGCCGGGGTTGTTATTGTTTTGATTGTTGTTGGGATTGTTTTGAAGAAGCGGAAGTAATAAAAATAATCTTTTCTAATTATTTTTATGTATAAAAAATTTTTGAGAAAAATTTTTAATTCCTCCGCCTTTCTAAATAAATTGAAGGAGAAAGCCGAATGATTGAGGTATGGTTTTTAGTTTGTCTTGGAATTGTGTGGATTATTGCGGCTGTTGCTCATGATTTTAAAACATATGAAGTTCCAAATTGGCTGAGTTTGTCTTTGATTGTTTTTGCATTGGGTTTCAGGTTTTTTTACGGGCTTTTTGGTTCTGAAATTAATTTTAGTTTTTTTTATCAGGGTTTAATTGGTTTGGGAATTTTTACTATTTTGGGAACTTTGTTTTATTATTCAAGAATCTTTGCAGGAGGAGATGCAAAATTGATGATGGCTCTTGGAGCAGTGATTCCTTTTTATTCAAATTTTCAAGATAATTTTTATTTGTTCTTGAAGTTTTTGCTTTTGTTTTTGATTTCAGGAGCAATTTATGGTTTGGTTATGGCAGTTTCTATTGGGGTTAGAAATAGAAAATTATTTAGAAAAGAATTTGGAAAGCAATTTAAGAAAAATAAGAAAAAACTTCTTGTGTTTATGATTTTTGGGATTGTATTTTTGGTTTCAAGTTTTTTTGTTTTTGAATTTTTGGTTTTGAGTATCGGGCTTTTTGTTTTTCCTTATTTGTATATTGCAGCGAAGTCAATAGATGAGTCATGTATGATTAAGAAAGTTCCTCCTGAAAAATTAACAGAAGGCGACTTGTTGTATAAAGATGTTAAAATTGGAAACAAAAAAATTAAAGCAACCTGGGGAGGTTTGAGTAAAGAGGAAATTTCTTTGCTGAAAAAAAACAAGAAAGAAATTTTGATTAGATATGGGATTCCTTACACTCCTGCATTTTTAATTGGTTTTATTTTGCTGGTTGTTTTTTGGTTTAAAGGTTTGCCTTGGGTTTTTTAGAAAGATAAAATTTAAGTAGGTTTAAATCCAATATAATTATATGAATGAAATTGTTAAACAAGAACTGTGGCGGAGCATTGGTGTTTTTGCTTTGTTTGTAATTGTTTTCATAGGACTTTCTAGAGAATTTTTATCTCCTTCAATCTTCACTGTTTTGGTTTTCCCTTTTTTAGCAACTTTTTTTCTTTTTTTAGTTTTAATTGCTGTTAGAACTAAATTCTCTAAAGGAAAGATTCTTGCTATGTTGTTTGTAGGTTTTTTGTTGGTTGTTTCAGGAACAATCCTTTTTTATTTGATTGGATTTGTATTAAATAACTTCTTTTTATTTCTATTGGGAATCATTATTTTTGTTTATGGGATGGTAAAATTCTTTGGAAAATAATGTTAAGATAAGGTAAAACTATATTTTTCTTTTTCTTAGGTAAATTAATTTTATTTTTTTGGAGTTGCCAAATCGTTGAAAAATTATTTCACCACTAAAAAAAGAAAGTATATGTTTAAATATATATTTTAGAGAATATAGGTTAGAATGAAGTGCAAGAAATCATTTATTGTTTTAATTTTTATTTTGTTATTGGTTAATGTCTCTCTTGTTTCAGCTTCACAAAATTTTCTTGATAAAAAAGTTTCATATGAATATGGGAAATTTACACCTCAAATTCGTGAAGATAAGGAATTAAATAATTATTTTAAAAAATTAGAAATCTCAGAAGAAGAAGTTTATGTTTTTAGTTCAAATATTTTTGAAGTTACAGATAATAATTTAAATGCTGGAGATTTAATAAAAAATGGTTGTTAAGAATAAAGTTAAAGATTTTTTTAAGCCGACTTGGTTAAAGATTTTGATATTTGTTTTGTTGATGACAATTATCTTGTTATATTCTTGTTTGGAGGTTTTTCAACTTGGTTGTATTCAGGGATGCGTTAAAATGCCAGATGGAAGTCTGAATTGCCCTTCCTGTAAGTTGTGTCATATTTCTGACATAATTCCTTTTTCACTATGGGTTGTAATTCCGATTTACATATTCTCATGTTTTATTGTTTGGTTAATTGAATTAAAAAAGAAGAGGACTAAAAAGTGAGAAAAGAATTATTTATTATCTTTCTTTTATTACTTTCTTTTCTTTTCATTAGTGCAGCAGAGGATTTTGGAGTTAGTGAGAAAGGAGTTAAATATGATAAAGCGATTGTTTCTAATTTTAATAAAAATATTTCTAACAACAAATCCCTTGAATTTATACCTGTTATAATAAAAATTAAAGATACTTCAAATATTTTTATTACAAAAAATGATTCAATAGAAATCCAAAATACTAAAGATAAACGGAGAAAAGAAATTTTGGATGATATTTCTAATTCTGTTTTGTCTTCTCTTTCTAAAGAAAATTTTCAATTAGAGGGTATGTTTTCTTTGGGTAATGGATTTTACGGAGAAGTTAATAGGAAAGGCTTTGAGGAATTGTTGGGCGATAATAGAATAGAAAAAATCTATGATAATTCCTTTAAAGGTCATGTCCATCTGGTTCAGAGTGGTCCTTTGATTGGAGCAGATATTGCGCATAGCAATGGATATGATGGTACTGGCGGAACAATTTGCGTTATTGACACAGGTGTTGATTATACACGTACAGCATTTGGTAGTTGCACTCAACAAAATTTTCTTGCTGGCACTTGTGATAAGGTTCCTGCGGGTTATGATTATGCTAATGGAGATTCTAATCCTTTGGATGATGATGGCCATGGAACTAACGTTGCAGGGATAATTGCTTCCGAAGATGTTTATTGGACAGGCATTGCTAATGGTTCTAGAATTGTTGCACTTAAGGCTTGTGATGAAAATTAATCACAAAATTTTTAAGTACAGTTTTTATAATTAATATATGAAACGGAAAGTTTTTTTCATTTTAGCTCTAATTGTTTTTATTTTAATTCTTTTGATGCTTATTCTTTTTTACGGAAAAGGCAAAGTTTCTCCAGGAAATCCCAGGAATATAGAATCTATAAAAACTTCATGCAACATTGCTTGTTCGGATAAAAATATTTATGATTATTGTGTTGTAAAAAGAAGAATTAATGATGGGAAAAATCCTAAATTTGAAGGCACTTGTCATGATTTATCTACAAATGAAGAATATCTAAACAGAAATTATGGAATCAATTCTTGCTCGGAAATTGAATGTGAAGGGCAATAACCTGAATATATGAAACTCATTTCATCCGACGATAAAACATAACATTTAAATATATATATTGGAGTATATATTTAAAATGAGGTGTAAAAGATCATTTGTTATTCTAATCTTTGCCATAATATTTATTATGCTTTCTTTTGTTTCCTCGGCAGAATTTACTTCGATGAAAATAAATCCAGATTCAGGTAAAGAGCTTTCTAAAATTTTTGATAATTATTCCTATTCCAAAGGTTTAGTTGAACAAGGAAATTTTTCAAAAATTAAAATTGAAGATAATCAAACATGGGTAAGAATTAAAGTTAATCTTAAACCCTCTTCTGAAGTTGAAATTACCCGAGATTTTGATGTGAATAAAATTTCAAGAGAAAATTTTCTTGAAACGCGGGTTACTTTCTTTGAAGAAGAAATTAATGAAACTTTAAATGACTTTTTGGGAAAGGAGATAAAATTGGTGAGACGATCTCCAGAAGGTTTTCTTGTTTGGGTAACCGAAGAGGGGTTAAAAAATATTGAAAGTCATTCTAGTGTTGAAAGAATTACTTATTCAAATGGAAAAGTTGAACCTTATCTTCAAGAATCTATCCCTCTTGTTGGTGCTGATAAAGTTTGGGATTTTGGTTATACTGGCGATACTGCCAAAATTTGTGTTATTGATTCAGGTGTAGATTCTTCCAATTCGTATATTTATGGAAATGTTGTAAATGAATATTGTTATTGTTCTGATGCAGGAGGTTGTTGTCCAAATGGTGAAAATGAAGATGATGATGCAGAAGATGAATTGGATCATGGAACAAAAGTAATTGGAGTAATTGTTTCGAATCATGCAAATTATACGGGAATTTCTCCTGATGCAGATATCTACATTGTTAAAATTGCAGGGGAAGAAGGAGAGGGGTGGGATAATGACGATGTTGCAGATGCAATAGATTGGTGTAGGAATCAAAATGTAGATATTATTAGCATGAGTTTTGGAGATGATGCTTATATTGGAAGTTGTAAAACAACTTTTGATACAGAAATTAATAATGCTTATAATTTAGGAATTTTTCTTGATGCTGCCTCTGGAAATAATAACAAGTTTAATAAAATTAGTTATCCTGCGTGTAATGATGAGGTTGTTGCGGTCGGAGAGACATACGACTTTTCTTATGCAAGTCCTTTTAATTTTGATTCTTGCACCGATGAATCGCATGATGTGGATGATATAACTTGTGAAACTAATAGGAATTCTGATTTAGATCTTCTTGCTCCTGGTTGTATTATATCAACGCCTGTTGCAGGAGGAGCAATATCTCCAGATTGTGGCACTTCTCTTTCTGCTCCAATGGTCGCAGGAGCTGCAGCACTTCTTCTTGAACAAAACCCTGCATTAACACCTGCAGAAATAAAATATCAACTTCAGTCTACTGGAGTAGATATTTATGATGGTGAAACTGGGTTGACATTTAAGAGGATTGATATTGAAGAAGCTATAGGTCCTTGTAATTGTACTTCTTGGACTGCGAATTCTTGTGGAGGGGGAACTTGTGGAAGTGATGAAAAGTATTATACAAGAACTTGTGTTGATGATTGTGCTGTTGAAGAAAGATGTGATTATGATGTAAGTTGCGAATCTGGAAGTGGAGTTACAGCATGTACTCCTGATAGTTGTTCTGGAGGTTATGATGATGAAGGTGTTGAAAGTTATCTTGATGGAAATTTTTGGACATGGGAAAGAACTTGCCATGATGAGCAATTAAGCGATTGGATTCTTTATTCAAGTGATACTGGAAGCGGAGCAGGATGGAAAAGCGATGGCGTTGTAGAATGTGATGACATGGCAGTTGCAGTTCCAAATGATTATGAAAACATTATTATTGATTCTTATATTGGGTATGATTCTTCTTCGGGGGAGCAGAACAGAGTCCAATGGCATGTGGATTCTGAAGGCTACTCTCCTTTAACTTCCTCTTGCAGTTCCCATACCTCTTCTTATTCTCCTGGAATTATTCCTACTGGTTGTGGAAGTAGTTGCACAATTGAATCTTATGTTGAATTATTTAAGGGAGAGTCAAACTGTAATAATCTTTGTGACAATAATTTTTTAACAGGTTGTGATGATATAAATTATTTTATAGAATGTTCTGCTGATTTGTATTATAATGAATATGAAGATGTTTATGATAATCAACTTTGCGATGTTCCTTACACCTCAGAAATTGACATAGATGGTGTTGCTTATGCAGATCAAGATATTGATTGCGATGTTGAAGTTCGAGGTGATGAAAGTGATCCTGAGATGATTAAAGTTCAATGGTATGTGAATGGTGATAGGGTTGAAACGCAATATTGTGATGATGGAAGTAGTTATGATATTTGCGACGATCATAGTGGATATATTTGGGCAGAGAGTTTTGATTTGGAAGAAGAGGATTCTTATTTTGAAAAAGGAGATGAAGTTTATTGTATTGCAAGAGGTTATGGTGAAGATGGCGGACATGGTGCTTATGTTGAAAGCGATATTATCACTGTTTCAAATAGGGTTCCAACTTGGTTAAGTATTGATTTAAATGAATCTGTTGTTGAAGGAGGGGTTCCCATAATTGTAACAGCAAATTCAGAACAAGATTTAGACGAAGAAATTTTATCAATGTATTGTTGTAATGGAGCAAGTTGCACACCTTCAATTTCTAATCATGATTTCTGTTATTTTGCTGGAGATAATTATCCCTATGATTTACAATGTACAGGATATGCAAATGAAACAGATGGAGAAAAAACAGTGAGATGTAGAATTTATGATGGAGATGATTATTCAGAGATTAAATCAGATACATATGTTGTTAATAATTCTCTTAATCCACCAAACGACACTTCAAAATTTTACCACAAAAATTCTCTTGGAGAAAATGTTGCATGGTTTGGAAGTGAAGGAAATATTGTTTTGAAAGGTGAATGTTATTCTGGTGGAAGTTGTGATAGTTATGGAGATGATGCAATTGTGTTTGGAAATTCAACTGACAATTCTGTTGCATATATTGATTCAAACGGAAATTTATGTTTGGAATCTGGGGATTGTTCTGATTTGAGTGCAAATTGTGATTCGCCAACAGATGGTTCATTTATTGTTTTGAATTCTGCAAATGATAATGTTATTTACATAGATAAATTTGGAGATTTATGCATGATTGGAAAATTGTATGAAAATTCCAATCCATAGAAATACAAGGGAGGTAAAAAAATGAAAAAGAATTTTGTAAAGAAAACATTGAAGATTCTGAACAGCAAACCAGTAATCGGCATTGGAATTTTTATTATGCTCTCACTTGCAATGGTTTTTGCAGGAAATGTTTTTGTTAAAGAAGGTTCTATGAGTATTGATGAGAAAGTTGGAATCGGAACAAGCAATCCTGCTGATTTATTGGAAGTTGAATATGCTAATAGTATTATTTCAACTCCTGGAATTTCTATAGATTCAAGTGGTTCTCAGTCTGTTTTGGGATTTAGGAATAGTGGTAATTTGAGAGCTTATTTGAGAGCAGATGGAAATGGAAACCTTATTCTTGTTTCACAAGGAGGAGCTAATAATAATATTTATTTTAGGGCAGGAAGTGATAGTGGCGCCCCTCTTTTTATTTCAGGCTCGAGCGGAAATATTGGTATTGGAACAAGCAGCCCTAATTCTGCGCTTCAGGTTAACGGACCAATTGCTACACCAATCACAACAATTACTTCAACTTATACAGTTACTGCTTCTGATTCGGTTGTTGTATGCACCAGCAGTTATTATACAGTAAATCTTCCTACAGCGTCGGGAATAGAAGGAAGACAATATACAATAAAAAGAGCATGGAATAATGAGGCTCCTGGAAGCATTATAGTAGATCCTTACAGCACTCAAACAATTGATGGTTCTTCTACTTATCAACTTAATGATGCAGGAGATTCTGTAATAATTGCTTCTGATGGCTCTAACTGGATAATTGTCGGAGGAATTGAATAATTTCTTTTTTTATTTTTTAAAATTTTAAGGAATTCTCCTTGGAATAATGTTTTTTTCTGGATTTATTTTTTCAGGTTTAATTTCTTCTTCTGGTTTTTCTTTTTGAGTATTTTTAGAATCTGAAAGAATTTTCTCCTGAATTCTTTTCAGTTCTTCTGGGGATGATTTATTTCTCTGGCTTGGAATTTCATTTGTGTAAATTGGAATTAAATTTATAATTTCATGTCCAAATAAATTTGCATTTTCTGAAAGAATCTGTTTTGGGTTTAAAGATGAATTTAATTTCTGTTTAATTTCTTCTGTGAATTGATTTATTTCTGAAGGAATTTTATCTTGGTGGATTTTTGGAATAATTAAAGTGTGCCCTTCTGTTAAAGGGTTTAATTCAAGAATTGCAATTGCATTTTCATTTTCTGAAATTTTTGTTGAGGGGATTTGTCCTGAGAGAAGTGAACAAAAAATGCATTGTTCCTGTGAATCTTCAGAATTTTCCTTATTTGGGTCTTTAATCATATTGTTTTGTTCAAGAAATTCTATTAATTGTTCATTGTTCATTAAATTAATTTTTTCAATTGCTTCCTGTTTTTTATCTTCTGGAAAAGTTGTTTGGATTTGCTGGATTAATTGTTTTTTTATTTCCTGAATTTGTTCTGATGAAAATGTCATGTTTTTTGAAGAAAAGGAGGATTAATAAGTTTTATGTAGATTTTAAGAAAATTGATATTTTAAATTATGCAATTTTTCTGATGTCAATAACCTGAACAGATTGAATGCTTTCAATGGATTTTATTTTTTCTTCAATTGTTTCAAGAGGTTTTTCTTCTGGCCATTGGAAGAATGCTATTAGTGATTTTAATCCAAATGCAACCGGCTCCACTGAATATTCATTGTTTATTCCGCCTTGAGATTTCACAATTTCTTTAACTTTGTTTTCTATTTCCATGAGGTTTGCTTCAGGAGAATCTGGCATGATTTTTATCTTGACTCCTGCAATTCCTCCATTAAATTCACTTGTCATCTTTTTTCTTGCAAAAGATAGTTTAAAAGTTTTTGGCTTTTCTTAATTGTTTTTCAACAATACCTTTCCTGTTAATTGTTTTTTAGTTACAAAATACTTATAAAGTTTTGAAATTTTTTTTGAAAATGAATGCTGAAAATTATGAGAGGATTGTTGAGAAGATTGCGTCAGTTTCTGGAAATTCAAAAGAAGAGATTTTGAGAAAGATTGAGGCAAAACGGGCTAAGCTTTCGGGTTTGATTTCTCAGGAAGGTGCTGCTCAGATTGTTGCTGCTGAACTTGGAGTGAATTTTGACAATGAAACGCTTAAGATTAATGAACTGCTTCCAGGAATGAGAAAGGTTAATGTTGTTGGAAAAATCATTAATATGTTTCCTGTTAGAAGTTTTAAGACGCAAAAAGGTGATGAAGGAAAAGTCTGCAATCTTATTTTAGCAGACGATACTTCAAATGTTAGGGTTGTTTTATGGGATACAAATCATATTTCTTTGATTGAAGATGGAAAAGTTTCAGAAGGACATGTAATTGAAATTTCAAATGCAAGTGTTCGTGATGGAGAAATTCATTTAGGGAATTTTTCTGAGTTTAAACCCAGTGAAGAAAAGTTTGACAATGTTGTGACTGAGAGGGTTGTGAAAGAAAAGAAAATTTCTGAACTGAACATTTCAGATAATGCACGGATTCGGTGTTTTATTGTTCAGAGTTTTGAGCCGAGATTTTTTGAAGTAAATAAAGAAACAGGCAGGAAGCCAACAGAAGAGGAACGTTCTCAGGGAATTCCTTTGGAGAAAAAAGCACTTATTAATATTGTTTTAGATGACGGAACAGAAACAATTCGGGCGGTTGTTTTTCATGATAATCTTCCTGGTTTGGGTCTGAAAGATTTAGAAAATACTGAAAAATTAATTCTGCAAAGAGAACATTTGCTTGGAAAAGAATTTATTTTTACAGGAATTGTCAGGAAAAATAATTATTTTAATAATGAAGAATTTACAGTTAATGATATTAAGGAAGTTGATTTGGATGGGCTGATTGGAGAATTTGAAGGGAAATAATTTAAACCTTTTTTGTTTGGATAATTTATGTTACTTAGAACCCATATTACTATAACAATTTTTGGAATTTTGATTTTGCTTAATTCTGTGAGCAATAAATTTGTTTTTGTTGTCGTGGCAATTTTAGCGACATATATTCCGGATATTGATTCAAGGTATTCAAAAATTGGCAGAAAAAGAATCAACAGGGTTTTGCAGTTTTTTACAAAGCATCGGGGAATAACTCATAGTTTTGTGTTTTTGATTTTGATTACTTTGGGAATTTTGCTTTTTTCAAATGTTGTTGCTTTGGGTTTTTTCCTCGGTTATGGATTGCATTTATTTGCAGATAGTTTTACAAAAGAGGGAATAAAACCATTTTATCCATTTTTTCCGAAGATTAAAAGTTCAGGAAAAGTTTCTACTGGCGGGAAGGTTGAGATTATTGTTTTTGTTTGTTTTTTAATTTTGGATTTGGTTTTGGTTGCCGGGAAGTTTTTTTGAGAATTTGAAAATTCAATATATACTTTTTTGTTAAATAATCTTTATAAACTGAAAGGGGTTTTTGGTTTTATGGTTGAAGAAAAGAAAAATATCATTT
>Ga0315547_1002405_pt1 | contig 13240 bp, 11 predicted proteins | sample SalMarSW160240MG_2_FD_202542 | JGI IMG/M metagenome (GOLD analysis project Ga0315547, IMG submission 202542) | Salt marsh sediment microbial communities from the Plum Island Ecosystem LTER, Massachusetts, United States - Salt Marsh Sediment SW1601-240 ... | reverse complement strand
ACCGGTCCTGCGGGGCAAAAGGTTCGGCAGGTATTAATAGAGGAAGGATTGGATATTGATAGGGAGTTCTATCTTGGTATTGTTATTGATCGAAAGCTGGAATCTCCTGTGATGATATTCAGCCAGGAAGGTGGAATGGAGATTGAAGAGGTCTCTGCTAACCATCCGGAATTAGTTTTAATTGAAACCATAGATAGCAACCATGGATTTATGCCATATCAGGCAAGAAATTTTTTCTATGCCCTTGACCCAATGCCAGACAAAAAGGTGTTTAAAGAATTTTCTGCAATAATGACCAGGTTGTATAAATTATTTTTAGCCAAAGATTGTTCATTAGTTGAGATCAATCCCCTAATTCTTACAAAATCAGGCAATGTGGTTGCCCTGGATGCAAAGATCAACTTTGATGACAATGCCCTATTCAGACAAAAGGAAATTGCGCAACTCCATGATCCCCAGGAAATGGATGAGCTGGAGGTAAAGGCTGCCGAGTCTAATCTTAACTACATCAGGTTGGATGGCAATATTGGTGCGATGGTAAATGGGGCAGGACTGGCAATGGCTACTATGGATGTCATTAAGCTGGCAGGTGCTGAGCCAGCCAATTTTTTAGATGTTGGTGGCGGCGCAAGCGAAGAGATGGTTACAAACGGATTAAAAATTATACTGAGCGACGAGAGGGTTAAGGCAATCCTAATCAATATATTTGGCGGCATAATGAGATGTGATGTTTTGGCGCGAGGCGTGGTAAAAGCTGCCAAAGAGGTAAAAATAAATGTTCCTCTTATAGTTAGGTTAGAAGGGACAAATGTTGATGAGGGAAGAGAGATCTTAAAAAATTCAGATCTTGATTTTTCAGTTGCTCAAGATATTGAAGAGGCAGCCAGAATGGTAGCCAAACAAGTGAGTTAGATAGCTGTCATGTAACTTTTCAGCCACTAAGTCACCAAGGCACAAAGGAAAAAGTAAATTATATTCCTCTATTAATAGGGTAAGATTTCATTGCAATGTATAGATCATTATACCCGGGATTAACAATAATTTTCGTGACTTTGTGTCTTTGTGGCAATAAAATGGGCTAATATAAATAGAAATGGAGTAATCGTATGGGTATCTTAGTTGATGAGAATACAAAGGTTGTTGTCCAAGGTATTACAGGAAACGAAGGGACATTCCATACAAAACAGATGCTGGCTTATGGCACCAATATTGTGGCAGGGGTGACACCTGGTAAAGGTGGAGAAGATGTTGAAGGTATACCGGTTTTAAATAGGGTAAAGGATGCGGTGGATATTTACAGTGCCAATACCTCATGCATCTTTGTACCACCACCATTTGCCGCTGATGCCATGATCGAAGCCGCTGATGCAGGAATAGATGTCATTGTGTGCATTACTGAGGGGATTCCCACGCTTGATATGATTAAGGCAGTTACCTTTATTAGAAAGTGTGGCGCCGTCCTGATCGGCCCAAACACTCCGGGAATTATCTCACCAGGGAAGACAAAGGTGGGGATAATGCCAGGTCAAGTACACAAACAGGGAGGTATTGGTGTGCTTTCCAGGAGTGGGACCCTCACCTATGAGGTTGTGGACCAATTGACACGGGTTGGGTTGGGGCAATCTACCTGTATTGGTTTAGGTGGAGATCCAATCGTCGGAGCTTCCTTTGTAGATCATTTAAGACGATTTAAAGAGGATACAGAAACAAAGGGCGTTGTCCTTATCGGGGAGATAGGTGGCACGGCTGAGGAAGAGGCTGCAGAGTACATAGAAGAAGAATTTGATAAGCCTGTAGCTGCCTTTATTGCCGGACAAACAGCGCCTCCTGGAAGACGGATGGGACATGCAGGGGCTATAATTTCTGGAGGCAAGGGAAAGGCCGAGGATAAGATACATGCCCTTAAATCTCATGGAATAACTGTGGTTCTCAATCTTGGGCAATTGGGAAAGACGGCCTTACAGGTCTTTAAGTGATGTCAATGGTCCGTTGTAGATCGTGCGTTTATGGATCACAATCAAAGATTGATTGACTTGTTTAAATAAAATTATTATAAAGAGGATAAATAAGTTTAAATTTAGCCACAAACCCGCCTGCCAGACGGCGGGCAGGTTCTCGCAGACCTGCCCGCCATGCGAGTCCGCAAGGCAAGGCGAGGCGGGCGGGTATTCGCAGAGAATTATTTTCTCAAAATACTTAAGATATTATTAATCTGCGTGTGTCTGCGGCAAAAAAGGAATTTCCAATACATTTAATTAAGAGGTGTATAAATGTTTGGTCTTGGCATGCCAGAATTGCTTATAATTCTTGTTATTATCCTGGTAATTTTCGGTGCAGGGAAACTTCCTCAAATTGGAAAAGGGCTCGGTCAGGGGATAAAAAATTTCAAGGACTCAACCAAGTCCACCAAGGAAAGCCCTGAAGAAATACCTGAGGATGCGGGTGATAATAAGAAGAATGAGACTTAGAGACTAAATGATATTCCTCCCCAGGCAGATCTTCAATAAGCCAAAGGCTTATTAAAATGGTATATTGTCTTCAGGTTCTTCTGGTCCTGCCGTAGGAGTGGCCTCTGCTGGCTCTTCAGTCGGAAAACGTTCCTCGGTAGATTCAGCCTCTGCTGTTTTGCCTGACCTATCCAGCATCTGCATTCTCCAGGCAATAATCTCTGTTGTATACCTTTTATTTCCATCCCGATCTTCCCAGTCTCTCGTTTGTAAACTCCCTTCTATATAAACGAGGCTGCCTTTATGCAAGTATTCACCACAGACCTCCCCCAGTCTTCTCCAGGCTACGATTCTATGCCATTCAGTCCTCTCTTGCTTTTCACCTTCTTTATTTGTCCATTGATCCTTCGTGGCCATCCTAAAGTTAGCAACAGCCGCTCCGCTTGGTGTGTATCGTAATTCAGGGTCGGCACCAAGGTTACCAATTAACATTACCTTATTTAAGCTCGCCATAACTACCTCCCTCTTATAGAAAGTGTATAGAAAAGATTTATCACATTAGAAAAAATTTTCAACATAAAATATCTAAAATCGGGAAACCTCCCAAGAAACTAAATTTAAAATTAGGAATTAGCAATGAAAAATTAGCAATGAAAATAGTCGCTTATGAAACTCTTATGTAACTTATAAGTTTCTCCCATTTATAACCTTGAAGCGAAGCGTCGGGGTCATTTGCTGAGTGGTTATGTATTAAATCCGATATAATAATCTTCGCCCTTGTCTTTGATCCAATCGTTTCAGGCCTGCATTGTGAGCCCATTTCAGGGCCATTGAATATTCCTCTACTGAAATCCTGTTATTAAGATATTCATCCTGATCTGCGGTACCACACGGCCTATATTGATCCATAACATTTACATATGTATTATCTGATATCTCTTTAGAGAGAAATTCCATAATATCCCTGGTTCCGGCAATCCCATGGGGCATTACAAGGTGCCGCACCAGCAATCCTCTTTCAGCGATACCGTTCTTGTCTATTTTTAAATCACCCACCTGTGCATGCATCTCTTTAAATGCCCTAATGGCAATTTCTCTGTAATCCGATGCGCTGCAATATCTATCTGCCCATTTTTTATCCCAGAACTTAAAATCAGGCATATAGATATCAATAATGCCTTCCAGGAGCTTAAGGGTTTCCACCCTCTCATAACCACCGCTATTGTAGACTATTGGAATATGTAGACCATGCTCTACAGCCAGTAAAAGAGCTTCCAGTATCTGAGGAACAACATGGGTAGGAGTAACCAGGTTTATATTATGACAACCCTTGTTTTGCAACGCTATCATTATTGCTGCTAAATCCTTTGCTTCCATCTCTATCCCCTCACCGAGATGGCTTATCTCGTAGTTCTGACAAAAAGAGCAGCGGAGATTGCAAAAGGAAAAAAAGATGGTACCTGAGCCGAATCTGCCAACTAGAGGTGCCTCTTCTCCAAAATGGGCATTATAACTTGCAACCTTTGCCCTTCTACCAGTTTGACAGACCCCCTTTTCGTTATTTAAACGGTCAACTGCACACTGTCTGGGGCAAAGACGGCATTCCTTTAACAAATTAGTAGCCTCTTCCGCCCTTTTTAGAAGTTGACCTTCTTTGTATAGTTGAAGATAAGAAGGCTCATGCATAATATCGTATTTATGATTTTAAATTTCGGATTTAGCTTGCACGCTCAGTAAGGATAAAAAAATCAAGATTATTGAAACTGGAAACTTGATACTTGTTTTAGACTTTTCCATAAGCCATATTTCCTTAACGAGGATGGACTTTTCTTTAGTTCCAAGGCTCCCAGGCTGGTCTTTTCAGCAACGTATCTATGTCTCGCTTTATGGTATGGGTTGCTCTGTTTATCCAGTTTCCAGTTTCAAGTTTCACCATTTTTCTCTTCCATCCTCTTTTTTATCTCGTTTTCATATCCCCTATCACCAGGATGATAGAATACCTTTTTCCTGATTTTTTCAGGCAGGTACTCCTGTTTTATCTGACTTTCGGGATAATCATGGGGATAAATATAGCCTTGAGAATAACCCATCTCTTTCATCAGCTTTGTTGGAGCATTCCTCAAGTGCATGGGTACTGACTGAGAACCTGATTCTTCAATTTCCTTTATTACAGATTTCTCTGCTAAATAGAGTGCATTACTCTTTGGAACTGTAGCTAAATAAACGACTGCCTGGGCAAGAGAGAGTTTTGCTTCCGGTGGGCCTACCCTTTCCCAGGACTGATAGGCAGTGAGTGCTATTGTAAGGGCGTTGGGGTCAGCAAGGCCAATATCCTCAGAGGCAAAACGAATAAGCCGCCTGCCTATAAAAAATGGATCTTCCCCTGCTTGCAGCATCCTATAGAGCCAGTAGATAGAGGCCTGAGGATCACTTCCCCTCATGCTCTTATGAAGTGCTGATATAAGATTGTAATGTTCCTCACCGTTTTTGTCATAGGTGAGGGGTTTTTTATTCAAGGCACGTGCAACAGTCGCTGCGGTTAATACTCTTTTATTATTTGTATCTGGTTTAAGAAAATAACTGGCAGACTCCAGGTTATTAAGGGCTGTCCGGGCATCTCCGTGGGAGATGTTGATGATATATTGCAAGGCATCTTCTTCGATCCCAATATGTAGATCTCCGAGACCTCTCTTTTTGTCTTGAATGGCCCTATTCAAAATTATGGCCATATCTTTGAACTCTAATGGTTTTAAGGTCATAACCCTGGTTCTTGAAAGTAGTGGTGGAATAATTTCAAATGAGGGATTCTGGGTGGTAGCTCCGATGAGGATGATCAAGCCACTTTCCACATGGGGCAAAAAGGCATCCTGTTGTGCCTTATTAAAGCGATGAATCTCATCGACAAAGAGAATAGTCGGTTTTAGCTCATACCTAAATGTCTTTTTTGCTGAGTCAATTACTTCTCTTAACTCCCTCACCCCAGAGAGGACTGCCGAAAATGATTGAAAAGGGAAATTACTGTATTGTGCTATCAACCTTGCAATGGTTGTTTTGCCTGAACCTGGTGGTCCCCAGAATATTATTGAAAACAGATTGCCTGTCTCAAGTGACCTTCTTAATGCCCTTGACGGACCGAGAATGTGATCCTGCCCTAAGACCTCTTCAATCCTTTCCGGTCGCATCCGGGTTGCGAGAGGTATTGTTTTGAGTCCCATTATTTTGTCCTGCCGGCATTATAATTGATGGTTTCGTAAAAAGTCGAATTCCCCCTCCCCTGGTGGGAGGGGATTAAGGGGAGGGGGACGTAAGTGCGTGAAATAACGCTGTATTCACCATCACCCCAGCCCTCTCCCATGAAGGGAGAGGGAGTATTTTTGACTTTTTACGAGTCCATCATAATTGAACAAGATCGTTCACAAGATTTACTGTGTCATCTATATAAAGGGGTGTGCTCAAAACGAGATCTACACCGGCGTTCTTAGCCTCCTTAGTATCCAGTTTCCGATCCCATCCTCTAATAAGCATAATAGGTGTTCTTTGACTGATTTTCTTGATTTTTTTTGCTACACTCAAACTGCCTGTCCCAGGCAGAGGAATATCAATTATCACCAGGTCAAATTTTCCCTTGCCTTTTTTAAATTTTCTTATCCCGTCAAAACCGACTGAAGAGGTAACTACAGTATGCCCTTTAGCCCTCAGTATCCTGGCCAATATATGTCTGATAACATACTCATAGACTATAACAAGGATGGTGGTCCCTTTTTCTTTACTTTTTGCTAACTCTTTCATGAATAAATTCTCACGATGTCCATGACCTTCCTTAAACTATTAAGCAGATATGGTTTTTTATCTAAAAAAGCTTGAAGCTATTTTTTCTTTACCATATGATAACGTTAGGCTTCGTTAATATGTATCTAATTTAATAAAATCCGTCAAACATATATGGCAAAGAAAGAAAAAAATAACTCCATACCAAAAGATCAGACCCCATTTGTTCACCTGCACGTTCACACTGAATTCAGTTTGCTCGATGGGGCAATACGAATAAATGAAATGCTAAAAAAGGCCGCCAGCCTTGGAATGGATTCGGTGGCAATTACTGACCATGGGAACATGTTTGGGGCGGTGGAGTTTTATTCAAAGGCCACTGAGGCCGGCATCAAGCCAATCATAGGCTGTGAGGCATATGTAGCGCCTGGGAGCAGGAAGAATAAATCACCGTCGACAGACGGACAGCCAAATGCATATCACCTCGTTCTTCTTGCCATGGATGAGACCGGTTATAGGAATCTGAGCAGGCTTGTCACCCTGGGGAATTTGGAGGGTTTTTATTATCATCCCAGGATCGATATGGAGCTGTTAAAGAGATATAATACAGGATTAATTGCCCTTTCAGCATGTCTGAAGGGGCATGTTCCCTATTCTCTAAGGAACGGAAGGGTGGATAAAGCAAAAGAGTATGCACTTGAGCTGGCATCGATATTTGACCATGACCGATTCTATTTAGAGATAATGGCCAATAAAATGCCTGAGCAGATTGCTGTTAATAAAGCCTTAAAAGAGTTAGCACAAGACCTGTCTCTTCCTCTGCTTGCCACCAATGATTGTCATTATCTCAATAAGGAAGATGCTGAGGCACATGATATCCTTTTATGCATCCAAACAGGAAAGAGTGTTGATGATCCAAACAGGCTAAAATTTTCTAATAATGAGTTTTATTTTAAATCGCAAGCAGAAATGGCTCTTGATTTAAATGGGTTTCCCGAAGCATTAAGCAATACCCTGAACGTGGCTAAAAGGTGTAACTATGAGATGGAGTTTGGCCACTATAAATATCCTGTTTTTCAGGTGTCAGGTAATCTTAACCTGGAAGAAAAATTTGCCAAAGAGTCACAGGAGGGTCTGGAGAAGAGATTGGTTCGAAAGGGGGCCCTTGAGGGATCGATATCTGCTGAATTAAAAAATGAATATGAGAAGAGATTGGCCTATGAATTAAAAACCATTAATGAAATGGGTTTTGCAGGTTATTTCTTGATAGTGGCAGATTTTATAGACTATGCAAGAAAATCAGACATTCCTGTTGGTCCGGGAAGGGGATCTGCTGCCGGTTCCCTTACAGCGTATGCACTTAAAATAACAGATATTGATCCAATCAAATATGATCTCCTGTTTGAGCGTTTTCTAAACCCTGGTCGAATAAGTATGCCTGATATTGATATCGATTTTTGCATTAAGAACAGGGATAGGGTCATTGATTATGTCAGCAACAAGTATGGAAGAGAAAATGTCTCTCAGATAATAACCTTTGGCAAAATGAAGGCCCGGGCTGTGATAAGAGATGTCGGCCGATCTCTCAATATGTCGTATGCAGAGGCTGATAGAATTGCCAAACTTATTCCAGAAGGAATTAATATTACATTAGATGAGGCAGTAGATGCTGAGCCACAGCTTAAGGCCATGGAAGAGGGAACCGATGATGAAAGAAGACTTTTACGGATTAGTAGATCCTTAGAAGGTTTAACCAGACATGCCTCCACCCATGCCTCTGGCATAGTAATATCTGATAGGCCTTTAGTTGAATACCTACCCCTGTTTAAAGGTCCAAACGGGGAGATTATGACCCAATATACCATGGATCAGGTAGCACAGCTTGGGCTCATCAAATTTGATTTTTTAGGGCTTAAGACCTTGACCGTTATTCAGGATACATTAAATCTCATAGAGAAGACAACAGGCCAGGCTGTTACGTTAGATGAAATAAAAATGGGGGATAATGAAACCTTTCAGTTAATCAGTGCGGGAAAGACAACAGGTGTATTTCAACTTGAAAGTACTGGCATGAAAGAACTCCTAAGGAATCTCAAACCTGGTGTTTTTGAAGACATAGTTGCCTCAGTTGCCCTTTATCGTCCGGGTCCTCTGGGCAGCAACATGGTTGATGATTTTATTAAAAGAAAACATGGAGAAATTAAAAAGACGTATCTTTTGCCTCAATTAGAAGAGATTCTGAATGAGACATACGGAGTTATTGTGTATCAGGAACAAGTTATGCGAATTGCCCAGGTACTCGCCAACTATAGCCTTGCAGAGGCAGACTTATTGCGCAAGGTTATAAGTAAAAAACAGGCTGATGAGATGGCGCGGCAAAAAGAACGTTTTTTAGCAGGAACAGGCCAGAATGGATTAAATAGTAATAAGGCAGGGCGTGTTTTTGATTTGATAGAAAAATTTGGAGGTTATGGTTTTAATAAATCCCATTCAGTAGCCTATGCTATGATAGCGTATTTTACGGCCTATCTAAAAGCCCATTATCCAGTGCAGTTCATGGCTGCTTTGCTTACAGAGGATATGGGAAGCCAGGATAAAACTATTAAAAATATTGCTGAGTGCAAGGAAATGGATATACCTATACTTCCTCCTGATATAAACGAGAGTCAAGTAGACTTTTCTGTTGTTGGGGAGAGTATTCGGTTTGGTCTGGCCGCGGTAAAAAATGTTGGGTTTAAGGCCGTAGAAGCCATTGTTCATGAGAGAGAAAGAAAAGGACCTTTTGTATCGTTGAGAGGTTTTTGCAAGAGGGTAGATAAATCAAAGGTGAATAAGAGGGTATTAGAAGGTTTGATCCAGTGTGGTGCCTTTGACTTTACACGTGTATTTAGATCAAGACTTTTTGCATCCCTCAATGATGCCATTGCCTTTGGCGGGATTAGTGAAGATCCGAATCAACTGAATATGTTTGACCTCTTTTTATCCAAGGAAGAGGAAGATAGTTCATTTGAAACTATAGATATTGACGAATGGACGGATGATGAAAAGTTACGGAAAGAAAAAGAATCTCTCGGGTTTTATATCACTGGTCATCCCTTAGATAGATTTGCAGATGTGATAAACGAGTTTGCAACTACAACAACACAGGATCTTGTTGGAGTTAAAGACAAATCTATTGTTAAGTTAGCCGGTCTCGTTAATACCATGCGGATAAAGAGGACAAGAAAAGGGGAAAAGATGGCAATCATTAATGTGGAAGACAAGAAAGGCTTCACTGAGGTTGTAATGTTTCCAGATGTGTTCGCTCGATGTGCCACCTTACTAAATGATGACAGACCTCTTTTAATAACGGGAGATGCAGAAGTAAGCGATAACACGGCAAAGATTAGGGCCCAGGACATAGTTGCCCTGGAAACAGTAAAGCAAAGAACCATTAATTCAATAGTAATACCAGTTTCACAGGGAGGACTTAATCGCTCCAGCCTCATGAAGTTAAAAGACCTCATCTTTAAATATCCAGGAGAATGCCAGCTTAAGTTTAGGGTCAACCTTGATGACAACAACAAGGCAACTGTTGTCACCCATAATCGGTATAGCATTATGCCTGAAGAGAATCTGATTAAAGAGATCGAGTCTGTTGTAAGAGCGAAAGTGATATGTGAAGTGTAAATTGGACCAGTAAACGACGGATACAACCTAAAAAGGTAATAGTTTAGCCACAAAGACACTAAGCCACCAAGATTATTATAATTCTTTAAATATCATTTTTAATAATAGACATCATCATTTCTTCGTGCCTTTGAGCCCGCCCTGGTGCTATATGATTGTAATAATCTATTAATCCTTTAATCTTAAAGAGGCGGTGCTATAAAAATAAGTCACTGCATCCCAGGTCTGGGCCAGGGACTTGGTGGCTGAACTTATACGAAAAAAGGAATTTTTCTATGGAAAGAAAGATACAAAACCTGGCAAGTTTAGCAACAAAGAGTTTTACTGCATATCTGGATGAGGTGAGCCTGAGAAATGGAAGAATAAGCAAGCGTATTCGAATTGATCACCCGCAGGCTGCAGCGATTGTCCCCTTTGTTTCAGATGAAGAAATTATAATGGTAAGGCAGTACAGGTACGCCTTGAAAAGGGAGACGCTTGAGATTCCTGCAGGTAAGATTGATAAAGGTGAGAGCCCTGAGGAATGTATCAAAAGAGAACTGATAGAAGAGACAGGCTTTGAGGTGAAATATATCGAATGGCTTTATACCTATGCCCCTGCTATTGGATACTCTAATGAGCTTATCCACCTTTATTCAGGTAGGGATCTCAAGAAGGTAGAGACGAAAATTGATGAAGATGAAATATCATCGCTTGAGATCTTGACCCTTGATGAGGTGATGGGGATGATCAGGAACCATAAGATAATTGATGGCAAGACTATAATAGCACTGTCCTTAATTAAGCCCTTCCTTTAACATTTCGCTTATTCTTAGTGCATGAGTTTCTTCATATCAATCGTTTTGTGCAACGCACATTAACATGGTAGGCACTATGCAGTAAACAGTAAGCACAACGACGCTTCCTACTCCTTACTGCCTATTGCTTACTCTAATTGGGGCGAAGCCCCTAACTTCGGACTATTTCTTTTTTTCTTTTGGGATTTTGTCAGGAGGGTAGATATATTTAGGATCTATATCATAGGTCCAGGGCAGGCCCCACCACTGCCACCCATAAAATCGGCGATGATTGTAACCGGGGATCTTGTTTCTGTAAGCTAGCTGTCTATAAAATTTATGCCTATTTTTATCTTCAAAAGATGGAAACAAAGGACCCTCAAATCCATCCTTTACGTTATAAACATGTTTAAAGTCATGTTTTATAAGCTTTTTGGCTGCCAGGATACTCCTGATACCATCTCTGCATATTATTAGAAGGTTGTTAGTTTTTTGAAACTTCTTGCTAATTTCTTCTATAAAGGCTTTATTATTATTGCTGAATTGATATGTCCAGTTCTCCCCCTTTTTGACAAGTTGATTGGTTAAAAAAGAGTAGGGGAATAGATAAGCCATTGGCGGGTGTCCTATCAATTGATATTCCGCTCTTGTCCTGACATCAATCAGATATGTATTAGGAACAGTATTGAGCATATCATAGGCCTCAATGGATAAGATGTTTTTAGGTTCTTCTGCCCAGATGGGTACCTGAAAAAAGGTAATTAACCAAATGAATGCTCCTAACAAAATAATAAGTAACTTTTTCATGTTAATCGATTTGCTCCTTGGCTATTTTTGTTCAACTCATATAAAATTAAGATTAACTACTCAGCCACTAAGGCACCAAGGCACTAAGATTAAAGAATTAATTTCTTAATACCCTCTTTAATGAGGGGCGTATTAAAATTAATCTACTCTCTTTCTTGCAATGAGTTCTTCCTTTTCAGATAAGGGGGTAAAACTCATATTTATGCTTTGTGTCTTAGTGGCGACCTGAACAGTTACGATTACGATTGAATTAAACAAAGTTACATCTTTTTGTCAATAGTAAATCTTTTTAAAGTAGCTATTAGTATAGCAGGAAACTTTTTTTGACATTAACATCGTTTATGTATAGCATAATAAGAAAAAGGACAACCGTTCACGGTTCACCGTTATCTGTTGTCCGAAAGGGGAGATATTCCTGTGGAGCAACTCATTGTTTGGCCTGTTGATGGTGTGGCCAGGATGTTAATGGAAGAAATGCTCAATTATCTGAAAAAGGTAGGCGTCGATATAGTATACACCTTTTAAACTGGCGGGACTGGGGCTTTCTTCAATTTTTTGATGCCATGGGATTCAGAAGAGGTGATACGATCAATCTTGAATTTAAGATCGAGGATTGATCAGTTGAATTCCTTTGATAGTCCAGAAATTCTGGACATTCGTCTTTAAAAGGACATTTTTTCTGACATATTCGAACATCTATTCGGGGATTATTCTTTTTCCTCATGCAAAATATATAATCTGCCATCAGGCTTCCTTTCTCAAATTGTTTACAATTAAATATAATTATATTATAATTTCAATATTTAATAATATAAAGAAATTAATATGTCAACTATTTTTATCAAAAAACGTAACTATTCAGCCACAAAGTCATCAAGGCACAAACAATTAAAAATTGAAAATTAACAATTGTGGTTGGTGACTTTGTGGCAAAATACATGAGTCATTATCAAAAAGATAAAAAGAGATTTAACGAGTTGATTTTTCAGATGGATGAGGTATGGCAAAAAGATTAAACTTCCTAATTTTACTATCTTTACTCATTATACCTATTTTACCAACAATTGTATTGCCTTATATACTCCCTTCATCTCAGATTATAGCGATTATGACCAATAAATTTGCTCCTATCAAGACTTTAACAATAACCCAACATACAAAAATTAAGGACTTACATCAGGAAAAGGAAACGGCTTTTGGCGAGATCGCCTCTTTGAGTTCCCCGTATCTCTATAGGTCGGAGATTCCAGGTCAACCTGGTAAACGCCTTATAATCCATAACAAGGATAAAACCTTGAGAATTATCGATAAAAAGATTACCTATGATGAGGAAAGTTATGATTTTATTTATCTTTTTTTTCTTCTATCACACGATACAGAGCGATTATTAGCAATGCTTAATGAGGTGGGCATAAACACCGGTGAGGTATCCCTCACGAGGTTTGAGGGCACTATAGCATACCTGATTGGGGAGAAAAATGAGGGAAGCGCCAGGCTTCTTGTTGATAAGGAACTATTTTTACCCCTCTTTCTCAAATATGGTGATTACCGATTTCGTTTTTCCAACTATATTGAGTTTATGGAGCATGCTTGGTATCCGTTCCAGATTATCTATTCATATAAAGGAGAAATAATAGAAGAATATACTGTGATGGACATTAAAGCAAACCTACCTGTTGATGTATCTCTTTTTAATATACCCCTTATCAGGGACAAATTCATTCAGAGTGAGCTTAAGCAGTAAGAGGAGTAATTAACAATCTAAAACCAAAG
>Ga0315547_1002404_pt1 | contig 13251 bp, 18 predicted proteins | sample SalMarSW160240MG_2_FD_202542 | JGI IMG/M metagenome (GOLD analysis project Ga0315547, IMG submission 202542) | Salt marsh sediment microbial communities from the Plum Island Ecosystem LTER, Massachusetts, United States - Salt Marsh Sediment SW1601-240 ... | reverse complement strand
TTCTAAACTACTCCCTTACCAAACATCGAATCTTTACCCTATATAGAGTATATACCCAGACCGGGCTTCTTGAACAACTGATAGAGTCCGACCTTATCAGGATCGGTCTCTATCCTTTAAGGTTAGGGTTTCCCTTTTTTGCCACCGGTTTTAGGGCCTGTGCCCTTTCCCGGTGCACGGCCTTTCCCGCCACCTCGACCATCACGTGGCCCTCCGCTTTTACGTGGAGGCCCAGTCCCGTCTTTTTTTGGCATCTTGTATCACCTCCTTTCTTGCTATCGACGTGTATGTTTTCATTTCACTCCTTCCTTACCATCGTCAGTTTGGTTTAGTTCATGACCGCCTGTCGGCTAAAGGAGTTTCCGGCCCTGAATGATTCTGATCAGGACCACTACAATTGCGATCACCAGCAAAATGTGGATGAACCCTCCCATCGTATAACTGCTCACCAACCCCAGCAGCCACAGGATTACCAGTATTACAGCAATCATCCACAACATTTTATGATCCTTTCGAGTTTCTCCAGACGGCAAACGGTATTCCTCCTTGAGGATTTCGATTTGACTGCTGGGCTATTTTGTTTCAAATGATAATTTTCCGGCAATAGAAGATTCGCAAGCCAATCACCGGACCAACCCGAGAATGCCAAATACAATGAGATAGATGGCAACGATGTAATTCAATAGTTTCGGGGCAAGAAGAATCAAGATTCCCGCGATTATAGCAATCACGGGCTGTGGCGACATGCTGATTTGCATGTTAGCTGGCCTCCTTTCTAAGCTCTGTATGAGCCAAGATTTCCCCAATTCATGGGCTGCGATTGGGGGTCTATGTGTTTTACCAAACCCTGGGTAGGGATGACCCCGGTTCTTTGCTCAGATCTTCTTTTGCCCCGCCCCCACGCTTCCATGTTCTCCTTCTCTGGACGCCAGCGCTCCTTGGACTGTTTTTTGAAGATCTTCCAGGCTAAAGGGTTTGAATATGACTGAGTCAACAGGCCCTCTTTCCACCTTCTTCCGAACAGTCTCCCCATCAGAGCCCGTTAACAGTATGACCGGCGTGTGTGCGGATCTTGCTTTGATGTGGCCGGCCAAGCTCAAACCGTCCATGATGGGCATCTCAAGGTCGGTCAAAACCAAATCGAAAGTGCTCTCGAGAAAGACAGCCAGCGCTTCAATGCCGTTGCCGGCAAGAGCCACCTCAAATCCCAAGAACTCAAGGAACCAAGTAACTGCGTCCCGAATGGCCTTGTTATCGTCAGCCACCAGTATACGTTTGGATATTGCTTTCCCTGCGTTTGAGGACACAGATTTTTTCGTCTCTTTCTTGGGCTCTCCCATCCCACACTTCCGTTTGTGAACAATGATGTTACCAACCCATGTCCGTTCAGTTGAACAGAAATCAGCATACCGCCAGGCGGATACGTTCAGCGTCCCTGCCTTATTTGAACTTCGAGGCCGCATCGTGATAGGCGGTCTTGACTTCAGCCCAGGCTTTTTCCGCGCCTGCCTTGACGGCTTCCCATGCCTCATCGCCGGAGGTCTTCAACTCCTGCAGCTTTGTCTTGGCCTTATTCTGTTTGTCCTCCAAGGCCTGGATGGTTTTGTAGTAATCGATCTTCGAGTCGGCCTTGGCATTCTCCGCCTTGGCCTTAAGCAGAGCGATCTGCGCGTTCCATTCCTTCAACTGTGCATCGAGCTTTTCTTCGTACGCTTTTCTTTTGTCCTTCATTAGAACCTCCGTGATTGAAACGTTTTTCCTCCCATCAGCCCTTCTTCCTTCCCACGACCAGCAACACGATGCCGCCCACGAGGGAAATACCACCCACGATCGGCGGAAGCGGAATGGTTCTCGTCTTCTCAGCCGTCATGTGGATGGGACCGAGATCGACGACCTTCTCTCTGGTCGTAAAGGTAATGCCCTGATACGCGAAAGTGAGGATTCCGATCACGATAAGGACGATGCCTATCAACGTGTATGTTTTCATTTCACTCCTTCCTTAACGCCGTCAGTTTGGTTTCGTTCATGACTGCCTGCTGGCTACAGGATTCTGCGCCCCTGAATGACCCTGACCAACACGACGATAATGGCAATCACCAGCAGGATATGGATGAAACCTCCCATCGTATAACTGCTCAACAACCCCAGCAGCCACAGAATTACCAGTATTACAGCGATCGTCCACAACATTTTATGCTCCTTTCGAGTTGCTCCGGAGGGCAAACGCTATTGGTGTTTGATGCAACCGCGGCAATGGGCTCAAAGGCGTGCCGGCGCATGATACGCAGCTCTACTTCCCTGCGACCTTCTCGATCTCGCCGATCATTTTTCGAAACCTTCCTTACTTCTCTATCGATAGAAGATTCGCAAGCCAATCAGTGAATCAACCCGAGAATGCCAACTATAATGAGATAGACGGCAACGATATAATTCAATAGTTTCGGGAGAAAGAGAATTGCTATCCCCGCGATTAGAGAAACCACTGGCTGTGGCGATATATCGATTTGCATGGCATCTGCCCTCCTTTCTAAGCTCTGTATGAGCCGATATTTTCCCAATTCATAGGCTACGAGGGGTCTATAAGTTTTTACCAAACCCTGTTTATATCCACTTCAAGCATATCAAGTCGGCTGGAAAGCCCCAATCTTTCCTCCAGGGTCAAGGGGCGGTCTTTTATCTGCTGCAAAAAATCCCTTCGGATGGTATCTAATCTTAATTGAAGTTCTCTTCCCTGGACGCGCGTCAATCTTCCGGCCATTATCCCCTCATTGATTCTCCTCTGAAATACAATCATCCGATCCTCTATTTTTGTCTCATCGATTCTTGAAGGCTGGGCGCGCACCTTGCTAACCTCGTTCTCTATATCGTTCAGCCTCCCGAGAAAGGGGTCCCATTCCCCAGCCAAAGTCCTTCTTTCCCTCAGAACCGTGTACTCCTTACGGAGATTCTCAAGTTTTGCCAGAAGATTTTGCGCCTCGTTCGGTGTGATTTCACCCAATGCCAGCCCATTGCCAATTTTCTGTTGAAGTGCAAACATTCGATCCTCAGACCGTCTTTCATTTGCCGGCCACATCTTTGGAATTGAAGCACATTGTATCAGAAATACCATCATCACCGGGACAACGATCAGTAACAGTTTCTTTTTCATAAAATACCTCCGTTTTGTTTTTCCAACTACAGACACAACACCACCAATAATGGGGAAAACGGAATGGTCTATGTCCCTGTTGGTTTCATTCCTGCTCCATCCGGAAAAGAATACCCGTCGCCTATTTCACGATCAGATCATTCTTGATGGATGTGACCCCTTTGACGCTCTTCGTGATTTCAACCGCCTTATCGATGGCCTTTTGAGAATTAACGAAGCCGCTCAGTTGAACAGCACCCTTGTAAGTTTCGACACTAATCTTAAATGACTTGAGAAAATCATCTGCTGCAAGCAGAGACTTTACCTTGGTCGTGATGACCGAATTGTCAACGTATTCACCAGTACTTTCCCGGGTGGCTGTCGATGCACAGGCCACAAAGATGGCGATAAGCATAACAAGCACAAAATAGCCGACAAACCTACTCCTCTTTTTCATAGCGGTTACTCCTTTCTGTAAACCCCTTACCTTGTCCGGCAAGGGTCTAAATGGTTATGTTCGTTTTCGCCCCTGAATAACTTGGATCAGCACCACGATGATGGCGATGACCAGCAGGATATGAATGACGCCACCCATCGTGTAGCCAGTCATCAATCCCAGACCCCACAAAATTAATAGAATCACAAATATGGTCCACAGCATGTTCGACTCCTTTCTAACGCCGCCAAAATGTTTTTATGGTATTGCTATTTGATGCAACCGCCTAAACGCGCTCAAAGGCGTCCCGGCGAGTACACAGATCTACTTCCCCACAACCTTCTTGATCTGACCGATTTTTTCTTGAGCTTTCCCGTCTAAATTTTCGTCCTTACCTTCGCCTTCCAAATCGGGATTCATGCTGACTTTCCCGGCGATCTCCTTGATCGTGCCCTTCACTTTGTGAAACTTGCCTTCCGCCTGGTCTTTCGTGCTGGATTTCATGGGTTTCCTCCTTCATCCCCGTCGGGTGGAAAACGGTGTAGAACATCATTTCTTGGGGCTCTTTCAGAAGATTCATTGCCCCCCGGAGCACCTTAAAGTGCTCCGACTCCAGGTGGTGCATAAGGTTTTCCTGCATATCCCATTCCTCAAGAAGAAAGAGTCTATTTTCATCCTCGATACTCTGGCAGAAGTCGCAGCGCTGGCATCCCTTCTCCATCCCTATGGAGCCGGACAGTGAAGCAATCGCCTGTGACAGCTCCATGCGCTTCTCAGAAAGGACATTCATTCGTATGATGACCAGGATCATACAGACCGTAACTGCAAGTGGCTTGCCAACAAGCGAAAGAAAATCAGAAGTGTGGAATCGTCCTTTAATAACAGGGGATTAGATTGATAGGAGAGAACAGCAGAAAAGTATGAAATGATTCGTTTGGCCTCAATATTTGGCGGAACCTCAACATATTGAGGGATACGTTGAGGAGAGTCAGACAGCTTGATCTGACTCTTTTTACATTAGCCAGCGTTTTTTCATTAGTATGTATGCGAAGAAAAAGGTTAATAGTCCGAATAAAAGCAAATATATCCATTCCAGAGATAGATTTGATATTCTGCCTTCCTCTAAGAGGATTGATTTAACTGGCTCATAAAACTGGTAGGAAGGTAAAAAAGGAGCAACGGCTGTTAATTTTTGTGAAAAATCCGATAATGCAGAAGGAAGCAGATGGGGTAGATAGAAAATAACGCCCAAAGTTCTGGCGCTAGCCTGATTGCGGCATAAAAAACCCAAAAAGATTCCGTAAGAGCTAAAACAGAAACTGCCAACCCCTATAACTGCAACATAACTCAAGCCATTTCCAAGATCAAATTTACCCAGCAGATGGAGGAATAGGACTGCTATGAGTATTAAAATCATGCCTAAAAACAATTTAGCAATAAGCCACTCAATTTCGCGCATGGGAGTTTGCAAAAGAGCAAGAAGTAATTTTTTTTCCTTTTCTTCGGCAACTTGCGAAGGCATTATAATGAAGCTTACCAGTAAAACTAACATTAGAATCCAGGTAGGCAAAGTTTGTTTTTGAATCCCACCTTCCTGAAGAGGCTTAATATCAGAAATCCAGTTTATGCTGTTTCCTTCTACTGCTTTTTGTAATGCTAAAAAGCTCTCCACTATTGAAAGGGTTAGTAAAGACTCTTTTTTTAAAACTACAAGAACTAAACTGTTTTGATATATTTCAGATCTTAATAACAGGCCGTCTATTTTTTTCTCTATTAACCATCTTTTGCCTTCCTCTTCATTAGAAACACGAGAAATTCTAAATACCCTTTCGGCTGATTTAATGGTTTGCAGAATAACAGGAGCATACATTTCTTTTTGAATAAGTCCGATATTAATTATTTTAAAGTCTGCATCTGTCCTATCTACTAACTTCAAAGAGGAAAAAACAAAAAAAGGTATAAAAAGAATCAGATAGATTGTCTTATTCTTGAATGCTATGGCTAAATCATTCAAAGTTAATGTAATGATATTTCTTATCATCATAGGTATAGCTTTTCATGAATTTCTGATTGGAAATATTTTTGGGGTGAACCATCGAAGACCAAATTTCCCTGATGCAGCACAATGATGCGTGTTGCAAGAGTTTTTATCTCTTCAGGTCGATGGGAAGTAAAAATGATTGTTTTTCCTAAAGCATGAAAATCTTTTAACAGTCTATAAATCTCTTTCGTCATCTCAAAGTCGATACCCGATGTAGGTTCATCAAAAAGAAGCACAGGTGGATCTGCTAAAAGAGCGCGCCCAATGCTTACCCTTTGCCTTAACCCTTTTGATAAAACCTGTATCTTATTATTACGAAAAGGCAGCAAATCGAATTCCTTCAGAATTTCTTCTATCCGCAAAAAAGGGACTTGAAAAAGACGAGCAAATAGTTTGAGATTGTATTCAACGGAAAAGAAATCGAAAAGATTAGGAGTTTCTGGGACAAAACCAACTTTCCTCACAACAGCCAATCTATTTTCCAGATTGATGCCGTCCACCAAAACTTGTCCACTGTCGGGAAGGAGCCAACTCGCTAACATTTTCAAAAGAGTAGATTTACCCGCTCCGTTGTGCCCGATGACGGCAATCAGTTCCCCTTTTTCTACCTCAAGACTAGCTGGTAGAAGTCCTCTTTTTTCATTATAAACTTTTGTAAGATTATGAATCTCGATCTGCATAAAATATTGTTCTGTTATCCGCCTTAAACCAGTGATGGCTTTGACCGGATCTGTCAAAGTCATCAGTTAAAATGGCCCAATGGTTTCATGAGCCGGCAATGCAGCAATCAAGAATATCAGCAGGGGGAGATGACAGCGAATGATAGTATCAGACTTTATCATCCCTCGGAAGGTCGGCGGCATGGCCGGTGGTAACCCAAGGTATCCTGCGTAAGGTTCTTATGTTAACTGCATAATCACAATCACTAAAATTACCACAACCAAAACTGCAATGATAAATCCCATTTTTCCCTCCTTTCTTATGTTCGGTCTGCTAAATACATAAATCGCAAATACTAAAACAACCACATCGAAACACCGAGCGCAAAGTCTATAATTAACTACTCCTTGAATTGATTTTCTTTTTATATCCGCGCTTTCTCGTAAAAGATCACGCACCCTTTAAATGACCTTAAAGAATATCTCCGAGGGATAATCGCGATCGCAGTAGAGATAATCCACGGTTTCTCATGTTCTCCTCATGTTAAGTACTTTAAGAGCTGAAGCTTAGTTTACCTCCGATCACGAGGATCCTTTGCGTGAGCCTTCGCGACCGCAGTCTTACCTGTTGCCGCCCTTACGGCCCGGGTCCCCGGGCTTCCCGCCCCACTCGTCATTCGACCGGCTCTTATCACCCTGGTTCGAGTGTCCTGGATCGCAACCCTCGGGCCCGTTGCCTCCTATTTCACGACTATTGCAAAAAGAACCCGCATGTTAGCCTTTGCTGCCGTTGAGTATATGTTCTCCGGTATCGGTTCATACATTGTTGGCCTCGTCTCACCATATCCGATTGTGGTAAGCCTCTCCGGTGAAATGAGACCTTCTGTCGTGAGGTAGTTATAGACAGCCTTTGATCTTCTTTCGCTCAACTTCTGGTTGTATTCTTTAGTGCCTCGAGCAGAGGTATACCCTGCAATACGGATCTTAGCTTTAGGGTTGTCTTTCAGACGCTGGATGCTCCTTTTCAGTATCACCTGCGCTTCTTTTGTAAGGGTCGACTTATCGAAATCGAAATGCACGTCCTCAAACGCAAGGATAACGAACAGCGCCTCGGCCTTCGGTTCAGAAACGATGGCAGCTACCTTCTCCTCAGCCTTCGGCTCAGCCGCAAGGATAACTATCGGCTCCTCGGCCTTCGGTTCGGGTTTCGGTTCAGGTTTAGGCTCAGGTTTAGGCTCAGGCCTAGGTTCTGGCGCGGCAGTCTGCACGTATTTCGATGTCTTGCCTCCAAACGTAAAAACCAACCCGGCTGTAGTTACTACGTGGTTGTATTTCTCCTGAATATCCCTTACATCTACTCTTATTGCTATATTATCTGAAAGGAAATACTTAAACCCGACACCAATCTCACCCAATATCTTGTTGTATGAGTTATTGCCCGGGTTCATATGAGCATTCCCGGCGCCTACAAAGATAAATGGATTGAATGTTTTCTCCGGAATTAAATGATACAGCAGGTCGGCATGGAGAAACTGGGCTCGTGACCTGGCATAATCGTAGGCTCCTTCAAGGCCCCAATTCTTCGTGAAATTGTATCCGCCTCTCAGGCCATAACCGACTCTATCGCTTTGATTTTTAAGTAAATAGTACCCAACAAAGGGTTCAATTTCGATGCTTCCCTCTTTAATTTCGGATACCGAAAGTTCAGGGAAAGATAACATGATAACTGCTGCAAAAACTGATAATAAAATCTTTTTCATAAAATACCTCCTTAATCTTTTTCTGAAACTTTATCAGACCTAAATTGTCGGGGTTTATTTTTTGGCTCCGGTCAGGAGGACGTCCCCTTTCCTGATCTACAACCTATAAAAACCTTCAAGGCAAAGCCATAACCCTACATTCAGGGTCAGTCTGTTATTACTTGACCAAAAGGATAACGGTCGCCTATTTCACGATCAGATCATTCTTTATGGATGTGACCCCTTTGACGCTCCTTACGATTTCAACCACTTTATCGACGGCCTGTTGAGAATTAACGAAGCCGCTCAGTTGAACGGTGCCCTGGAAAGTTTCGACACTGATCTGGAATGACTTGAGAAAATCATCTGCTGCAAGCAGAGCTTTTACCTTGGTCGTGATGACCGAATCGTCAACGAATTCACCGGTACTTTCCTGAGTGCGTGTCGATGCACAGGCTGCAAAGGTGGCGATCAGCATAAGAAGCACTAAACAGTGGATAACGATACTCCTCTTTTTCATAGCGGTTACTCCTCTTTGTAAATGTGATTGTGGATTGGTTCATTACGAGACCTTTTCTACTGACAAAATTTATCCATTTCCTCCATTCCCGTCGGGTGGGAAACGGTGTGGATCATCATTTCTTGGGGCTCTTTCAGAAGATTCATTGCCCCCCGGAGCACCCTAAAGTGCTCCGACTCCAGGTAGGTCATAAAGTTCTCCTGGGTATCCCATTCTTCGAGAAGAAAGAGTTGATTTTCATCCTCGATACTCTGGCAGAAGTGGCAGCGCTGGCATCCCTTCTCCATCCCTATGGAACCGGACAGTGAAGCAATCGCCTGTGACAGCTCCATGCGCTTCTCAGAAAGGACATTCATTCGTATGATGACCAGGATCATACAGACCGTAACTGCAAGTGGCTTACCAACAAGCGAAAGAAAATCAGAAGTGTGGAATCGTCCTTTAATAACAGGGGATTAGATTAATAGGAGAGGACAGCAGACAAGTATGAAATGATTCGTTTGGCCTCAATATTTGGCGGAACCTCAACATATTGAGGGATACGTTGAGGAGAGTCAGACAGCTTATTAACCTGACTCCTTAGTCTCCGGCCGGACTATCTCAAGCTTATGTATCCTCGCTCTCAAGGTGCTGGGGTGGAGGCGCAGGATTACTGCGGCCCCGTCCTTGCCTTCGATGCGCCAGTGGGTTTCGGAAAGGATTTTAAGAATCTGGTTTCGCTCGGTCTCTTCCAAGGTTCTCATGTCAGATGACAACGGGGGGGGCGCCAGTGTGTCTGCCAGTTGCAAAACCGGCGTGGGGCACAAGATTATGGCCCGTTCAAGGACGCTTTCCAGCTCCCGGATGTTCCCGGGCCACGGGTAATCCTGCAGCGCTTTCAGCGTCTCCTTCGAAATGGACGTGATCTGTTTTCTAAATTTTCTGGCATATCGCTCTACGAAGGCATCGACCATCAGCGGGATATCTACTGTCCGCTGCCGCAGCGGAGGGACAGTGATGGGAAAGACGTTGAGCCGATAGTAAAGGTCCTCCCGAAACCGGCCCTTGCGGGTCTCTTCCTCAAGGTTTCGATTGGTCGTTGCCACGATCCGTACATCGACTTTGATAGTATGGGACGAGCCCAGGCGCTCAAACTCGTTATGTTGAATCACCCGGAGCAGCTTCGCCTGGACCTCCAGCGGCAATTCTCCGATCTCGTCGAGACAAAGGGTGGAACCATTGGCGATCTCGAATCGGCCGACCTGCCGGGTGTCGGCCCCGGTAAATGCCCCCTTCTCCCGGCCAAACAATTCGCTCTCAATCAAATTGGCCGGCAGGGCAGCACAGTTGACAGTGATCAGCGGCCGATCTTTGCGGGGGCTCATGTCGTGGATGGCGGCAGCGATCAGATCCTTTCCCGTGCCGGTCTCACCGAGGATGAGGACCGTTGTGTTCATAGGAGCGACCTGCCCCGCTCGATAGAGAACATACTTGAGACCATCACTTTGCCCGAGAATATGGTCGAATCGATGTTTCATTTTGAACTCTTGACGGAAGTAAATATTCTCGGCCTCGAGTTGGTCTTTCAATGTTTTGATTTCAGAAAGAGCCGTCTGAAGTTCGACAGTTTGTCGTTCCAGTTCGTTGAGAGATTTTTTTAAAGCCTCTGCCGTAAGTTTCCGTTCAGTGGTGTCGCGAATATTACATTGAACTAACCTTGCCCTGTCGACCATATATATATCAGCATAAAAAGTTTGCCCGGCCTTGGTTTGTACCAGAACATCATCGTAATAAATAATGCCGTTCTTATCCAATTCTTGCATTATCTTTTTAAAATCATCAACAGCAAGCGAAAGCCCTATATTCTTAAGCTTTTTCCCAATGCACTCCTCTTTGGTATACCCCAACATCTTTGTGATGGCTGGATTGGCATGGGTTATGTTTCCTTCGCGTTTTTCGAGAAGCAATATCCCATCGTCTGCGGTCTCAAAAAGGCGCCTATAGCGCTCTTCAGATTCTGTTAACAAGTCTTCCAGTCGCTTGCGTTCGGTAATGTCTTCGATGGCAAGGAGGATTATCCGTTCCTTTCCCAACACTCTTTGAATTTGCCGGGCATTCAAAAGCATTACGCGCTTGCCAATGGTAGCAAAATCGTGTTCAACCTCATAGTTATCAAAGGTTGTCTTTTGGGGAAGGATGGTTTCCAGCAGTTCCTGCAGCTTGGGGATATTCCACTGTTTATTTCCCAGGTCATAAATAAGCTGTCCCACGGTCTCTTTGGGGGTTACCTTAAAGACTTCACAGAAGGAGCGGCTGGCAGTGACTACCCTTAAATCTTGATCCAGAGCGATTAAGGGTTCACGCACGGTGTTGATGATGCTCTCAGCGTATTCGCGGGCTTCATCTTCGGATATTTTAGTTACTTCCAGTTCTTTACGGGCTTTTTCCAGCCCATTTTCTATCTCCCTACGCTCAGTGATGTCTTCTATGGCCAGAAGGATTATCTGAGAACCGATTTCTTTTTGAATGATACGGCGGGCATTGAGCAACATTATTTTGTGCCCGATGTTTGAAAATACATGTTCAACTTCATAGTTATCGAACTTGTTATTTTTTAGAAGAATATCTTCAAGCAACGTCCGAAGGCTGGGAATATCCCATTGTCGGTTTCCGAGGTTATAGATAAGATTACCTATAGTTTCCTTCCGTGTTACCTCGAATGTATCATAGAAACTGCGGTTGGCTGAGAGAACCCTCAGGTCTGAAGCCAGCACCAAAAGAGGTTCACGTATTGTTTCCACGATGCTCTCAGTGTATTCTTGAGCTTTCTCAAAGGTTTCCTCTGCTCGCTTGCGCTCGGCGATCTGAGCCTGCACTATTTCATCAGCCTCCTGTAAGCGCCGCTCCGTGGCCTCGAGCCTCGTCCGAAGCTCTTCATTCTCAAGGAGAAGTTGTTGTTTTGTTTTGGATTCTGTTTTCATAATATCATCCCGCGCCGGATCGCTCTCAGATCTTTAATCTTCGTTCTCCGCTCTTAGTAATTTTATGTAGAATTTTAAATAATTGCAACTCGGAAAAGAACGCGATTTGCGATAAAGCTGGTGAAAAACACCCACTTGTCCCGCCGGGACCATTGGCGTCAACTTAAATGGAATGCTGGGTCATGGAAAAATGGATCATTGGGTTCATGGCAAAATACCTCTTGACAGCGAGTTTATAAAGGTAAAATATGGGTAACTTCCTTTTCAAATCAACATTCCACTATTCCATGTGCATGGCATATCATAATAATGCCATTAAAAGCTATTTGATTTCAAAGAGTTGTACAATTTCCGAGCCATTAATACATGTCCTCCGGTGGCATGGCGGGTGCCGATGATTTCCCTTTTTTGGGCTTTTCAGCAACCATTGCCTCTGTGGTCATGAGAAGGCCGGCCAGGGATGCGGCATTTTGAAGTGCAAATCGCGTTACCTTGGTTGGATCCACAATACCGGCTTTCATAAGATCTTCATAGATCCCTGTTTCGGTCGAGTAGAGCGCAGGCGCGCTTGACCTTAGGTGAGGGCTTGGCCGTTTCGGCGTTTCCGCTTTCCGTGCCCGTTTAGCCTTCTCCATAGTCCACATTTCCTGCACCCTCTCTAAAATTCCGGACATCGGGTTTTCCCCGGTACGGCTTCAAGAACAGGTAGTACAGATAAGACCTTCTGACATTTGCTCTACCTTTAAGCCCTACCCTGCATACGGGTTTTACAAATGCATTTACCCTATCCTTAGCCTTGATCATAAGCGATGTTCTTATAGCGACCACTCTGTTTCTGCCGTCTCCAGCAGTGCCCTACGTCCGCATCAGCCTGTTAATAGTCACCCGCTGGAAGCCATTACCTCCCCGCCAGTATTGTGACACTCAGGCGCATCATCATATTCTCGTAGCTCCTATTCCCAGAGGTCCTTTGCTAAGAGGGGTTATGTTGTCCACCTCTATCATCGCTCATACGACCTCATCCGCCAGTCTGATAGAATCCTTCCGACTTCAGATTTCAACCCTTATACGGACGGTCTCTGGCATTCAAGGATAGATCCTGCCTATCTATCAGACCTTCCCCACTTTAATCCGTACCTCCTTATTTACATGCCGCCATCCCTACCCCGACGGACTGTTCCGTTGCATATATCTGTTTCTTCACGGAACACAGCGGTCTTCGCCCACAACGTAGAGGCTCGACACCCGATACCTGCCCACACCACTTTCCATCCCGCAATGCGGGAAGGGCAGTTTGGATTCCGAGGCTGCAATGTTCGCTTTATGCTACGGCCTGCAAATTTGCTCGCCCCACTGAAGTGGCCCCCTCTGCTTTCGCGAGGGTCTGGGTACTTTTACTTCCGAGCTTTCCCGCAGTCGGTCACCCTCATGCGAGTCGGATATAACTACCTGGGTGAACAGATAATTCCCAGGACGGGACTTGCACCCGCTGGAAGCACAGCCTTATGGGCTGCACACGTTGGTTCCAAAACGACTTCAGTCGCTAATTCCAGATACCTTGCCGTCATTGTATATAAAGGATTCTCTCCCACTTTCATACTTCATTCAAATCTTATAAATTCAGCGTGATAAATTCCTACCTAAAATAGCAGATATTGAAACTTGGGATTCTGGTTATTTGAAACTGAAATAAGCAGAATAGTCATAGATGAACAAATGCGTATATCGTCTTGAACTTAGCAATCTTGTGTCCTGTTGATTTTCGATCA
>Ga0315547_1002403_pt1 | contig 13256 bp, 11 predicted proteins | sample SalMarSW160240MG_2_FD_202542 | JGI IMG/M metagenome (GOLD analysis project Ga0315547, IMG submission 202542) | Salt marsh sediment microbial communities from the Plum Island Ecosystem LTER, Massachusetts, United States - Salt Marsh Sediment SW1601-240 ... | reverse complement strand
TTTCGCCCATTGCGGAAGATTCTCGACTGCTGCCACCCGTAGGTGTATGGGCCGTGTCGCAGTCCCATTGTTGGCGGTCATGCTCTCACACCGCCTACCCGTCATTGCCTTGGTGAGCCGTTACCTCACCAACAAGCTGATAGGACGCAGGCTCTTCCCGAAGCGAACCCCGCAGAATTGCGGGGAACTTTACCCTTGCGGGACTATCTGGTATTAGTCCGGATTTCTCCGGGTTATTCCAGACTTCAAGGTAGATGCCTACGCGTTACTAACCCGTTCGCCACTCCCTGCACCTTTCTGCTCTCGAATCTTCCACATTTGGTTTATGGATTTACTCAAGTATACTTTGGTTTAGTTAACTTCGAGAACAAAAAGGTACAGGGCGTTCGACTTGCATGCCTTATCCGCGCCGCCAGCGTTCATCCTGAGCCAGGATCAAACTCTCAAAAAAATAATTATTTGGGACAACTGCACAAAATTGCAATTGTTATTTAATTATCAAAGAGCGTTATTATCTTATCTCGTTTGGAAACTCTTGTCAATTCCAGATATTCCGGGGCGTCCCTTTTTTATACACCCTCAAAGGGTCGCCCTTTCGGACACGTCCTCGCTAAAGGCGAGGGCGTGATCCTCAATGGCAACCCTTTATATAAAAAAGGGACGCCCCGGAGGCTACTTGGAACACTTCTTCTGCCATTCTTTAATCTTTTGATGGTTGCCGGATAAAAGCACCTTGGGAATGTTCCTCTTTTTTCCACCAATGATTATCGTCTCCGGCCGAGTATATTGAGGATATTCTCTGTGTCCATCACTTTTATTAAAACTTTCTTCTTTTAAAGACCCTTCTGTAATCACCCCTGGAACTAACCGACTGATTGTATCAACCACGACCATAGCCGGCAACTCACCACCGGTTAAAATATAGTCGCCAATGGAAATCTCTTCGTCAGCAATATATTTGGCTACTCGTTCATCAACGCCTTCATAACGACCGCAAATCAGAATAATTTGGTCTAATTTAGCCAAGCGACGGGCCATCGGCTGGTCAAATTTTTTCCCTTTGGCTGATAACAAAATTACTTTTCCTTCTCCGGAGGCAGCTCTTGACTTTTTTGCCGGCGACTTTTTTTTAATCGCTTTAACTGCCTGATAAATCGGCTCAACCATTAAAACCATGCCGAAACCGCCGCCATAAGGTCGGTCATCAACCGTTCGACGCTTATCATTGGTATAATCGCGCAAATTATGAATATTTATTTTAACCAGCTTTTTTTGCCGGGCTCTTTTAATAATTGACTCCTTAAAATAGGAGTCAAAGATTCCCGGGAAAATTGTGATTATATCAAATCGCATAAACTCTGATAAACAAAAACTGCCCTACTTATAGAGTAGCACAGTTTTTGCCTTGCTGTAAAAGGTAATCAGTTTTTACAGTTTCAATTCATCAACTACTTCATCAACGCCTTTCTTGGCTTCTTCAGAAGCAGCTGCTCTGGCTGGAGCTCTACCGCCGGCTGGCTCTTCGATTTTAAGATTAATCCGGGCATTGTTTTTAGTGCCAATTATCCGAAGAATCGTCCGAATCGCCTTGGCCGTAGAACCCTGACGTCCGATTATCTTGCCCATATCTTCGGGATGTACCTTAAGAGTTAAGAGAACTCCCATTTCGTCAATATCCCGACTGACTTTAACGTCATTAGGATTATCAACAATGGCCTTGATAACGAACTCTAAGAATTCCTGATCAACATTTGCCTTTGCCATAGGTTTTAATAGTACTTACTTATTCTTATTCATAGCAGCTCGACCTTCTGAATAACTGCTACTCTTTTTCTATTTTACTCTTTTCCGCTGATTTGTCAAGACCGACTTCTTTTTGTTCCGGTTTCTGTTCCGGCTTGACTGTCCTTTCTGATTTTTTATCTTCTTTGGCTTCTTCAACCTTTTCCTTTATCTTTTTCTTTTTTTTAACTATTTTTTCTTTTTTTTCTCCTTCTTTCTCTTCGACAACCGATTCTTTTTCTTCAACGGTCTCTCCGACCAGCCGAGATTCGGCTGACTCTTGGGCCTCCTTCGCCTCTTCCGTCTCTTTCCCTTTTTTAACTTTTATCTTCTTTTTAATCTTTGGTCCTTTAATTAATCCCTGACCGACTAATAAATTATGAACCGTTCCAGAAGTTTTGACTCCTTGGGAAAGCCAGTGTTTTATCCGTTCCGTTTTCAGATTAATCTCTTTCTTACCGGAAGCGGCTCCCTTTTTAACCAGCCGCCTCGGATTATAACTACCCAAGACTTCCAAAAAACGGCCGCTTTTAGGCGGAGCAGTTTTTTTAACCAAAACCAACCGGAAGCTGGGAGCGTTTTTTTTACCTGTTCTAACTAAACGAATGATAAGCATAATTTAAATTAGATTTTATTGCCAGCCCTTCTCTTCCAAAGCAGCCTGGGCAGCTTTTTCCTGGGCTTCCTGCTTAGAAGCGCCTTGACCCTGAGCGACCAATTCTTGATTAAGATAGAGGCCGACAACAAATTGTTTGGCATGGTCAGGACCCCATTCTTTAATTACTTCATAAACCGGGGTGATACCATATCTGTCCTGGGCTTCTTCCTGAAAACGACTCTTGGGGTCTTGGTAAAGTTTCTGCTTGATAATCCGCGGTAATTCTTGGAGGACCTTTTTTTCAATGAATTGGGCTGTCTTTTGATAGTCCTGGTCTAAATAAATTGCCCCGATTAATGCTTCAAAGGCGTTAGCCATAATATATTGACGAGCCCGACCGGTATCTTTTGCTTCGCCGCGACTGAGAAGCAAGTAATCATTCACCTTCAAGCGGCTGGCTATTTCGGATAACATTTTAGCATTGACTAAAGCGGCTCGCCAGTTGGTCAATTCTCCCTCCGGATTAGGATAGTTGCGGTAGAGATATTCGGTGACGATTAATTCCAAGACAGCATCGCCTAAGAATTCTAATCGCTCATTATCGGCCAAGTGAAAATCCGGATTTTCGTTCAAATAAGAACGGTGAACCAAGGCCTGCTTAAGTAGATTCTTATCATTAAACTTGACGCCGATAGTTTTTTCAAGAGAAGATAAGTTCATCAAATTTTAATGACCACTGACTAAGCACCAATGATTACAAAGGATTCATTAGAATTTAGTCATTGACCATTCTGATTATTCGTTTTTACCCGGCTCGCCAATCTCCCGGTAAACTGTCCCCAAAACGCCGTTAATAAATTTACCCGAAGACTCACCGCCAAAGGTCTTGGCCAATTCGATTGCCTCGTTAATAGCCACTTTTGGCGGCACTTCCTGACGGTCACCAAAAAGAAGTTCGTAAAGACCGATTCTCAAGACATTGCGGTCAATAATGGTAATCTGCTCTAAGGGCCACTCGGGAGCCGACTTCTCAATAATCTTATCTATCTGGGGAGAGTATTTAATCACTCCCTTGATTAGCCGCCAAACAAATTGACTGTCTTCTAATCCAGGCGCGAATTCCTTAAGATTACGTTCGACGATTTCATCTAACTGGTCCGGTCTCTTGCCTTTAAAATCCCATTCATAAAGGGACTGCATAGTAATGGAACGGCATAAATGACGGTTAGCCATAAAATATTTGCTTATTTTTTAGACAACTCTTCCATGCTCAAATCTTTCTCCTTGGTTTGTCCTTTTTCCTCCTGGGCGGCCATTTCTTTTTCTTTCTTTTTCCTTTCTTTCTTAGTTAATTTGGCTAAAACATCAACTGTTTCTCGGCCGGCGTAAGTGCCGCAATTCCAACAAAGCTGGTGAGGCAAAACTGACGCGCCGCACTTAGGACAAACGGAAAAATACTTCTTCTTCAGAGCGTGATGAGAACGTTTTTTATTTCTTCTTGATTTAGTATGTTTTTGCTTGGGGACAGCCATATTTTACCGACTCCTTTCAGTTAGCTCAACTCCAACTACTTTTTCCTCCCCTTCGTGTAATATCTTTAACTCAACCGTATCACCGACCCAATGTTTCTGAATTAACTCAGCTAAAGAATTATCTGAATTAATCTGTTGGCCGTCAATTTCCAGAATAACATCATTTTCAACTAAACCAGCTTGAGCAGCCGGACCGCCCGGGACAACAGCTGAATCTTCCGGATTCTCGCCCCGAACAATCAAAGCCCCGTAATCAACGGCTAAATTATCTTCTCGTTGAATAGCCGGAGTAATCAACAAATAACGAACCCCTAAAAAGGGATAACTAATTTTACCTTGTTGTTTAATTTGGTCAAGAGCCCGCCTGGCCTTATTAATCGGTAAGGCAAAACCAATATTCTCCGCTCCCTGGGCCATAGCCACATTAATACCAATGGCCTGGCCTTTAAGATTAAGTAAAGGGCCGCCGGAATTACCTTGATTAATAGCCGCATCGGTCTGGATAACTTCCGAAAGCTGTTCGCTTTGGCCAAAACCACTACTAGCCACAATGGAACGCCTCAGACCAGAAATGACTCCTAAACTGACCGTGTTTCTAAACTCGCCCAAGGCATTGCCAATGGCAATAACCGTCTGACCAATAGCCAAACTATCAGAATCGCCTAAGGTAACTACCAGCAAATCAATCTGGGCAATTTTTAAAATGGCGATATCTTCTATCGGGTCACGAGCTAAAACCTGGGCCTCAATTCTTTCTCCCTCATTAGTCAAAACCGTATAATCAGCTTCCTGGTCAGAGACAACGTGCTTATTAGTTAAAATTAGACCGTCAGAGGAAACGATAAAGCCAGTTCCGCCACCAATCTCTCTTTCTTCAGTTCCCTTCTGGCGGTATTGAGGGATTTGAAAACTAAATGGTGAAAAGAAATCTTCACCGAAGAATTGTTCAAAAAATTCATCCCCTTCAAAAGGATTGTACTCTTGATAGTATTGTTCCATGACCGGTAAATCCTTGGTGACGATAATACTGACCACGGCCGGCGAAGCTTCTTTGACCGCTTGGATCACCGCCTCCTCTTGACTGAGAGCCGCCTTTGAGTTTTCTTCTTGGGTCAGCAACTGATTGATTGACCCAGTCAGTTGAGAGCCTTTGATTAATTGGTAGCCCAAATTACCAGCCAAAAAGCCGGTCAAAGCAGCCGTTAAAAAACTAACCACAATGGTTAGAACAACGGTTTCTCTTAAATCTAATTTGGTCCTGGCTAATTTCTTTTTCATTCTTTAATATTCTAACAAAAAAAAGATTCTTTGTCAAAAAAACCAACCAAAAAATGACTAATTAAGTCATTTTTGTTTCTTGGCTGGGGGCCGTAGACGATATTAGAACTTGTTCAGATGATAAGCTTAAGCCGGTTCAATTTCAGCTTACGACAATTATTTTTGGTCCTGGCGAAGTTGCCTATATTCGCCCTTTATCCCCTGGTATTCCCGTTTCTCATTTTTCTCTATCTTTTTAATTATCTCTTCGTATCCATCTTTACCCAACATCTCTATTATCCCTAAACAATAAATCACCAAGTCAATAATTTCCTCGGCTAGCTCATCTTTACTATCTCTACGATAAGCCCTGACCGCTTCTCCCAGCTCTTCGGTTAAATATAAAAATTCTTTGCTAAGATCGGTTGTATTGAAACCTTTCTTAATCTTATTATCAAAAATCCTCTTTTGAATTTCTTTGATGGTTAATTCTTTCATTATTTTATTCTACCAAAAAATCGCCTCTTTGGCGAGTTTTTGAATTTTATTTGCTGCGTATACTGAAAATAGTTCGGACGCATTTCGCCGGCGGGAAAATTTGAAAGTGGTTGAAACTTTCGTTGAGTCACAAACCGCTAAAGAGCCGGGACGACCTATCCTCAACCAGATGTTAGAAAAAATAGAGCTTGATGAAGCCAAAGGAATTTTAGCGTGGCACCCTGGCATCCTCGGTCTAGTACCAAGGTTTTAAGGGTAATTTCGGGGTTCTAGGGGGTGTCCCACTGACCCGTCTCGGTCGGGGTGTTTTAAGCTAAAATGGGACAAACGGGACACAGAAAGAGGGCGTTCCGAACGGAACAGTATAGTGTCTCACTTTTGGCACTTTATTCGGGAAATGAGACAAATGAGACACTATTTAGGGGTATTCTGCCGTGTCTTATTTTAGGATTTTGAAGTACGGAAAAGACGAGTAATAATCTCACCTGCTCGGAATTTAATAAGGAAAACAAAAATAGTGCAAAGGATTAAAATATATAGAGGAAAACCAAAATGGGCGAAATTCCAAGTATCTATAGTTAAAAATGTAATTGCCGCGCTTATTGCGGCTGTTAGATATACATGGTAATTCTCGGTTTCCGGGAAGGAATAAGATTTGACAAGCGTTGGTACGGCCGCCATCCCATCGGCAAGAATGCTGAAAAAGATAGCAAAATTTCCGTTTCTTGTCACATACCAAAGAAAAAGACCAATTATAGCTAAGGTACCGCAAGCGAAATCAAAGCGTTTTAATTTCCATACCGATTTTTTGTTTACAAAAGATGCCAAGAAAACAAGGAGGGGACCAAAACCAACCCCGAAAGTCATCAATGACTGAATTCCAACCCCTTCTTTAATTTCAGCAGTAAATGCAATGAGCGGTGCTAACGCCCATAAAAACCAAGTAACTCTGTTCGGCTTTGTCTTGCCTTTAATGGTGCTAATGAGATAACTTATACCACCAATAAAGCCGATTAGAACGCCAAGAATTACGAAATTAGGATGAAGCATTTAGATTAAATTTTGATTATCTTTTACTCAATTAGGCCACCGGCGTAGAAAAACCTATAGACCTCTTTTCCTTCTCTGGAAATCGTTTCCGAACCGGCCAATTCATCGATAGAACCTTCAAAGTCTGGCTGGCAGATGTATCTATAGCCGTCTTTTTCCCACTCTACTTTATTCCAAATTCTTGTGATATGCCAGTTTTCCATAAGCGCCTTCCTTAATACCTTGTCCAATTCCTCTTCCGTGATTCCTTTGGTTAGGCGACTCAGTCACCTGACTTAGCATATGATGGCTGGGGCAACAGGAATCGAACCGTCCGGGTCTAGTACCAATTAATCACCTATAACCTCGGGCTGTAATAAATCGGAAATTCTAATCTTTATTGGCTTAATCTCTTTAATTTCTTTGTCTTTAATTATAATCTTTAATATCAATCCTTGTCTAACTTCTTCTGAGAAAAACTGATCAAAAACAAAATTACCTAAACTATAAGCAATGTATCCATCTTTGTATTCCTCTATTTCCTGAATCACATGAGGATGATGACCAACGACCAAATCAGCGCCAGCATCAATAGCTGCTCTGGCTAAAGATTGTTGAATTGAATTTGAATGAAGAACATATTCTTCGCCAAAATGCATTGAAATAATAACAATATCCGCCAATGTCTTGGCTTTTTTAATATCTTTCCTCATCTGTTCCCCTTCCAGCCAAGCAATGCCAGAAAGATTATCTTTGGCTTCCCAATTTTTTGAGCCAAGATTAGTATAAGCTAAAAAGGCAATCTTGGCGCCACTTTCTAACTCTTTAATAACTGGCAAATGCGCTTCTTGTTTATTATATCCAGCGCCGACATAATCGATATTATTTTCTTCAAGGATTTTAAATGTATCTTCCATAGCAATTCTTGACCAGTCGCCAATATGATTGTTAGCCAGAGACAAGACATCAAAACCAGCGTATTTAAGACCTTCTGCTGCTTTGGGGCTAGCACGAAAAGAATAAACACTGCCTACATCCTTTCCTTTGTCAGAAATAGGCCCTTCTAAATTGCCAAAAAGCAAATCGGCTTCTTTTAAATAATTGCTGATTTTTAAAAATGGCCATTGCCAATTACTCTCCTGCTCTATCTTTTCTCCAACTGAACGAGATAACATAATATCTCCCACAAACATTAAAATTGAATCACTTTGCGAAGAACTTTTACTGAAAAGCGCGCTGACATAACCAGTGGTATTATCCGCTTTGCCAGTAAAATCATAAGAATTAGCGATATCTAAAATATCAACCCCATCTATCTTAAAAGAATCAATTAATTTACTAATTAACTTCATCGTAGGCGGCGAATCAACATATTCAAGAGTAAAACCATCAAAATTAAAATTAGAAATCATCCTCTCGCTTTCCGTATCAAGGGCTTGAGCATACTGATAAGATTGGTAATGAGAAAAATCAACACTGGCTATAATACTAATTTCATCTTTATAGTGAGCTAAAACATCAGCTATATCAGCGATAACTTGTTCATTAGCGTTAATCCGAAAAATTAAAGGAACAATACGAGTCTGAGGGAAAAATAGCTTAATAAACCCTGCCTGAACTCCTATTGAATGATCAGTTAAGGCTTCGTCGTCTATGCTAACTCCTTTTTTAATAAGCTCGCTAACAATATTACTTTCTACCTCTAATTCTCCAAAAGGAGTAACAAAAGGCAAAAAAGTAGTTGAAACTGAATTATAACCTCTTTCAAAATGATCAGGGCCGACAACCACAAAAACATCCCTTGGCCCCTGATTATGCTTAAGGTATGTATAAAAATTAGAGATTAAAGAAACAGCTGTGGGTAAATGGTGGGAAGTTATGCCCAATTGGATATATTTCTCTCCAAATCTATCATCATAGTTATCCCTAGCTTTCGCTACCGCATTCTCAATAATTTCTCTAAATTCATTAAAATTTGTATTGATGAACTTGCCCTTATTATCAAAAAGAGCCGAATTTCTCATCGGCCCCAAAAGTATCAATCCAAGACTTACTGCTAAAAGAAAAACCGCGCCAGCAATAATCAATTTATGGCTTGTCTTAATCCTCATACGAGATTATTTTACTTCCAATAAACTTTCTGACGAAATATTCAAACTCTCCAAATCTTTAAGTGATTGGATAAGGGCAGGATTACCTTTATAACTTCCTTTAGAAACAACTCGGGCATAATAGTTAAGCGTTCTATTGCTGCAATGTGGACTACTATTAAATCCCTCCCAGATATTAAAGTAAACAGTATTGTTCTCAACAATAGAAGGATACCAGACCGGGTCGCATTCGGTTCCGCCCGATAGTCCTTGACGATAAAGCTGAGTAATCGGCTTAAGACCACTGGGTAGATAATCAATCACCTGATACCTGCCATCAATAGCGCTTTGAGCAATCTTGGGATCTAACCTAACCAAAACTACATCGCCCTCATTTAACGAATTAGTCGGTCGACCATTAACTAAATAAGTTCTCGTCAAGGAAAGCTCGGGGTTCTTAGTTAATTCTTGAGGATCTTTAGTTCTCTCATAGAAACTGACCAAAGCAATATCGCCTTCAATATTACTGAACTTAATTGATTGCAATTCGCTATAGGGTAAAGTTAATTCATGGCTTCTACCTTTTTCAAGGGTGACTGAATCAGAACGAGCATTTGTCTGATATTTAAACTTAACCTCGCCATCTTCTGGTTTGGCTAATTCTGATTTAATATAGAGAAATTCTTCTAAACTATCTAAATCTCTTTCAGGACTATGAGTCAGTATATATTCACCTAAAACCCGTGTGTCTTCTTCATCTAAATAAGAAGCTAAAACAGCGACAAGACCAGTCAGCTTGACGCGCTTAGTTATATCGTTCTCTTTATGCAACCAAGCCTCTTGACCTTGGAAACGAAGTTCGCCTCTTATCTCATCATGATAAATCTCTCTAGCGCCTTCTTTATCACCAATCTTGGCTAAGCCCAAAGCAAGATAAATTTTATCTTCCAAATTAAGAGCCGAATCTTCTTTAACTAAATTGATTTTGGTTAAAACCAATTCATTTAAACTAGCCAAACCATAAAGAGCTTGACTAATTCTATGAATATCAGCTTTATCATCAGTCAAAGAGGAACGCAAATAACCGCCAACTTTCTCTTTAAAAATAAACTCTGGAACAAGATCAGCTAATTTTGATGTTAGAGTTAAATCCTCGTCACTGTATGGGAATAATCCTAACCCGCCATTTTCTAAATGATATCCGCTTAAATCCAAAGATTCTTCTGGCAGGGATTCATCAAAATAATCTGAAAGATATTTATCAGCTAAATATTTAGCCACAACCTGATCGGTTCTAATACCAGAGCTATACCTGTTCCACCACAAAGCGCGATAAAGCCGCCCCTTGCCTAAATCCATAAATTTAATCCTCGTAAATCCATCTTTATTCCCTTCAATATTAGAAAGATTGCTGGAAAGCTCATAAAAAGAAGATTCGCCTTTCTTGAAATACGATTTAACAACATTTATTTTTCTAGAGATAGCATCTTCATTCCGTCCTTGCTTGCCAGAAACAATAACCTCGTGTTCTCCTTCTGAAAGATTACCTAAAGGAATATAAGTAAAATTATTTGAAGAATTAACTTTTTCTTGGATGTTTAAAGATTCACTTCTGATCTCAAATTCTACGCCCGCTGTTTGATTTAATTCCGTGCCAAAAGCCCTAACTCGAAGTATTGGACTATCTCCAACTAAGTAAAAATCATTCAAAGTGGCATCAACAAAGAAAGGAAGCGAAGTTTTAACTAATTTGATATTCTGTCCTGCCTTAAGAGATTCTGTGGCAAAAGCCCGAGCGGTTACTCGCCAAGCAGTAATGTTATCAGGCGCAGTAAAAGATATCGACGAATCCCCACCCCCATCAGTCCGAACAGTATCATAAAAAGCTACATCAACAAAATTAGCCCGGGGTTGACCGCCTTTTTCTTCATTATGGACATAAACCCCATCAGCAAAATAAGTATGATATTTGCTAACAATGATGTTATAAACTGGAACAAGTTCCTGTCTTTCCTCTATTGATTCAACCTTTATAATATCACCGTCTTGATTTACCAATTCATCTCCTATTTTAACATTACCAGCGTAAATCCACCGACCATTAACATAAAGACGATGTTCGGGCGTAACCCCAAGATAACTGTTGATAACTAAATAGTTTCTTACCCAATGCTGAGAAACGCCCTGGACTGTAGCTATAGCGAGTCCGCCATTCTGATCATCAGACCGAGTCAGTATCTGGTCGCCAACCTTAATATCTTCAATATTTTTTGAAGAACCGTCTCTTATTAAAACTCTTGTCCCCTTAGCAAAACATCCTCCTGTTTCTGCGCCCGCGTCTCCGAGAAAAGCATATTGAGAAGCATGAGTCAATGGATAAACCCAAATATCGCTATAAAGGTCTGTTAAAATGTCCTTGCTATAGTATTCATAAGGCAAGATGTGAAAAAGAGCTTCGTCAACCACTGCCACGTTAACTTCTGAAGCGACTCCTTTATTATTTTGATCCTCTATCTTTAGACTAAGATTTATTTGTTCGCCAGGACGATATCTTTCTTTATCCTGCTCTATGTCAACTGATAACTTATTATCTAATTCCTTGAATGAAGCCGTAACTGAATTGCTTTCTTCGAACCCGTAGGGCCCTAAAATGACCGCCCGATACTGGACTGAAGGAATAAATGATTCCTCAAAACTTTCTTCGTAGTTCAAAGAAGAAACAATTCTGGCTTGCTCAATATTGTTCTGATAACGATAGAAGAGTGTTTTGGTATTATCTGGTTTTTCTCCTTCAATAATCTGAAGCTCAAGATTAACTTTATCTCCTTTAGAAAATTCTTCTCGATAAGAACTATTATTAATATTTAAAGAAACACGAAAATCCTTCCAGCTGCCATAGTCGGAATACCAAACATAAGTTGAACTCTGGGCATTCCGGCCTCGAGAATCACGAGAAATAAAATCAACCCGATAAAAACTATCTTGTTCTTTAGGAAGATTTCGGCTAAAAGACCATTCTCCATTATTGTCTGTAGTCCCGTTAATTGATTCTATGATTCGTTCCTCTCTTCGATAATCGTATTTTTTACGAACAATTTTATTTACATAATCATAATACTGACCAGTCTCTATTTTATGATAAGTAATCTTAACAATATTCGCCGAAACCGAATAATTTCTTACTGGATCGCCGATATACTCGTCTCGAGAAACTCCAGAACTATCTTCAATATCATCTAAAACAATCTGATTAAGCTTAGCAGTAAATTTATAAGTATCATCTGATTCTTTTTTTTGAGATGATTGTAAATAAATATTAGGCCCAAAAACTAAAACTCGCCCGCCGCCAGAAATTTCGCCTTCTTCGGACATTTTGGGCGAAAAGTTTATACTCAAAGATCTTGGCCAGTATCCAGATTCGTAATAATTAGGAGTGTAAGAGAAACTTCCTTGGCCAAATTCATCTAAAGTCAGTTCGCCATTTATTGAACTCTGCCAATAGCCGCTATACTTCAATTGAAGATCTGATACTGGTGTCCCATCAAAGAACGAGGCCTCGACTTTAAAATCAACCCGCTCGCCAGCAAAAACAGTATTTTTTGAAGGTGTGACAGTAATTTGGTAAGCTGGCTTAGTGTAAGTCAAAACTTGAATCGGAGATTGACTAACTATCTTCCCATCCAGTATTACTGCTAAATAGTAAAATCCGGGGGTCAATCCCTTAAATTCAAGCTGTCCCTGAATAGTATCAAATGAGGAAATCACCGCCTCTTGCATTACCAATGCTTCATCTTCCACAGCACCTCCATACCATGGCCCCCACCATCCTTGATAGATACCTACTATTAGTTTCTTCTGTCTAAGGTTTTCACTTCGTCCCTTAATCACTCCCCAATATCTTAAAGTATCATTCATCTGATAGGTATAACGATCGGTTGAAAGATGGTCCCAATAAACGTCCCCCTCGCTAACTTCACGATAGTATCCCCAACTATCAGCAATTTTAATAATCGTAGTTGGATATTGCGAATGCTCTACCTGAAAAAACTGCGGCTCAATAATTTCTTTTTGGTCTTGGTTTTTTAAATTTTCTGGAGTGTTAAACTGAAGCAATCCCTCTTTATCAGTATTGCCAAGACTAATTCTATTCGATCCCTCTATATGAGTTATTTTAGTATTTTCTACAGCAGCTTTCTTATTGAAATCATTAATCCATAAAAGGCTTTGGTTATTGGTAATAGAAAAATAATGGGCTATTGGAGTAATTTGAAGCCAAGCCTGACGATGCTTTTCGCCATATAAAGCATCGCTATATTTTACATCAACAAGATAATATCCCTGTTCAAGTTCTTGAGGAATTTCAATAAATTGCTCGTAACCGACTTTAATCGGCTCCGCGTTAAAGGACATTATCTTTGTTTCTGACTTTGATTGATAAAGACTACTGGCCTGACGCCGGTAATAATAAGT
>Ga0315547_1002402_pt1 | contig 13262 bp, 13 predicted proteins | sample SalMarSW160240MG_2_FD_202542 | JGI IMG/M metagenome (GOLD analysis project Ga0315547, IMG submission 202542) | Salt marsh sediment microbial communities from the Plum Island Ecosystem LTER, Massachusetts, United States - Salt Marsh Sediment SW1601-240 ... | reverse complement strand
TGACTTTTCCCATGTTATGATTAACGTTATGGCGCAGCGTTCATCCGTGTCCCCATCGTCTAGCCAGGTCCAGGACATCGGCCTTTCACGCCGACAACACCGGTTCAAATCCGGTTGGGGACGCCATATAATTTCAAATAGTTAGCTGATTTGACTAAATTGACTTTTTACCTACGGCGCGAAAAACTGCATGAATTTTGCTCAAAATTTTCCATGTTCCTCACAATCACGTTTGATGTTGGTATGAAATTTCATCATTGCCAACATCTTGAAAAATAAGGACAATACCTACCTATTCTTTCTCTTGAATCATGTAATCCAAGAAGCGGAGCTATCTAGCTGCAACCTCGAAAGGCTCATAGATCCATAAATGCCGCTGACCAAAACCTTCTGAACTGGCTTAATAGGGAAATCAACACCGAAAAGACGAAAATTCTCGAGCTGACGGGCGATTTCAGGCATGCGGCATCCGAAGGTTTTGTACGCCGGTTGATTCAGCCTTGGTATATCCCTGCAAAAAAGAGCCGGCTGGACGGAATGTGCCACAACAAAAGGGAAGAGGAGGTTTGTTACTATGAGCGAAAGAGAAGATGATCGAATGAAGGGGATGCTTGCAGAATATAATAGCCTGAGAGAAGAAAGGCTCAGTCTTGCCAGAACATCTGAAACCATTGACAAGCTATTCCTGTTGGTGTTTATTGCGATTCTCGCTGCCTCCCACTATGCATCCGACAACAGCTTTATCCTTTTCCTTGCGGGTTGGGGTATTGGGCTAAGTTTGTCATACAAATTCAAGAGAGATCAGGAAGGGATGTATAAAATTGGGCAATATATTAAGGTCTTTTTGGAAGATAATCATAGTGGTTTTGGATGGCAACGACGACAGGAACTCGCTGACAAAAAAGATGAACCTGATAACCTCAAAGATACCTCCAAATCTCAAAAAATGAGCGTTCAGCGCCTTCATAAGAAGAGATTTGATAAATTTATTACTGAACTTGAAAAGTTTTATAAAAGCGTTTGTGGAGTTATTTATCCCACCTCAATCGCAATGCTTTTCCTCGCTTGGTTCTTTACCCATGATGTGCTTTTTAAGCTTAATTGGTCATGGTTAATATGTCTGCCAAGATTACTTCGGATTTGTGGAGGTTTCTTTATAATAACAGTGCTTCATTTTGTATTTGTTAACAAGTTGGCAAGCAGAAAATCATATGATTATTTTCGTGATGAATGGAATGAGAAATGGTCAAAAGTGAAGGCACAACTTGACAAGTAGATGAATTTTCCTGGAGAAATAATTGAGGGGAACCGCGTCCAAAACGGACAGCGATTTGTAAAGAAGGCACTTGTACGGTACATTTTAGTACCTATAAAACGTGGAATTTTCTAATTAAGACTGTCCATGATTTCTTCTGGGATATTGATGCAGATAATCAAGTACATGCCATGGTGAGAACCTGGTTGACTCCACGAATAAAAGCTGGCCTTGTCAACCGCTCTCCATCTCTCTGGGAGGGTGGTGACAGGAGAAAAATCGGGCAACTGCTCCGATACCTCCCGGGCTGTGGAGTTGACGCCACCTTCAGATCATATCTTCGTGGCGGCGAGTTTGCAGATATTATTCACATTTTCCACATCTCGTACCCAAGTTCGTACCAGGCTTTTCAAAATATTAATGAAACCAAGATCCCTCTTATTGTATCCACTATTTATTCTGGTGAAAAGATTGATCGCACGCAACAACAGAAGATTGTCGATAGAGCCTCGTTCGTACTCTGCTTGTCACGACGTGAAGCCGATTATGTATGTACACGGCTGGTTATAGAAAGAGACAAAATCTGTATCATTCCCAACGGCGTCGATCCCATATTCGATGTTGAGCCAATGGCGGGAGAATATGTCCTTTGTGTGGGTAGGGTTCATCCACAGAAAAATCAACTTAATCTCGCCAAGGCCTGCAAAGCCTTACGCCTTCCGCTTATGTGCATAGGCCAAATCATGGATGCTAATTATGCTGAGCAAATTGAATCTGAGGGAGCTATGCTGCTTCCTAACCGTGAACAAAGTGAATTAGTCTCGTTTTATCAAAAGGCTCAAGTTGTTGCATGTGTTAGCAAGCACGAGGTTCACCCTAACGTTATCCTTGAGGGGGGTGTTGCAGGAGCCAACATCCTTTTAACGAATCAGTCTCTTAGTTTTACGGATGGGCTTCCCAACACGTGGCTTTGTCCGACCTCCGTTGAGGGTATAGCTTCTGTTTTGGTCGAGGCATGGTATGCTCCCAAGAACAACAACTTAAAACATCTCCTCCGAGAGAGAACTTGGGAAAAAATCGCTCAGTCGTATGCAGGAATTTATCGAAAGACCATTAACGTATAAGGCGATAAGCCGCCCGAAAGGATTCGCCTCATTCTCGGGCAAATTTTTTGATGTTTGGGTTCTATCAAATTCCTCCTGTCTGAAATGGCCGAAAACAAGACTTGAGATCCAAGACCTCTCTCGAATTATAGTTATCCAACAAGCGCTATCAGTCCTTAATCTTTCTCCTATGGTGAAAGATATCACGTACGAATTTTTTCGGGGAGAATTTGGCTTTATCGTCGAGCATGCCGAAGTGGTCAGCAGCACAGACACGGAAGTCACTGAAATTGAAGCCCGATTATCCGAAGCCGCAACATTATTATTTCTCCATAGGCTTCCTTACGCTACGCTCCCGGGAGTGGATTCTTTTGTATTGGAAGCGCATGGTAAAAATAATATTGGCAGAATAAGGGGCATATCTGTCTTCATCGACATTGATCCAAAATGCTGGACTGATCATCCGCTTTTGCATGCAAATGCTTTAAAAATTGGGAAAAACCTTTATAATATAACCCAAACGAGAAGAATATGGGCAAGAATCGCAACATCTTAGCTGTAAAAGAACTTCCCGATTTCGGGCTGCAACCGCAGAGGGCAGTCATCGAACGATGTGAGTCAATCCACTGCCATACTGGAGATACGCGTATTGAATGGCCTCTAACCTTGTTTCTACATATCGCTGGGCTTTATGAAAAAGCAGAGCAACAGCTTAAAACCCTTGGTAAAGGATGTAGCCAGGATGCCTTTGAAGAGATTGCACGAAATACATTTGACCTACCTGAGACAAGGCACTTTCAGATTGAAGAAATCGTCAATGGTACGATTCATATTCATTACCGAAATGTTCGTATTGAGATGAGCAGAGCGACCTTTCAGACGTTCGCCGTCGGCATTATGGAAGCTCTTAACTATATTTTGACCCTCGAGTCAGATATAGAAAGAATTTACACAGAAATCGAGCTTCCCATTCAAGACATAAACCCTTACGACTGTTCTCATTCGCCCAGCGAGGAGCATGAGCTAGGGTTCCAGTGCAATACCGAAAGAGAGACCGAAGATCATGTGAAGGGAATCAACCTTTGCGCGAGACTTATTAAACAAGGATTCAGGATGCTCCCCATTTCTATCGTAGCCACAGCATCCGCAGATCCAGCATATAGTATTAATCCAAACGCCTTACCCTATCAGCGACTGGACGGATTTAAACGTTATATGGCTTACAATCTATTAGGTTACAAGACAATCTTATGCCACCTTTACGCTGGTAAACAGGCCTACCCAGGTAACCAGCGTTATCTTCCATGGATCATTGGATGCGACACACTACACTCATTACCGGTGCGGGAAGCGGAATAGGTAGGGCTGTAGCCTTAGAGCTTGCTCGAAGGGGGCACCATGTTGGGATGATTGGGCGTTCATTGAATCACCTTCGCCGAACGTCGCGGCTTCTTGATAAGGTTGGTTGTCCTTGCTACGCTGTCGAAGAGGCTGATGTAACTGACTGCAGTCAGGTTCGAACTGCTGTGGCGCATATTTCAGCGAAGCTGGGACCACTGAAAAACGTCATTGCTTCTGCTGGAGTTGGGGGAGGAAACCAGCGTGGAAGCCATGACCGTTGGGATACCATTATTCGAACCAATCTATATGGCGTTTATTACACACTAACGGAAGCTATACCAAAAATGGACCAGAATCCAGTCAACCCGAAAAGCTTTATCGTCATTGGTTCGCTTTTATCTCACATAGGAATCAAGGGATCTACTGCTTACTGTGCATCCAAAGCTGGGCTTGCTGGTTTGGTAAGAGCCCTGGCGATTGAATTGGCCGATCTTAATATACGCGTGAATATTATCCATCCTGGTTGGGTTATGACTCCTATGGCACGAAAGGGGTTACGCAGGTTGGCCAAAGCGAACAAGATGACGTTGGAGAAAACCGAGAGGTTCTACCGAGATCAAGTTCCATTACGAAGGATGAGTGACCCATCAGAAGTAGCTCATCTAATTGCATTTCTTCTAGAAGGCGGTGATACGGGTTTCACTGGAGCTGCTTTTGACATGAACAACGGGGCGTGGATGGGATGAAGATTAAGATTTGCTGCATCAAATCTAAGGACGAACTGAGGAAAACGATAGACGAAGGTGTTCGATATCTCGGCTTTGTGTCCCTTATGCCGTCAGGCCCAGGCATTATCGATGATCAAACCATCCGGGAATTAGCTCTTTATACTCCAAAAGATGTCAACACATTTTTACTGACAAGTCGAAGGACTGCAAAGGAGGTCATTCTACAGTGGTGCTATTGTCGAACCACCACCATTCAACTTTGCTGGCCCTTTAGCCCAGAGAGTCTCCACCAGGTAGAACAAGCCTTACCGAATGTTAATATCGTTACGGTGCTTCATGTCAATGGGGCTACTTCTCTTAAAAAAGCTCATCAGATGCTGCGTGCCAGCCATTCCATCCTTCTTGATACTGGGAATCCGAACGCCAAGATCCCGACGCTTGGTGGCACTGGTGAAACCCACAATTGGGGAATCTCGCAAAAGATTAGGCGCGCCTTGCCCGACAGAGAAATTTGGTTGGCTGGGGGGCTAAGTGCTGCTAATGTGCATATTGCAATAAGAGAGGTCCATCCTAGCGGTGTAGACGTCTGCTCTGGGGTAAGGACAAATGATCAGTTGGACTGCCCAAAACTTCGAGCTTTTTTGGAACAAGTAGCTATAGCGAGTAGGCTTGATGGAACTACATAAATTTGAAATAGCCACTAATGGGCGCGGATTCTATCCCATCACGGAACGTCTCGAAGAATTAGTGCGCTCTTCAGGAGTCAGTTCTGGCCTTATGGTAGCTTTCATACCCCACACCTCGGCCAGTATTGTCATTCAAGAGAAGGGAGATCCCACTTCAGCCGGAGATATGGAAAGGTTTATGACGGCCTTGGGTCAGCAGATCAGTTACGAAGCATCACACACCTGGGAAAGTCCTGAAGATTCTATATCGCATGTGAGAGCGGTGGTCACTGGTTCCTCACAGATAATTATCATAGATCAAAATGCGCTAGTCCTCGGGGAGTGGCAGGGAATCTTTCTTTGGGAACATAGGGACTTGCCCAGAAACCGTCAGATAGTCGTGAAGATAGTTCAGGCCGCATGACAAATCCAATTCTTCACATAAAATCTCTTAAGGAATGGCCTTGCCAAGGTGGTATTCTAGTTAGGACCGACGGTCTTATTGGTGACAATATAGTTGCAAGTACGGCATTTCGCTATATCTTCAAAAGACATCCTGGAAAGTCATTCACTATATACAATACCTACAACCATTCCTTCGAAAGGGTAAAACTACTGGCCGATCTATTTCAAGAACTTTTCGCAGATGGTCTTATATATGCCATTGTCCATAAGGGCAGAAAGCACGGCCCATTGAATACTGAGGAGGAAGCAATTTTTAGGGAAAATTACGATGCTTGGTACGATTGTGCTCCGTTTGAAAGGCAATTCTTAGAAATGAGCAAGAGTACCCCAATGTTGGGACCGAATCTACAGAGAGCTTGGGAAGACGAAGAGCCTGACTCCAACTGTGTAGCCTTGTTTCGTTGGTCCGGATATCACAGTCATTATCAACTTAGGAATCGACCGTGGATCGAATGGCAGGAAATAGAAAGATTCCTGATTAAACTGGGCGCGCAACCCTTGCTTTTCGGATGGGACGACCCAATGCCCTTCGAAGATGGCGTCATAGATTTTCGAAGGAAGCTTGGCGTCTATGAAACTCTTCTGGACATGGCGAAATGTAGCCTGCTTATATCTACGGTTACATTTGCCCCACTTTTCTGCCAGCATTACATCCCATGCCTCGTTTTATCCGATCCCAATGATATTTCAAATCTAACAAAGCGGTGGAAAATCTTGCCGACTTATGAGTTGTTCGATGCATCCTCAGATTACTTAGGCCAACTAACTATCAGAATTCAGGAAGTACTGCAATCCGCACCTATAACTCTCCTCCCCGCTGAGGGGTATTGACACCCTTTTTCTTCGCATCTCCTCCAGGGTTACCCCCTCAATATCCATCTTATAATAAAATCGGGCCATCCTCATCTCAAACATGAAAATTTCTTCTTTCCGCCGCAAATGAAAGTCATGACACAGTAGGAATATCTGCTGAACAAATTTTCTTTTTGATACACGTCACTGCCTTCGAAAATAAATCATTTTGGGTGGAACAGGGCATGATCGTCCGAACCTGCGTATAGCCTAGAAATAGTTATCCCTATCCGGAACTTGTCCGTTGGAAACAGCCCGGGTAACACAGGAGCCCGTCACCGTGAGATACCAGGCAAACTCGGCCCCTGAATATCCCAGCTCTTTCTGCCCGACTCATCCATCTCTCTCAGAAGCTGTTGAACAAACTCCCCTTCCCCCTGTATCTTCTGGTCCGATACCTGCCTGTCCCCACTTCGCCTCAAAGCCAATACCTCAAACCATCCTCCCGTGCGCCGGATGAGACATCCCCCACCAGCTCGGGTCTCTTTCCTTTGGCTATTCTTTTCATGACGAACTCTTGATAACGCCTTTTCGCCTCATGACCCTTTTCTAAAAATGACTGCACGTACTCCGTATCCTGCCACTCCCTTTTCACATTTCCCGCCAATACCGAATGACCTAACCACGGACTTCGGTTCAATTCCCTCATATCTTTCACCGAAACCGCCCTTAAAAGATTCAAATGAATATTCCGAACCAGTTCCAGGAGATAGGCATCTTCCTGCCTCACGATCGATTTGTATCGGTTTTGGAAAAGATGGCCGTGACGTATATGCCGACGGTTGAAATGAATGGCATAGCCTGTCAATAGCTTGTGCATGCGGGATGATAGAGGCTGGTGCTGGGTCTTACACATGGAGAATTATAGGTTCTGTCGCTCCTATAGTGTTGTTGTTCCGGAAGGCGAATGTGGTAATATTCATCTGAGCATAGTCATTGGCAAAATGAGCAGGGAAATCTTTGATGAGTTCAAAAACAATGATTTCAGTATACCTTATTAGTAGGTCATACAAAGAGTCTTTATAATATTTGCTATAAAAAAGTCTAAAAAGATGGAATTTCGATGTAAGATAATATATTCTTTAAGTAAAATTTAAATACCGTATTTAAACTTATTTCTGGCGTTCCCCTCACCTATCGGAGGTTTTAGATTTAATGAAATCCTGGTCACATTCCCAAACTAGAGTGATGCGTATTTGCGAGCGAAGGTGGTTCCTTTCCTACGGCCTAGGGGCGAAAATAAATAGCCGAGACCGTTTCCTAAGGGAAATTGCATTTCTTAAAAAAGTGAAACCTTCTTTCATGTGGCGCGGCGATCTGGTGCATGGCGTGATAGCTGATGTTTTACAACAAGCGAGAAGAGGTAAAACTATTCCTGTTGATAGGGCCTCCGTCCTACTTGAACAAAGAGCTAAAAACCAGTGGCTGGAATCTATGCGCCGTGCTTCATCCGGTGATCCACGCACATCTCTGCAACCAGAAGGACCAATACTGATGGAGCATTACTATGAAGCATTGAATAATGGCTTGCAACTGGACGAAATAATATCTCCCGCAAGACAGCAGATGATGACTCTCTACAAATGGATTGAACACCACGGCCTACTTGATGAAATGAGAAAAACCAGGGATGTATGGATTGAACCATCCCTCTTTATGCCTAACTCCCCCGGTTTCTCGGTCAACGATGTCCGTTTTATCACGAAAGTTGACCTTGCCTTGATCTCAAGCGGCTTTTTTAGGATTTATGACTGGAAGACTAGCCTGGAACCTCGGGGCGAATTTCATCTTTCTCATGAACATCGGCAGGCGTCCTATTATGCATTGTGGCCGTATTTTGAAATGAATTTTCCTGTTGAAAACATAGAAATAAAAGTGGTTTACGCCGGTGGTGATAATCCCAAAGCGCATGAAGCGAGGCTTGTTCACCAGGACATTGAGGATTTGATTGCAGATGCTGAGCTAATAATTGAAGCTACCCGGGAATTCCTTGATGTAGATAAAGGCTTTATTCTCGAAGATTTCGATTGGGCAACCTCAGGGAAAGCTTGTCAATGGTGCCCCTTTCAACAAATATGTCAGAGGGAGTTGATATGACCTTCACACCGCTCTCAAAGGAAAAGAGAATCTGGGCGACACTTTTTCCCATGAAAGCGGATAGGGATCTAGAATTTAAACTAAGGGTTCTAAAAGTCGTCGAACGGTTGCCGCAGGATGCTAAAAGAGCTGAGCGGCTCAACCAGGTAGCGGGTGAACTTTGGCGCAGTGTCTTGAAATGCCCGGTAAAGCCTTTCAGGGTTAAAGAAACCCCTTGTTTTCTGGTTCCCGAAGAGAAGGCTGGTCTGGCGGACGGCTACTCTTTTATAGGTCCTGCAAATCGTGAGTACCACCTGAAACTAACAGACGAAACTATTAACGTGGATTTGTCCGAGAGTAAACTTGACCATAGGGATATTGTTTGCGACATGCTGGTTAGGTCTTTCAGTGATAAATTCATGCGTTTACAAGACAAGTTCTGGCGTTGGCATTGGACGCTTTTCTATAAAAATCGTTCCGAAAACTCCGATAATGCCAACAGGTTGGTAGATGCATTCAGGGGGATAAAATTTTCGGTAGTATGGCTTGACGATCTCGGCTTGCATTTGGCGGCGGATATTAGAACCAAGTATATGGGAAGAAAGTCCTTGAGGGAACATCTCGAGTCTGGAGACACCAAATTCATCAAAGACCACCTCAAGACCGAAAAGAAGGGGAAAGCCGATCCAGGCTCCCTTTTTATAAGAGATAACGAGATTGTAAAATACTCTTGTCTCTACGCCGGGCAAGCAGGAGAACCCGCTGAAAAGGCAACATTTATAGATACAGATGGACGAACAAGGACGGTTTATGAATATTACCTCGACCGGTTTAAAATCAGATTGCCCCCGAACGATTTAGTAGTCTATGTCAAAAGCAGTGAACACGGGGACCCCATTCCTGCACCGTCGTCAAGGCTATTCCCTGCCTTTGACACTGAGCAAATCAAGAAAATGCATGAATCCCTAAGGGCTCCGATCCCTCCTTCTCCGCAGATTCCTCCACAAAAGCGTGTGGAAATGATTACCGAGTTTCTTCATGATGTCAGAAAAGTGCGATTCGGCGATGCAATGCTTACTCTTGAGCCCGAGCCGATTTCTGAAAGGCAGCAATATTTCATTCCACCAGACTTGTTGTTTGGTAAGTAATATGTGCTGCGCTACGGTGAAGTCTCACCTACTCGGTATGCAGACAATCCCGAACGCCTTGTAACGGATTGGATTAGAAGAAAAATTCCATCACTTTACGAATACGGAGTGTTTTCAAGTCCCGCTCTGCCTCGATTCTATGTCTGGACGCCATCCGATTGGCCACGCGGAACAAGAGATGATGTAAGACATTTTCTGGAGCGTGAAATAAAACTCCAGTGCAAATACAAGGATCTGAACTTCGTGGGCAGGACCTATGGAAATTCCTCCGAGCTTTTAGAGGAGTTGAAAAAGATACAAGGGCAAAACGCGCTTGGACTGATAGGCTTGCCGGAGGGGACACCGGAAGGAACATACTCCAGGATAAAACAGATAAGTGACGTAAAGACGCAATGCTTTTCGGAAAGAACAGCGTCAAGGATAAATGAGTCCTCTTTCAGAAGAAATCTTGCATTGGCTGCAATGATTGACGCCGGTGTAAAGCCCTGGGTTTTAGATTCCGAACTTAACTATGACGTCTACGTGGGCATAGACGTACTCCAAAACAGAACGGCCTTTCACTTCTTTTGGGGTCCTAATGCCAGGGTTATGCGATTTTGGCCAGGCCATTCAGTAAGCCAAGCAAGACATCAGGAAGCAATCAAGGCCAAGCACATTTTAAAATCCCTTGATGAGGGGCTTCGGTATATTTTCTCTTCAACAGAAAAACCGATCAAATCCCTGACGATACATCGAGATGGACGATGGTGGCCGTCGGAGCAAGACGGGTTGGAAATGACATTAAAGAATCTAACCTGTGCAGGGGTCATCGATGAAGATGTCAAGGTCGCTGTGGTGGAGATCAGAAAGACGCACTTGCCGGTTAGGCTCATGATGAGAAAATTCATCGATAACGCTCTATTTTTTGCCAATCCCATACCAGGAGTTTATCGCGTCATAAACAAAAACCAAATGCTGATGGTCTGCACATGGAATCCCGTTCGACCAGATTCCGAAAACGGGAGGACTTCTGGAGTTATCCTGCTAAATGTGGCTGATTCGAGTCCAGATCATGATATCCTTGAAATTGGAAAAGATGTGTATGAATTGACTCAGCTAAACTGGACTGCACCTGGAATACAGATAAACGTTCCCGTTACAATAAGATGGGCAGATCACAGATTAAGCGAGACCTTACTGAAGGCGGCAGAAGCCGAAGAGGACGACTTGGATATAGAGGATGAGGAATTGGCGGCTGATGAAGATTGACATATTACTCTTCCAATAAGCTTTGAAGAACACGCCTATCCATCTCTCGATAACTGTCTCTATCACTGAATAGAAGAGCTACCAAACCGTTCAATATTTCAGCAATAGGCTTCTCCATCCCAACATTCTCAGGCTTCGAAGGAGGAGATTCGTTCCATTGGCCAAGCGATGGCCAAAACTGCTGAATCAAGTTTATTGATTTCTCAGCCAAATTTTCAATCAACTGTTGATGACAAACAGTCCCGTATTCCAGGTGGGGATTGGTGTTGGAAAATGACGCTGCTACATAATCTTCCCACAAAGTATTAATTGTCGCCCCGAAGCCCGAAGTTTTTATACTTTCTGGAAGAAGACGCCAACAAGCCTCAAAACGAGCTTTGAACGGAGGATGCGTATCGCATTCATTGACGAATTTTGGGTACTTCTCAAATCCAATGCCGAAATCAAGCCAGAAAAAGAGATAGGCGACTCCACTCGAATAAATTGCAAAGCAATCACAGAAGAGTTCCTCCAACCTAATATCATTGACTCCTTCAGTCCAGTACCTTTCCGCTATATTAAGAGCCACCTCCTGTCTTCGGCGTGTATTTTCGTCAACCGGACCGATAGCCTCCCTTTCCCTTCTGTAATGCTCCCTGACAATTTGAACCAATGACTGGATTATCGGCCCGCGGTTCTGTGCCACTACTATATGCCCTATCTCATGGAATAACGGAATCCAAGAAAAGGCACTAGCTAGTGTTTCGTCACGGACATAGAAAATTGGATTTCTGCCCTGTCCAGCTCGCACTGCAGGCCCGTTAAGGCCGGTCGTGAAATCAATCAGGAAGTCCCTCACTGAAAATCCGCATTCATGGCATATACGCTTGACTACCTTTGAAAACTTCTCCTCAAAACTTCCTTCCCTCAACATCACTCCGATGAAATTCGAGACGAATAACAATTGCTCTTCAAGCGGGACATGTTTTATCCTAAGTCTTGGAAGGTAGGCGGGATTACCACTGCTTATTAGCCTTTCCATCTTCTCAATTTGCTCTTCAAAGTAGTCGCACCGTTCTTGAATCCAAGGCTTAATTTCATCATGAATCCTTTCCACTCTGTCCAAAGAATCCTTGATCCAAAGAACACGCTGCCTTAATTCTGATGCCTTCGCCTTATAAAATGCGAAATTGGCCATAATAATTTTAACGATATCTATAATAAAGAGCTTTAACCGCAGCGGAGTAGTCAGCGCTAAGAAGGCTTAGAATGTCTTCAATCACCTGCAATAGGTTTGGGTCTTCCTTTAACTTTTTGTTTTTCAAGCTGACTATAAGCGTTCGAATGTCTGTTTTCCATTCATCAATGGGCTTATCTGATTCCTTTCTTATGTTCTCCACAAGCATGGAAATTGTCGGATCATCCGAAGCTTTCTCCAATGCCAATAAGAGCTTTTGAAGAAATGTAACCAATTCAGAAGACGCCTTATCTAATGCCTTTTCGGAAAGACCTAATAGCTCTAGGTCCCCTAAAACTGCGGCTTGCACACACAAAACCGAATCGTTTAGCTGATGTAACAGCTCACCCTCTTGGCCTACATGGCTGCTCAGGCCTGAAATCATGCTCATAATATTATCCTTTCGTTTTTATTCTTTTAATTAGATCATGGGGAGTAACATCAGGTAACTTGTCACATTCTGTTAACTCTTTCTGCAAAATAAGAATAGAATACAGGTACTTAGCGACCCCAGGCGAAAAGCCCTCATTTTGTCAACCTTGAGGTCATGAACAAAATGGCTTTCCTCAATATTTTAGTCACTTTAGCACATTCGGGTCATCTATTACAAAAAGTTTGCTAAAACCTTGCATCAGACAAAAACTCGATTTACAATCTAAAAAATCCTGGACACAAAAGCTGACTCAAAACGTAATGTTTTTAATGAATCTACGCGAGCCTGATGAAACCTGAAAATCCGCAAATACAAGTACATAGAAGGGCGGTGTAGCGGGCCTTTCTCGTCCCGCCGGCGGCGGGATTCAAATCCGGTTGGGAACGCCATCAATGTCCTTCCCAAAAGGTCATCAAATTTCGGATGGCCATTTCTTGATTGTATGTCCGGCAGGCCTCTGCTTCCATACCACGTTGATTCGCCGATCAGATTCCTAAAACGGGAATCGGATACGTATTGAAAATCGCATCATGGGTGACGATGGTAAAACCCTCCAGCATTGCTTGTGCAATCAGTATCCGATCAAAGGGGTCTCGATGGTGTTTTGGAAGATCTCCTACAGCATGGGCATGATCAGATGTAATCGCCAGCATTTCAAAACCTTGTTTTTTAATCACATGATAAAAATTCGGCGCAATGTTGAGTTTACCGATTGCCTGTTTGATTCGAATC